>Ga0193697_1000506_pt1 | contig 13635 bp, 12 predicted proteins | sample L3m2metaG_FD_145073 | JGI IMG/M metagenome (GOLD analysis project Ga0193697, IMG submission 145073) | Soil microbial communities from a riparian zone of the East river system, Colorado, United States - L3m2 | ecosystem: Environmental > Terrestrial > Soil > Riparian zone | place: USA: East River... | reverse complement strand
TCCATAAGCCGGCGATCGAAGTGCACACGGTGGAAGGCGGACTTAACACGGGTGCGGCGATCATCCTGGCGGCGGGTGGCGGGCATCGCACGCTCAATGTCGGCTCGGAAAGCGCGGACTTCGTGCCTTACTTTTACAATTTCGGTGTGAACACAGTGATCCTGCGCAACCGGTTGCGCGCCGACGGGTATAACGTGCAGAGCAATGCGGTCAACGACGCGCTCCAGGCAATCGCGCTCGTGCGCGCGCACGCGGAGGAGTGGAAGATTGACCCGAACAAGATCGGGATCATGGGCTTCTCTGCAGGGGCGGAATTGGCCGCGCCAGCCGCGCTGTTCTTCAATGAGCTTAAGAACAGCGGCGGGCCGCTCGCGGGAATCTCTGCGCGACCCGACTTCGTCGTGCTTGTGTATCCCGGCCCTACGCCGTTTGCGCGCGGAGGCAATCCGCCCATTCCCCGGAATGCGCCGCCGGCCTTCGTCGTGTGCGCAGGTTCCGGTGATCGTGTCCATGCCATCTGGGCGAATGAATATTTCACGGCGATGCTGCGCGAAGGTATTCCGAATGTTGAGATGCACATTTATGGAAATGGTCGGCATCCCGGGGATCAGTTGAGTGATGGCAGTCGGATGGCCGCGGGGCTGGCAGATCGGAACGGCATCCCATTTGGTAAATGGCAGGACCGTTTTATCGATTGGTTCCGTGACCTTGGTTTTCTGCAAAAGCCCGGTATTGAAACGAAGGCAGCGCGCGATGTCGCGGCTTTCGCGAGCGCGACCAGTAATCGGTAATCAGCGAGCGGCGAGTTGATCAAAAAACATTTGCGTGCGGAGTATCGTTCGACGAGCGATGCGCTGGCCTGCATCGGAAGGAAAACTTCGATGCGGAGTCATGTTGAATGCGCAACTCCCTTCACTCCCGGTTCCCCCCGCGTACTCGTAATTCGGCATGCCCTTAAGTTGCGACTTCAATTTTTCGAAATCCGCCTGCGTCTCGCAAACCACGCCGGCCAGGAACGGAAATTCGGAAGTTTCAATTTCGAGCTTTTTGAGCGGGACACCCGCAAGCTGCGCAGCCTGTTCCAGGGCGTTACGCAGCCCTTCTTTGGTGTACGCCGGTTCGATGGTCGCAGGGGGCGCTACGGCTTCGCCGAGATAGGCGAGAAGTGCGGTTGAACTGGCAGCGACATCTGGTGTTGACGCCCGTTGAGCCGAGCGCAAGCGATCAATCTCCTGGCGCAATTGTTGGGTCTGGTTCGCTTCCGCTCGCAGCCTCGCCACCTCGCCACGCAGCCTGGGAACATCGGCCACGGTTTGCTGCAATTGTTCCCTTTCCTGTTCGAGCGCCGCTTGTCTCGCAGTTGCATCATCACGTTCCTGCTGCAACTGCTTGATTTGATCAGTCAACGGCGCTTGTCGTTGCTGGAACGTTTGAGCCTGGGTTCTCAAGGTCGAAGCTCGATGTGCTTCAAAGATTCCCGTTCCAACAGAGGCGGCGAGCGTCGTGGCGATAAGAGTTTTTTGGAGTGTGGTCATAGCAATGGTTTTGGTGGCGGTGCCAGTTGCAGGGACGGCGAAAGTTGTTCCGGTAAGGGCAGCGGCAGTTGAAATCGTCACGGCCAATCCAACCGGCGCAGCCTGGACGGCGTTGGCGGAAAGGACGACGGCGAGCCCGCCCGCGCCCACAGTGATGCCGCGTTTGGCGAAAAATTCACGGAGGCGTTCGACGGCGCGGTTGACGCGTTTTTGCGCTGCCTCGTCGCTGACTCCGAGAGTTTGCGCGATCTCACGCGCGGATTTGCCTTCAAAGTAGCGCAACAAGACGGCGTCGCGGTCCGATTCGCTCAACTCCCCGAGTGCGGTGTCGAGATGCGGCGCGACCTGTTCCCAGGTGGCGTCGGATTGTGTGGCAAGCAATTCGTTCATGGTGGCAGCCTTCTGTTCGCGGGCGCGACGCCGCACATCGGAGCGGATGGCGTTAGCGGCGAGGTTTTGCGCAGTCCGATGCAGCCAGCCGGACAAAACCGGACGGTCAGTGAGTTGTCGGGCATTCCGAGCCAGCGCCACAAAAACACTCTGGGTGACGTCCTGGGCAAGGTGCGCATCGCGAACCATGCGCAACACGGCGGAATAAACGAGATCAACGTGCCGTCGCACCAACTCGGTAAACGCGGGCTCCGACCGGCGGTCAGCGTAATCGCCCAGAAGGCCTTGGTCGGACAGATTCTTCACCTATAAGAGAGTAACCACTGCCGGTAGAATCGGACAACCCATGATCAGCAATCCATGGTCGGTGGTCAGTATTCAGTTTCTGGCCTCGATCCAGCCGACCTCTGATCGGAGGTCAGCTCCTGCCCAAACCACAGTATCACTTTCGTGATCATTGGGCCTTTCATGAGGGGAATTGAATATGGTAAGCTCCGACGATCCAATGAAACTGGCAGTCGTCGTCATAATCGGCACAATCCTTGGTCATGCTGGATTCGCACAGGAATCGGTGATTATAAATGGCAGCTTTGAATCTCCAGCAGTGCTCACGACGAAAACCCTTCGCGTTAGTTCGCTGCCAGGTTGGTGGGTGAGCGACAGCGTCAACATGGTGCGATCTGATTATTGGGAAGCGACCAATGGGGTGCAATCGCTGGAAATCGCCGGGAATATTGATCTTGAAACTGAAATAGCCCAGGACTTCGGAACTTTCCCGGGGCGCGCTATATGCTTCGCTTTTATTACGCGAATCACCCGGACGATCCAGGGTCATCGGGAATCGTGGAGGTTATCGGAAGCACGACGCTCTTAACGGAGAATCTGCAGCATGCGGGCTCAACGCATTCGAACATGAACTACGCACTCTTTGAAAGGTTCTTTAGAGCAAACGCGTCGTTCACGAGTCTCCGCTTTAGGCATCGCGCCGGGTCGACGAATGGCCGGAGCCTGGTCTTGGACGCTGTTAGCGTGACACCGGTGATCGAGCCTTTGAGGCTCGCGATTACCAGCGGATTTATGTGGTGGCCTGCACCGGCGTCGGGCTTTGTTCTTGAGGAGAGTACGAACATCGGCGTGGCGGATGGCTGGCGAAAGTGGCGGGACACTGTGACGAGCGATGGCACAAATATGATTGTCTTTCCGGAGAGAACTGAAGGAAATCGGTTCTTTCGATTAAACAATTCCTTGCCGGTGCCCGAGCTAAGCGTAGGTGACTTTGCGGGCCGAGAAGGGACTCTTCCCCACTTCATGCAGTTTCAGTTTAAAGTGTCACGCACTGGCGATTTATCGGGAACTACGACCGTTCGGTACTCGACCGCTACCGGTTCCGCGGGCACTAACGATTTTAGTTTCGCATCGGGGACGCTGACGTTTCTCCCTGAAGCAAGCGACTTGTTTGTATATATATTTGTCGCGCCCGAGGCAACGCCTGAACCCGACGAAACGTTCTTTCTGAATCTTAGTGATCCTTACAACGCGACGATCAGCGATGCGCAAGCCGTGGGAACGATCATCAACGACGACTGATGCAGATGCTGCGGTCACAGTTCGACGGAACAATGTCGACTGTTGATAAAACAAAAAGCCGGCCCGTGATCGAGCCGGCATCTTGTTGGTATGTCAGTTCCGTTATTTTTGGAGCGGTTCAACGATTGTGCCGTCAGCCGCGACTTTCATCGTCGGGTTCTTGCCCGTGTCCTTGAATTCGATCTCGTAGATCACGCGGCCATTGTCGTCGGTCTTCTTCACGCCCGCGACTTCCGCATCTCCAACGCGCTTCTGGACGGTTTTGCGCACCGGATCAGGTAACGCACTGAGCTGGGACTTCGTGCTCGCGCTTCCCTTCACTTCCAGCGAGGCGGATCCACTGCGTCCAAGTGACGCCGTATCGTCGCGGATAATCGAGCCGTCCGCCGCAAAGACCATCTTCGGATTTGCGCCCGCATCTGCGAACTCCACTTCGTAGACGGTGATGCCGTTGCGTTTCGTTTCATTCACGCTGGCGATCTCCGCCTTTGGCGCGTGAGACTTCACGGCTCTCTGTACGTCCGGCGGGAGCTTATTGAATTCCGCCGACGTTTTTTGGATTCCTTGTGAACACCCCGCAACAAGCGCGGCTGCCACCATAGCTGCAATCAATGTTTTCATGTCTATAACGTTAAGGGCGTTGCCGCCAAAGGTTAGGTGGGGAGTGCCGGAACCCCTCGGTAGGTAAATCTCTCCCAAAGCAACCTGAATTCAGTCTGTAGCTTCAATCCAGCCGACTTTTTGATCGGAAGTAAGCGCAAAGGTGTAGAAACGCGGGCCGTCAGTGGTCTCCAGCTTATAAGAGGAGAGGCGAGCAATGGGGACGTCGAGGCGCTTAAGCTGGCCAGCGTCGTCGTTGACGATGAAGGCGAAGGACTTCAAGCCTTTGATGTCGTTCTGTAGCGCTGCGAAACGCCGCTTGGAATTGGTGAAGTTCTTGCGGAACTCGGGCGTAAGCATCTCCGAGTCCTTCTTCTCAGCGAGTTCGACCAGGCATTTCCTGAGTTGCTGACTCAATTCGGGGTTTGGATCTTTCCGCGGCTTGACCGAGTCAAGAGTCAGACCCGGAATGTAGTGGCCGGCGACGCGTTGCGCCATACCGTTAGCGTTGCCGCGCCCGTTAATGAGCACGATGACCGTCACGCCGTCGTCCGGGAAACGGCTGATTTGGGTGGAAGTGCCGGGCCGGCCTCCGCCATGACCGACCAGACGATGGCCGCGCACACGTCCCATGCCCCAGCCAAATCCGTACTCACTCTCCTGGCCGTTGTTCAGCCGGGTCGGCGACCACATTTGTTGCAAGCTCGCCTTTTTTAGAACGCGCTCGGTATAGAGCGCGGCATCCCACCTGGCGAGGTCCGTTGCGGTCGAGAGCAATCCGCCGTCGCCATTGTTCCAGAGAGTGGGATTCAGAAAATCGATATTCTCGAAGTGGTTTGTCTTCCAGTCATACAGCGCGGCGCGATTGGGAATGACGTCGAAGGGATTATCGCGTCGTGTGGCGGTCATTTGGAGGGGCTCCCAAACGCGTTCGGCGAGGAATTTGTCATACGGTTTTCCGGAGAGCCTCTGGATCAGCATCGCGAGCAGAACGTAGTTGCTGTTGGAGTAGGACCATTTTTCGCCTGCGGCGAAGTCCAACGGCGCATCGATCATGATTTGGAGGATGCGTTCGTGAGTGAAATCCTTTCGCCATTCTTCGGGCGGGACGATATTGAGATAATCCTTGATCCCAGACGTCATCGTGAGGAGATGCCTTACCGTGATGTTGCTCCAGGCTGAGGGAAGCTCAGGGAAATATTTGGTGATGCGGTCCGAGAGTTGAAGTTTGCCGTCCTCGACCAAAAGCATGACGGCAGTGGCGGTGAACTGCTTGCTCACCGATGCGAGCTGGTAGGCGGTGTCGGGAGTCGCGGGGAGGTTCCATTCAAGGTTGGCCAGACCGTAGCCTTTGGCCTTGATCACCTTTCCGTTCTTCACGACGGCCAGGGAAAGCCCTGGAATGTTGTTTTGCTTGAGTTGCTTCGCGACGTAATCGTCGATCTGGTCTGCGTCTGCGCCGAGCGACGCGGCGCAGAAAATCAAGGCGAGCCACGCGCAGGCGTAGCGACTCAGAAGTAGTGCGTGGTATTTTGATGCGGACATTGTCGATATCATACGTGTATTCATGCTTATGACACCGGAAGGGGCCTGATTTGTTTCAACGTTGCAGCTTTTTTGTGCAACCGGAAGAATGATCTCACACCCAATGCGTGCGACGTGCGCAAGAGGACTGTGCGGAGCGCGCGGATTTCGGCTACCACATGGCCCAGCACCCGCCGGTTCCATATAGGAGCGATAGGCGCGAGCCGGGATAGATCCGCATCCTGCGCACGTTGACCCAGCTGACGGAGCCGTCGAGCAGACCCACGTTGCCACCGGCTGCGCCGGCTTCAGCCGAAGTAAGGGTAACGGTGGTAGCCGGATTATTAGGCCCGCCGTTAAGGATTGGACCATTTTTTCCATGCGGCGCAAAGGTTTGCCCATAATCTGGCGACCAATCGTTCAAATCAGACACGAGAACGAGGGAGGGGTCGTCCGTGAGGCGCAGGGGGGAAATCCAGGTGGTTTGCCCTGAAAGAGCAGGCCACGGGGTGTTCGTGTGTCCGCCGTGGTAGTTATAACCTATCACATAACCATACTCCCGTTCTTCAAACGGCCGCTGCGCCTGTTGGGTGATGAACCAATCACCATAGCTCGGGCAATGCACCACGCGGTCGCTCCTGCCGCAATACTCCACAATCGCGTTGGAAGTCGCGGTGCTGAGGACCGGCAGATGATCGTCGCCGGGTTTGTTCGAAGCGCCGGATGGAACGTAGTCTTCGTTGTCGTTCGCGTAGAGATGAACCGCAATAGAGAACTGCCGAATGGCACTTTTGCAGGCGACGCGTTTAGCACGTTCTTTGCCCCCAATGATGGCCGGCAAGAGCAGGGAGGCCAGGATGGCGATGACGGCAATGACGACGAGAAGTTCGACCAGTGTGAAGGCGTCCTTCCTGCAACGCCTTTCGCACTCGCCATTTGCGACTCCATGCATGGCTGTACTTTGAGGTCGGGTCCCTCAGTTGGGTTCCCTCACAATAAAATAACGACGTGAGTGTCCGCTGGAATCGACGTTGTCCATACGGACTCGCCCGTTCGTCAGAGCCAAACCGTTGGTCAATTTAGCCCACTGCGAAAAACTCTCCACCAAATTTGTTCCGGCGAGCACTTCCATGGCTGCGACGCGGTTGGACGCAAGGGGCGCGCCGTTGACCGCTTCAATCGTAAGCGCAAGTTTGTCCGCGCCGACGAATTGAGGTGGCTCCAGCTTGAGCGCCGGCACCGACAAATCGAACGCAGCGACGAACGAGCTGCTACGGGCAAAGACCTTCCCGTCACTCACTGCCGGGGCGTTCCAGCATTTGTTGTTATCAGGGAAGTAGTTGAGAATGGCCTGGAATCGTCCAAGTTCGACATAGGAATTGGTATCGGCTTTGACGAGGAGAAGTTGCCCATTTTCAGTGAGCGTAACGATTTGGTTGTTCACCAAAACCGTGCCGCCCCGGCCAAAGCCGGGTATCTGCCATTTTACGACGCCAGTGCGAATATCCAGGCAAGTAAGCTGTGCATTGGGACCATCGAAGCTGAAGATCCCGAATTGGCCATAAAGATACCCGTCAAGGCAAACCGGGGTCATCCAATGGGCCGCGGTGGTGTTGGTCCACCAAAGACGAGATGCGGTCCAGACATTGTTGGAAAGGCTGGCCTGGTAGGCAACCGATCCCATCCCATAAGCGCGAGCGCCGGTGACGAAGACGACGTCGTCCCAAACAACTGGGGAAGCCCCTATGGAGGTGCTGTAGGAGAAGGGGTAAGTGGCGCGCCAAAACAAAGTGCCGTTGTTGGGATCGACGGAGATGACGCCTTGTTGCGTGGCGAAGATCACTTGAGGGACGCCGTGGATCGTGGCGAGCACGGGGGTGGAATGTGTAAGCCCTGCGTTCTGAGCGCGCCAGACAAGTGAACCATCGGTGGTGCGAAGGGCCATAAGACTGTTAGAGCTGGTGCTGGCGTTCAAGTAAATGAGACCGTTCGCGATGAGAGGCGAAGCGGCGTTCTGCCATGCAATAACCACAGCGCCGTAAAGACTTTGCAGGTCCTTCTGCCAGACGACAGCTCCGTTAGTGGGGTTGAGGCGGTAAAGTTTCAGGTATGAGGTGAGCACAAAGATACCGCCGTCCGCGACGGCAGGCGTAGAACGAGGACCATCGTCGTACCCTACGCCACCGCTCGGATAAGAGGCATTATCGAGAGACGTAGCCCAAAGTTCGGCGCCATTGGTCGCGCTCAAGGCAACACATATTTCCCTGGGCACGCCTTGCACAGGACGGATTGTCTGGGTGTAAACCTTGCCGCCGCTGACGACGAGGCTGCACAACGCGTTCGTGAGCGGTATGCGCCAGACCGGGTTGGTGACCGCGCCCGTCCAGTTCGTAATAATGCGGTCGGGGGAAATTCCGTCGTGGTTTATGCCACGAAACTGCGGCCAATCCGCGCCTGCGCAGACAAAAGCCAACGAAATGAGCAAAAGCCAAACGCCACTTGCCCGTGGGACGTTGCGGAATGTCCCCTCGGTAACCATACGCAATGTGACATATCATCCACAAACCCGATCACTCTGCAAGCTCTTACGCCTTTCGTACTGGCGAGCGGATGAGGAACCTTTCGCACCCCGGCCACCACGCCGAATGACCCACGTCAAATGACGCAATGACGCAGGAATGACAAATGTAAAAAGGTCAGGGAATGTCCGAGGGTTTCCTGTCTAAGCCAAATGGATGAATGGGAATGATCTGGATTGAAGAGCTCTGAAAGGTCAGGCACAAAGCGGTATGCAACGCGTAACCGGAATTGGAGGTGTGTTCTTCCGCGCGAAAGATCCCGCCGCCTTGGGACAGTGGTACAACGAGCATCTGGGAATCGACCTTGTGCCCGCTGATTACAACCACAAGCCGTGGTCCCAGGAAACAGGGCCGACGGCCTTTGCGCCGTTTCCCCAGGACACAGATTATTTTCCCGCCGACAAGCAGTGGATGATCAATTTTCGCGTTCGGGATCTCGACGCGATGGTGGAGCAGCTACGGTCCGCAAAGATCGACGTAAAGGTCGATCCGGAGAGTTACCCGAATGGACGATTTGCGCGATTGCATGATCCGGAAGGAAATCCAATCGAGTTGTGGGAGGCGAAATGAGAAAGGCCAGGCTCTCGTGTCTTAACTCTTGAGTCCTCGGTTGGAATCAATAAAACGGTCGTGTCTATGAGCGAAAAAGGTTCACGATCGGAATATCTCGTCATCTCCCGCGGACAATGGGACAAGGACGTCTCACGCGAGCAAATCCAGAAGGCGATCGACGATTTCTACGTCTGGCTGGCTCGGCTCGTTGAAGAGGGAAAGATGAAAACCGGGCAGCGACTCGCGAACACGGGCAAAACGGTTTCCAGGAAAAAGGTGACGACCGACGGGCCATACGGCGAAGCAAAGGAAGCCATCGGAGGCTACTGGTTCATCGTAGCCAGCAGCCTCGACGAAGCTGCGGAGATTGCCGCGGAAAATCCGTGCCTGAAGTGCGGGTTGTTTTATGAGATCCGGCCGATCGAGCTGGAGCGGGCGAGTGCTTTTGCGGTAGCGACCGAAACTCCGAGGGAACGGCTAAAGTCTTGAGCCGCGAGATAAGCCAGAGACTGCTTTGCATCGGTTTGGTGATCGCCGCGTGCACGTTCGCAGGCGCGGCGATGGGAGCGGATGTGCTTTTTAATGAGAGTTTCGAGGACGCGAACCTCACCGCGCGAAATTGGTACGATGGGGACAAATTCAGGATTGCCGGCGACGCCTTTGCGGGCAAGGGCTGCATTGAGTACGAGTGGCGAGAAGGCGATTCGAGAGCAGGAGGTTCGTCGGGGGTCCGGCGCTTGTTTGAACCGAGCGACGAAGTCTGGCTGCGCTTCTATCTGAAGCTGTCGAAGGGCTGGGGTTGGACCGGGCAAGGTTATCATCCGCATCTGCTGCACTTCCTCACGACGGAGAACTCAAAGTTTCATGGGCCGGCGGCGAGTCACCTGACTGTTTATATCGAGCCGCAGAACGGGAAATTGCGCCTCGCGGCGACGGACATCCAGAACGAGAAGATGCCGCATGGCCTGACGCAAGGGCCGTTAAAGGGCGGCTTCAACGCGACTATGTGGGACAGCCGCGAAGCGCTCTTCGCCGACGACAAGTGGCACTGCATCGAGGCGTGCTACAAACTCAACACGCTGGACTTGCAAAATGACCGGCCAAATCGCGACGGGATCGTGCGCGGGTGGTTTGATGGAAAGCTTGTCATCGAGCATACCAACGTGGTGTTGCGCTCGGCAGATTTTCCGACGATGAAGTTCAACCAATTCCTGATGACGCCCTATTTTGGGCCGGGTCTGCTGCCGCACCCGCAGAAACTTTGGATCGACGAGTTGGCTGTGGGCACAAAACGAATCGGGCCTGTGCGCGAAATGTCCAATGTCAAATGACAATGGTGAGGAATGACAAATGCCGAAATGACCAAGGTCCAAAGAATGCCAAATCGTTGGAGCAGTTGACCGAGGTTAAACGCGGTTTACTATACATCAAAATGAAACCGAATGTCTGTTAGCCTGCTTCGGACACCTCACACGGCAGCATGAATCACTTCGCGCACCTCCTTCACATCGCACGTTTACACTATGGATAAGAGGGCGCCGCCGAATGGTCCGTTGAAAGCGTTCTCGTTTCATGGGCGCATCCTGGTTATTGTGTGTCTGTTCACTTTGCCTCTCGGGATTTACTTCACCGTTGAGGAAAGATTCTTCGAGCCTGGGTTTTATCCGATTATTGTATTGGCACTTCCGGCCACTGTTTGCGCACTTGGGTTGTTTGTACTCGGTTGCTTGGTGTTTAGATGCTTTGGATTGAGAGTCTTGAATCCAACCGACCCCGGCAACGAGGCGTTGCCTGGCGATGAGCCATCGGAGGAAGAGACGCTCTTGGCGAGCTTGCAGCGTTTGAGTGATGCCCTGCGACCACACGATTCACATTGGGCTGGAGCTCTGGCGGCACTACACGATGAGGCAGCAGCCGAGTTCGCCAGCGGCGCGCCTGTCAGCCGCAGGTATCAGGTCGCTCGCAAGATTGAGCGGCTTTTTGGCGGTATGGGCAGCCTCAACGACATCGAGATGCCCGGGGAGTGTCAGCGACTACATACCGAGTTGTTCGCACGCGTCCAGAGTGTGCTTCGGGTTTACTGGCGTGCGCTTGGCCGCCCGTCGCACACGGCTCAGGTTGCGCCGTTGCCGGTCGGGACAACCGTTCGTTTGATTCCCGGCACGACTCGTTACTTCGAGCGCGGCGAGTCACCGGTTGTTGTTGCAGACACTCCAGCCGTCAGGAGTCAGACGTGGCGAGTGGTTCGTTACGATGGGCCTGACATCACGAACATGCCGTCCTATCTTGTGCAGCACGACGACACGTTTATGACCGCACGACACGAGGCACTGGAGTTATTGAGTCACACGTGATGCCGCCTGGTAAGAAACTAGACACGTAAACCCTGGCGAGGTTGAAGCAACGGCTTCCGGGACTCAAATGAATGAGCGATGAACTCGCCCGAAGCATTCAGATATGAGTATGGCCTCCTCCTCACGTCGGAGGCTACAGAGTTTTGATCGGCTACGCGAGCTCCAGGCCGCGCATGGTGCCGGTGGAGGAGGCGAATTTGTCGGTCTCCAGGGCCATGCGTTGGAGCATCGAGACGAACATGTTCGGCAGCGGATAGTTGTGCTGCATGTCGAACGCGAGATGCTGGCCGTGCTTGAAACCGCCGCCGGCCAGAATCGTCGGCATGTTCGTCGTGACGTGCGTGTTGGCGTTGCCAAGGTTTGAACCGTAGAGAATCATCGTGCGGTCGAGCAGCGGCTCGCCATCTTCCTTCACGTCCTTCAATTCGCCGAAGAGTTCCGCGAGCAGTTTCATGTGCCATTCGTCGATGGTCTTCAACTGCCCGAGCTTCTCCTTTGATTTGCCGTGGTGCGAAAGGTTGTGGTAGCCGTCGCTGGTCTTCACCTCGCCGAATTCGATGGCAGGCGAGTTCACGCTGTCGAGCAACAGCGAAATCGAGCGCGTGGAATCGGTCTCGAATGCGAGCCGCGCCATGTCGTACATCAATTTCACTTTCTCCATGTAGGCTTTCGGACTGGCGGGATCGAGCGGCATCGAGGCGGTGACTTTGGGCTTGGGTTTGCGCTCCCATTCGCGCGACATCTGCATGCGTTGCTCGAGGTCGCGAACGCTGGTGAAGTACTGGTCCAGCCGATCGCGGTCGCGCGCGCCAACGGTGCGCTGCAATTGCTTCGCCTGGCCTGCCACGGCGTCGAGAATGCTCTGGCCGGTCTCGAGTTTGCGCACCTGGGCTTCGGTCTCTTCTTTCGTGCCCTGCAAAAACATGCGGGCGAAAACGTCCGCCGCCTTTTCTTCACACGGAATCAGCACGCCCGAACCCGTCCACGACAAACTCCGAATACCCTGCTGGATGTTGACGCCGAGCGTGAGCGACGGAAACCGAGTGAGATGCCCGATGCGCTCCGCGATGTATTGGTCCAGAGAAATTGTGTTGCGAAAACCGGCGCTGCCCGGATGCGGCGCGGCGGTGAGAAAGCAATTGTCCGCGGGATGCCCACCGTCCACGTCGGGATGCCACACGCCGCTGCACACCGTGAAATCGTTGCGCTGCTCCTTGAGCAATTCCAGATAGGGCGATAGCGCGTAATCGCGTCCGCTCTCCTTCGGGAAGAAATGTTCCGGCAACAGACCGAGATTGTTGCAGATGCCGAAGAACCGCCGCGGTTTTCCGCCCGGCGTAGCGTCTGCAGCAAGACGTTTGGCGACTGCGCCAAACACAGGTGTCATCGCATCGAGCAACGGTAATGAAAGGACAATTCCAGCCCCGCGGATGAATCTGCGCCGCGAAAAAGGCTGATGTTTCGAGATGAACGGTGGGATCCCAGTTTGGTCGTGGTTTGGCTTCATAGTATCCAGTAATCAGTAATCAGTGTGCAGTAATCAGTAATCAGTCGTCAGCAACCAGGTACGGCAGCGGTTCGTCGTGCGGTGTGTAATTATGCGAAGCGAATGATTCGGCCTTGCGTGTCATTGAACCGATCATTCGGCCAATTTCTTCGCAAAGCCCCATCAGCCGGGTTGAATCTGCTGGCTTAATGTAACCACAATCTTCGGCTTCGATCAGCCAGTGTTGCGTTTCCATCTGTTCGCCATCGGCGTCTGTGAGCTTACTCACAAAGTGTTTCGGATAGAGCCGCTTGGCCCATGCTTCAGCGATCTGAGCGCCGACGGAGCGAGACGCCCGGCGCAACTGATTCGTGAGAGAAAACTGTTCTTCACGGGGAAAGAGCTTTGAGAGCGAAAAAATCTCCTGCGCCAGCACGCGTTGCCGTCGGTACACTTCCAAATCTTTGAAGTGCCTCACATATTCAAGCTGCGTTCCCATATTGGCCCTGATTACTGATTACTGATTACTTCTCCAGGAACAACTCACTTTGCACAATCTCGTGCACCACCTTACGCACACCGTAACCTCCCGCGCGGCTGTTGGCGAGTATTTTTGCGATAGCGGGGCGGTCGCTGAAACGAATCGGCGCGCCGGTCGAATAAACAATCAATTGCTGGGTGAGATTGCGGGCCAACTGCTCTTCGTTATCGAGCAGCAGTTGCTTGAATTCGCGGATGTCGTGGAACTTGCGGCCATCGGGAAGCTCGCCGCTGGCATCGACCGGCAGCGCGTAGTGGAAGGCGAGTTTCTGTCCGCTCTTGGCGACGCCTTGCGCGAGTTCGCCGCCCGCCTCCGAGCGATAGCGTTCGCGCCAGCCTCCCATGACGTCGAAGTTTTCCAACGCAAAACCGGCGGGATCAATTTTGGCGTGGCACGCCGCGCAGGTCTCCAGAGTGCGATGTTTGTCGAGCTGTTGGCGAATGGTGACCGCGCCGCGAATGTCCGGCTCGACGGCGGGCACGCTGGG
>Ga0193697_1000505_pt1 | contig 13647 bp, 13 predicted proteins | sample L3m2metaG_FD_145073 | JGI IMG/M metagenome (GOLD analysis project Ga0193697, IMG submission 145073) | Soil microbial communities from a riparian zone of the East river system, Colorado, United States - L3m2 | ecosystem: Environmental > Terrestrial > Soil > Riparian zone | place: USA: East River... | reverse complement strand
GTCGCCTACGTCTATCCGCGCACGGGTGTCCCGGGGCAGGCGTCTCCTGACGGCTGGGACGACATTCCGGGTGCCCGTGGCTGCACGCCACAGAGCTGCGCCTTTCGCGATGCGCTCGGCGAGTTCGCCGCGCTCAGCGCCACCGTGGTCGGCATCAGCGCGCAGAGGTCGGATGAGCAGCGCGAGTTCGCGACGCGCGAGCACATCCCCTTCGCGCTGCTCAGCGACAACGAGCTGAAGCTGGCGACGGCGCTGCGCCTACCGACCTTCGAGGCCGGCGGCATGACCCTCTACAAGCGCCTCTCCCTGATCGCCGAAGCGGGTCGCATCGTCAAGGTCTTCTACCCCGTGTTCCCACCCGACCGCAACGCCGCCGAGGTCCTCGCCTGGCTGGCGGACCGCGGCGGCTGAGCGGATCGATGGAGGCGCCGAGATTCGAACTCGGGTGTCTGGCCGTAGTGCGAAGGCTTCTACAGGTTTAGCCGGCGCTTGAATCTCGTCTCCCGGGGTCCGCGCCGGCGGGCACTGCGGGAGACAGAGCCCTCTGAGATTTCCCCTGGCGAACGGGGCGATCCGCTCGGGTAAGCCCACAATTGAAGCCGGGACCCCCCTCCGCGGGCGGGAGAGGGCCGACTCTCACTCACCGAGATCTAACTAGGCAGCGAGGGCGAACTCATGGTCCGCACGTATTGGTTGGTGCCGGTGTTTTACGAGGCCTCCGGCAACCTCGACCTGCAACCGTTCGCACGGATCGACCAGATCGAAGCCTGTCGCCCCCGTGCTATGTCTGCGTCGATTGTACGGTGTAGCCGTGAGCGCGGAGTGAACAAGCGTGCATATCTGATTCTTCGCGCCGTGAACAAAGCGCGAAATTGATGTCTTCGGAGCGCGAATTCGACGCGATCGTGGTCGGCGCCGGCGCCCCGGGCGAGGTCTGCGCGGGCCGCCTCGCCGATGGCGGCCTCTCCGTGGCGATCGTCGAGAGCCGGCTTGTCGGCGGCGAGTGTTCCTACTACGCCTGCATGCCCTCGAAGGCCCTGCTGCGCCCGGGCGAGCTGCTGGCCGAGGCGAAGCGGGTGCCCGGAGTCAGCGCCGCGGTGAGCGGCGACCTCGACCCGCAGGCGGTGCTCGCGCGCCGCGACGAGGTGATCCACGACCTCGACGACTCCAGCCAGCTGCCATGGCTGGAAGACAAGGAAATCGAGCTGTTTCGTGGCGAGGGGAGGCTGGACGGCGAGCGCCGGGTCGTCGTCGGCGACGAGACCCTGACCGCCCGCAAGGCCGTCGTCGTCGCGACCGGAAGCAGCGCCGCGATGCCGCCGATCGACGGTCTCGACTCGGTGCGGACCTGGAACAACCGCGACGCGACGACCGCGAAGCGGGTGCCAGAGAGCATGATCGTTCTCGGCGGTGGCCCGGTCGGCTCCGAGCTGGCCCAGGCCTGGTCGACCCTGGGGACCCGGGTGACGCTGATCGAGGGCGAGGACCGGCTGCTGCCGCGCGAGGAGTCCTTCGCCGGCGAGCAGGTCGCCGCCTCGCTGCGCGACCCCTACGGGATCGACGTGCGCACCGGCGTGCTCGCCGAGCGCGTCTCCCCCGGCGGCGCCGGTGTCGTCGTCGAGCTGAACGACGGTGGCCGCGCCGAGGGCGAGGAGCTCCTCGTCGCGATCGGCCGCGTCCCCCGCACCAAGCAGATCGGCCTCGAGTCGGCCGGGGTCGAGCCCGGCGAGCACGGCTTCCTCGATACCGACGACCGGCTGCGGGTCGGCGGCCGTGAGTGGCTCTACGCCGTCGGCGACGTCAACGGCCGCGCCCTCTTCACCCACATGGGCAAGTACCAGGCCTGGGTCGCGGCGGAGAACGTCCTCGGCCGCGAGATCGAAGCGATTGCCGAAAGCATTGGCTCCCCCCGTGTCACCTTCACCGACCCTCAGGTCGCCGCGGTCGGCAAGACGCTTGCCCAGGCTGAGGAAGCGGGGATCGACGCGAAGCCGATCGACGTTCCAACTGACGGCACCGCGGGAGCGAGCTTCTACGGCAAGGACACCGGTGGAACCTCCCGGCTGGTGGTCGACGGGGCGAAGCAGACGATCGTCGGCGCCACCTTCACCGGCTTCGAGACCGCAGACTTCCTGCACGCCGCGACCGTCGCGATCGTCGGCGAAGTGCCCCTTCCCCGCCTGCGACACGCCGTCGCCGCCTATCCGACGCGCAGCGAGGTCTGGCTCAAGCTGATCGAGGCCTACGGGCTCTAGCTCGCTCAGACGCGCGAGCGGCGCTTCAGGTCTTCGGCGAACTCGCGCGGCAGGCCGGGGATCTCATCCAGTTCTTCGATCGACTGGAAGCGCCCGACGCGCTCGCGATGAGCGAGCAGACGGGTCGCCTGGGTCACGGAGAGCCCGTGGCCGCGCAGCTGCTCAAAGCTGACGTTGTTGAGTTCGATCGTCTCGCCGGACTGCGGCGTGGGCGGTGCCGGCGGACCGGGCTGGGGTGATGGCTGTGGCGGCGCCGGCGGTGGACCTGGCGTGGGCTCGGGCGCAGGCGGCGGAGGCTGTGGCGCAGGCGGCTGGGAGGGCGGCGATGGGGCCGGTGGCGGGGCAGGCGGCTGCGGGGCCGACGGGGGTTCCGGCGGCAGCGGCTGTGGGTTGAGCGAGGCCGCTCCCCCACCCTGCACCGAGCCGATCACGGCCTGCTCCGCCTCGGCGGCGCGGCGCTCGGCCTCGCACGCTCGCTCCTCGGCCTGCGCGACGCTCTGCTCGATCTCCCGCAGGCGCTGCTGACGCTCCTCCTCCTGCGCTTTCAGCTTCGAGAGCCGCTCCGCCTCGGCTGCGCGCGCTTCCGCCGCCTTGGTCCGCTCCTCGATCTGACGCAGACGCTCCTGCGCTTCGGCCAGCGAGCGTTCCTGCGCTTCGCGTTCCTGCTGCAACCTCTGCTCGGCTGTCTGCAGGTTCGCGGCCGGCGGCGCAAGGGCAGACGGTTGGGGCGGCGGCGGAACCGCCGCCATGCTCTGCGTCGTCTGCCCGGCCTCGGCCTGTGCGTGTCGGGCCTCGGCCTCGCGCTGCAGCCGCTCGGCCTCGGCAATGCGACGATCGGCCTCGGCGCGGATCCGTTCCTCCTCGTGCTGGATTTCGGTGACCTTGTCCTGCACTCGCTGTTCGGCGGTGGCTGGATCGTAGGTACCCGGCGCGGGCGGGGCCGGTGGAATCGGCGGCGCCGACTGGACCGGCGGAACCGGGGGGGCCTGTGGAGCCGGCGGGGGAATGGGTGCCGCGGCCGGAACCGGAGGAATCGGTGGCGGGGGGACCGGCTCGGCAGGCATCTGAGGCTGCGACTGCACGACCTGCTGGGCCGGGGGCACCTGCGCCTGCGGCGCCGCGGCCCCACCCTGCTGTTGCTCGAAGAGCGCCCGCTCCTGCGCCGCCCGTGCCGCGGCCAAGTCCTGAGCCGCCTTGGCCGCTTCCTTCTTCGCCCGGCGCCCTCCAGAGCGCCCCCCCCCGCGGGGCTTCTGGCGCTTCTCGGCGCGTTTTCTGTTGCGCTCTTCGCGGCGCCGCTTCGCCTCTTCGCCGCGGCGCTTGCGGTGTTCGCCGCGGGCCGCGCGCTGCTGCTCGCGGGCGAGCTTGCGCTTCTCCTTGGCGTTCTTGGGTTGAGCCGAAGGCGGCGGGGGCGGAGGCGCCGGGGTGCCCGGCGTCGTCGTCGCGGACGGCTGAGCCGACGACGGGGCGGGCGGCGGGGGCGGAGTTCCAGGCGCGGCCGACTTCTTGCCCGCCTTGTCTTTGCTGCGCCGCTGGACGACGCTGATCACCAGCAGGAGGAGCAGGATCGCCACGACCAGGCCGGCGACGATGTACTGGATGTTGTCGCTCACGAAGTCAGCCATCGGACTCGAATAACGCGAAGCTACCTCATTCTGCCCTTGAATTCGCGCTCGACCTCGCGCCGCACGTCGCGGTCCGCGATCTCGCGCCGCCGGTCGCGCCCCTCCTTGCCCCGCGCCAGCGCCAGCTCGACCTTCGCCCGGGCGCCCTTGAAGTAGATCCGGGTGGGGATCAAGGTCAAGCCTCGCTCTGCCGTCTTGCCAACCAGGCGCTCGATCTCCGCTCGGTGGAGGAGCAGCTTGCGAGGTCGCTCCGGCTCGTGGTTCTCGCGGCTCGCGGGCTCGTACGGGGGAATGTGAAGGTTGCGCAGCCACACCTCGCCGTCGTCGATCACGGCGTAGGCGTCGGTCATCTGCGCCTTGCCGTTGCGCAGCGACTTGACCTCCGAGCCGCGCAGGACGACTCCCGCCTCGACCTTCTCGATCCACTCGAATTTGTGCCGGGCGCGACGGTTGGTGGCGACGTCGCCGGAAACGGGCTCGCGTTTCTTCTTGCCCTTCTTGGCCATCGCTCAGCTCTCCACCGGCTCCAGTTCGGCCCGACCCCGGGCGGCTTCGACGCCGCTCACCTGGATTGAAATCGGGTCGCCGAGCCGCAGCTTGCGGCCCGAGTCCTGGCCGACCAGCGCAGTCTCGCTCTCGTTCAGCTCGAAGCGCTCGGCGCCGCCGATCCGGCGGGCCGGCAGGAAGCCCTCGTAAACGTCGCCCAGCTCGCCGCCAAAGCCGACGAAGGCGCCGGCGCGGATCAGGCCCGAGACCTCGCCTTCGAAGGCGGTCTCCGCACCGCGCTTGCGCAGCTCGCGCTCGAGCAGGAAGGCGGCGCAGATGTCGTCGGCGCGGCGCTCGATCCGCATCGACTCGCGCTCGCGCTCGCTGCAGTTCGGCGCTCGGCGCCGGCTCTCCCTCCCCCAGCGTCGCCAACAGGGCGCGGTGGACGATCAGGTCGGGATAGCGGCGGATCGGCGAGGTGAAGTGGCAATAGGCGGCGCTGCCCAGTCCGGCATGGCCGCTGTTGCGCTCGCTGTAGGCGGCCTGTTTGAGGGATCGCAGCACGAGCGTTGTATATGCCCCGCGGCCGTGCCCGCGCCTTCTCGCCTCCTTGGCAACGAGCCGGCTCGCCTCGGCGGCCAGCTCCGCCGCCTCGCTCGGCGCGGGCGTGCCGCGCAGCGGCGGGGTCGGGATTTCGAGCTCGTGCAGCTGCGCTATCAGCCGCTCGATCCGCGGCGGGTCCGGCTTGGCATGGACGCGGTAGATCGTCGGCACCCGCTTGCGCTCGAGCAGCCGCGCGACCTGTTCGTTGGCGAGGATCATCAGCCGCTCGATCAGGCGATGGGACTCGGTCTGGGCGACGCCGCGGGCGCCGACCGCGTGGCCGCGCGAGTCGAAGCGGAACTCGGGCTCGAAGGACTCGACGTCGAGGCTGGTCGCGCCGCGCCGCTCGCCCAGCGCCGCGGCCGCCTCGCGCGCCACCGCCACCGACTCGCCGACCGCATCAGGCGCTTCGGCGCGGCCGGAGAAGACGACGTCGAGTTGGTCGTAGTCGAGCCGCGCGTCGGAGCGGATGCGGCTGCGGTAGAAGCTCGCGCCGCCGGGCCGGCCCGCAGCGTCCAGCTCGATCTCAGCCGTCACCGCCAGGCGCTCGACCCCGGGCTCGAGGCTGCAGGCCGACTCGCTAAGGGCGTGGGGCAGCATCGGCTCGACCGCGCCGGGCACGTAGGTGCTGTTACCGCGCCGCCGCGCCTCCCGGTCGAGCGGCGAGCCGAGCGGCACGTGAGCGGCAACGTCGGCGATGTGGATCCAGAGCCTGAACCCGTCGCCATCGCGCCGGGCTGAGACGGCGTCGTCGAAGTCGCGTGCCGTGGCGGGGTCGACGGTGAAGGTCGGCAGGTCGATCAGGTCGCGCCGCGGCCCGCCGCGCGACTCCGCCGCGCCGGCAGCCTCGCTCGCTTCCACCTCCAGGGCCGGCCGGAAGCCGCGCCCACCGAGCTCCTCGCGCAGGAACGCCTCGACCGCGTCGCGGGCCGTCTTCGGCACGGCCCGACCGTGCCCCCGGCCACGCGCCCGCTGCCGCGCGCGGTAGTAGCGCCAGTCCCGGCTCACAACGTCTTCCGCTGTGAGTTATGACCGCATAGCGACCAAAAGTCACAGCGGAAGCTCATCCTTCGGCCGCCAGGACCGCCAGAGCGCGTTCGCGCGCCTCGTCGCGTGCCGTCTCCGCCTCGTCGCGCGCCGCCACGTCCGGCTCGATGCCCTTGCCGGCCAGGTTGGTCCCGTCAGGCGTGAAGTACTCGCCTACGGTCAGCTTCAGCGCGCCACCGTTGGAGAGGTCGACCTCCTGCTGGAAGACGCCCTTGCCGTAGGAGCGCGTGCCGACCACCTTGGCGCCTGCGTCGTCGGCCAGCGCCGCGGTGAGGATCTCCGCCGCCGAGGCCGTGTTGCCGTCGATCAGGACCGCGATCGGCAGCGCCGGCAGGTTGCCGCCCTTGGTCTCGTAGACGGCGTGTCCCTGGGTGCGCGAGTCGGTCGAGACGACGGTCTCGCCCTCGGGCAGGAAGACGCTTGCGGTAAGCACCGCCTCCTCGAGCAGGCCGCCGCCGTTGCCGCGCAGATCGACGACGAGGCCGCGGGCGCCCTGGCGCTGCAGCTTGCGCGCCTCCTCGTAGAGCTGCGCGTGGGCGCCTTCGCTGAAGGTCGTCAGGCGGACGTAGCCGAGCTTCTCCCCGTCGACGGTCTCGAGCTCGCCGCTGACCACTGGCACCGAGATCTGGGCGCGGACGAGGCGCTCCTCTCGCGTCCGGCCGTCCTTGCCGTCGCGCACGCCGATCGTCACCTCGCTCCCTTCCGGCCCCTTGATCAGCGCCGTCGCGGCGTCGGAGTCGAGGCTCGAGATCGAGCGCCCATCGACCGCGACGATCGTGTCGCCGACCTCGATCCCCGCCCGCTCGGCCGGCGAGTCTTTGAAGACGCTTTCGACCCGCAGGCCCCGCTTCGCTTCGGACACGGTCAGCCCGATCCCGGAGAAGTGCCCTTCGATTTCCTCGTTGAAGTGCTTCAGCATCTCGGCCGAGAAGTAGTCGGAGAAGCGGTCGCCGTAGCGCCGCCGCAGGCCGCGGACCATGCCCTGCAGCGAGGAGTCGATCAGGTTGCCCTGGGCGACCTCGCGGTAGTAGTTGTCTTCGATCAGCTCACTCGCTTCGGCGGTCAGGCCGGCCGAGTCGTCGACGAAGACGTCGCGCAGCGGCGGCGGCATCTTCGCCGGGTGCCCGCCGAGCCAGAGGCCGGCGGCGAGCACAGTGAGCAGGACGGCCGCGAGGCCGAGCATCCGCGCAGCGCTCACGGGCGGATCAGACCTTGAGGAAGCGGCGCAGGGTGATGCCGGAGCCGACCGCGGAGACCAGCACGGCGGCGGCGAAGAGGATCACGACCAGCGCCGGGAAGGAGAGCGTGGTGCTGTTCTGCGCCGCGAGGAAGCCGATGCTGTCGCTCAGCGGATCGACGATCGTCAGCTTGCCCAGCCACAGGACAAGTATGGCTATCAGGCCGCCGACGAAGCCGACCACCACCCCCTCGATCATGAACGGCCAGCGGATGAACCAGCGGGTCGCGCCGACCAGGCGCATCACCTCGACCTCGCGCCGGCGGGTGTAGATCGAGAGCCGGATCGTGTTGCCGACGAGCATCAGCGAGGCGGCGATCAAGAGTGCCGTGATCACCGTCAGGATGATCTTGAGCGCGCTCGTCACCTGCTCGATCTTCTTCTGAGCTTCCTGACGATCGAAGATCTTTTCCACGATCGGCGAGATCGGCTGTGGCTTGCCGCTCGGACCGGTCGGGATGACTTCGGACCGGATCGCGGCGAGGTTCGCCGCGTCATCCGGCGTGACCCTGAAACTGGCCGGCAGCGGATTTTCGTGAAGCTCAGAAGTCAGTTCCTCCGCCGTTTTCTTGCCCAGATCCTGCCTCAATTCCTCGAGGGCGTCCGCTTTGCTGACGAATTCGACGGAAGCGACGTGCGGAAGTGCTTCCAGCTTGTTGCCCAGTGCCGTGATTTCGCCTTTGGTCGCGTCGGCGAAGATGCCCACCTGGAAGTTCAGCTCGTTACGGACCTGGTCGCTCTTGGCCTGCGTCGTCTGGAAGATCGGGATCAGGACGCCGAGCAGGATCACGGTGACGACCGTGGTGACGACCGCGGCCATGCTCGGCGCACCGTTGCGGCGCAGCGCGCGGAAGGCCTCCTGGGTGAAGAAGAGAAGTCTGGACATCGTCTAGAAGAGCGACGCGGTGGTGTGGGGGTTGGTCTGCCCCTCGGGGGCGACGCCCATCTCGGCCCGCATGCGCAGGCCGAACTCGGAGGTCGACTCCTCGGTGTAGCCGCCGGAGACCTCGTCGCGGACGACGCGGCCCTCGTAAAGCTCGATCACGCGGCGGCGCATGTTGTCGACCATCTCGCGGTCGTGGGTGACGACGACGACCGTCGTGCCGGTCTTGTTGATCCGGTAGAGCAGCTGCATCACGCCGATCGAGGTGACCGGGTCGAGGTTGCCGCTGGGCTCGTCGGCGAGCAGCAGCGGCGGGTGGTTGACGAACGCACGGGCGATCGAGACGCGCTGCTGCTCGCCGCCGGAGAGCTCGTCGGGGTAGCTGTGCAGCTTGGTCGAGAGGCCGACGAGGCGGAGGATCTCGGGCACCTGGCGGCGGATTTCGCCGCGGTGGGCGCCGAGCACCTGCAGCGCGTAGGCGACGTTGTCGTAGACGGTGCGGTCGGGGAGCAGCTTGAAGTCCTGGAAGACGGTGCCGATGTTGCGCCGCAGCTGCGGGATTTTCTTCTCCGGCATCGCGCCGATGTCGCGGCCGGCGATGCGGACGTTGCCGTCGGTGGCGGAGAGCTCGCGGATCAGCATCTTGATCAGCGTCGACTTGCCGCAGCCGGTCGGGCCGACGAGGAAGACGAACTCGCCGCGGTCGATCGCCAGCGAGACCCGGTCGAGCGCCATGTGGCCGCCCGGGTAGACCTTGGTCACGTCGCGCATCTCGATGATCGGCGCGCCGCCCTTGCGGTTGCGCGGCGGTGGCGCCTCGGCGCCCTTCTTGCGTTTTCTGCCTATGGCCATGTTTCGCGGGGACTTTCTGCAAGCACAGGGTGACTCCTGCGCACCGATCCGCGCGCAACACCCCGCCCAGAGAAGATGTGCGCAAGCCTAGCGAATTGTTAGCGAACGCCTATAAAGCTCAGCCGAGCGCCTGCTCGACCGCTGTGGTGATGCCGGCGGCGTCGATGCCGGCGGCACGCAAGAGATCCTTGGGGGGGCCGCTGCCGGGGCGGTCTGTGACGGCCAGGCGGGTCAGCGGGGTGGCGGAAGCGGCTTCGGCGAGGACGCCGGCGACGGTCTCGCCGATGCCGCCCTCGGCCCAGTGGTCCTCGACGGTGAGGATCGCATCGGTCTCGCGGGCGGCGGTGAGGATCGCGTCGGCGTCGACCGGCTTGACCGAGTAGAGGTCGATGATGCGCGCCGCGATGCCCTTGCCGGCGAGTTGATCGGCGGCGGCGAGGCATTCGTGCAGGGTGATCCCGGCGCCGATCAGGGTCACCCGATCCTCGCCACTCGAGCGCACCGTGCGGCTGCCGCCGATCTCGAAGCTCTCCCCCGGCTCGTAGAGCACGGGCGTCGCCTCGCGAGTCGTGCGCAGGTAGCTGATCCCGCGGTGTGCGCGCATCGCCTCGACCAACTCCACCGCCTGGTTGGCGTCGCTCGGGTAGAGCACGACGCTGTCAAAGACCGCGCGCAGCGAGGCGATGTCTTCCAGCGCCATCTGCGACGGGCCGTCGGGGCCGATCGAGACGCCGACGTGCGAGCCGCAAAGCTTCAGGTCGGCGTCGGAGATCGCCGCCATGCGGACGAAGTCGTAGGCACGGCTGAGGAAGGCGCCGAAGGAAGAGGCGAAGGGCTTCCAGTCGCGGGTCTGCAGGCCGACCGCGGCGGCGACCATCTGCTGCTCGGCGATGTACATCTCGAAGAAGCGGTCGGGGTGTTTGGCGGCGAAGCGCTCCGAGTAGGTCGAGTTGCCGACCTCGCCGTCGAGGGCGACGACTCTCTCGTCGAGCGAGCCGATCCAGGCGAGCGCGTCGCCGTAGGCACCGCGGGTGGCGACCTTCTCGCCGACCTCGTAGGCGGGGCGCTCGACCGGGGTCGTCTCGATCTCATAGGGCCGCGGCTCGGGCGGCGACTGCACCTCGACCCGGTGCGAGCGGATGCCGCCCAGCTCCTCGATCGCCGCCTCGGGCTCGGCGAGCGGCTTGCCGTGCTGGTTGGGTTGGTCCGCGACCGCGGCGACGCCGGAGCCCTTCTTGGTGCGGGCGAAGATCGCCGCCGGGCGATCGGCGGCGAGCGCGCGCGTGTAGGCCGCGTCGATCGCCTCGAGGTCGTGGCCGTCGATCTCCTGCACGTCCCAGCCGCAGGCCGCAGCGCGCGCCGCCCAGGAGGCGGTATCCCACTCGTGCATCGTCGGACCGCGCTGGCCCAGCCGGTTGACGTCGACGATCGCGATCATGTTGTCGAGCCCGGCGTGGCCGGCGTGCTCGAAGGCCTCCCACATCGAGCCCTCGGCCAGCTCGGAATCGCCGCAGAGGACCCAGACGCGGAAGTCGGCCTGCTCGAGCCGCTTGCCGGCGAGCGCGATCCCGATCGAGATCGGCAGGCCCTGGCCGAGCGAGCCGGTGGCGACGTCGACCCAGGGGATCTCCGGCGTCGGGTGACCCTGCAGGCGCGAGCCGAACTCGCGGAAGGTCAGCAGCTCCTCGTCGTCGATCGCGCCGGCCATCTTGTAGAGGCTGTAGAGCAGCGGCGAGGCGTGGCCCTTGGAGAAGACGAGGTGGTCGTTGGCCCGGTTCTGGGGGGCGTCGAAGTCGTAGTGCAGGTAGCGCGTCAGCAGCACCGCCATCAGGTCGGCGGCCGACATCGAGGAGGTCGGGTGGCCGGAGCCGGCGGCGGCGGCGGCGCGGACCGAGTCGACGCGAAGCTGTTGCGCCAGCTCGTGCAGCTGCTCGCGGTTCAGCGTCTCCTCGGCGCTCGCCTGGGCCATGCCAGGACTTTATCTGGAGCTAGGCGAGAGCCTCGGCTAGCCGATCGCGACCATGCGCTCGATCGGCAGCCGGGCGCGCTTGGCGATCTCGGCCGGGACGCTGACCTCGAACTTCATCTCGCGCAGAGCATCGCGCAGCTTCGCCCGCGTGATCGTCTTCATGTACTTGCAGTAGGCCATCCGGTTGGCCTCGATCAGACTCGCACCCGGCGCCGCCATCTGCAGCGGGTGCAGCATGCCGTTCTCGGTGGCGACGATGTACTCGCCGTCGGGCCGCTGCTGGACGTAGTCGAGCATCTGGCCGGTGGAGAGCATGTGGACGCCCTCCTCCTCGACTTCGCCCGCGGCGACGAACTCCATCACCTGGGTGACGCAGCCGCACTCGGGGTGGACGAGGAACTCGGCGTCGGGGTGAGCGGCGCGCTGGGCCTTGATGTCGTCGGGCCGGATGCCGGCGTGGACGTGGCACTCGCCCGGCCAGACGTGCATCGAGTGGCCGGTCTCGCGCTCGACGAAGGAGCCGAGCCACATGTCCGGTCCGAAGAGGATCTCCGTGTCCGGGCCGTGCTCACGGCGGATGTGCTCGACCACCTTGACCGCGTTGGAGGAGGTGCAGCAGTAGTCGGTCTCCGCCTTCACCTCGGCCGAGGTGTTCACGTACATGACGACGACGGCGCCCGGGTGCTCGGCCTTCCAGGCTCGAAGCTGGCCGGCGTCGATCGAGTCGGCCAGCGAGCAGCCGGCGTCGAGGTCGGGGATCAGCACCGTCTTCTCGGGCGAGAGGATCGAGGCGGTCTCGGCCATGAAGTGGACGCCGCAGAAGGCGATGACCGAGGCGCCGGATTCCGCTGCTCGGCGCGAGAGGCCGAGCGAGTCGCCGGTGTAGTCGGCGACTTCCTGCACCTCGGGCACCTGGTAGTTGTGAGCGAGGATCACGGCGTCGCGCTCGCGCGCCAGCTCACGCACCTCGCGCGACATCTCCTCGACCTCGTCTGGCGAGAGGTCGAGCATCGGGACCGGCTCGTTGATCGTCGGCAGCTCTCTCATTTCCGGTTGCCTCGAAAGGCCCTGGAGGGGCCTCGATGGTCGTATGTTCGCTGGCATGGCCTTGGCCTGAGCCCAGTCGAATGAACTGAGCACAAGTCTACTCTCTCGACATGCCCGAGCTGCCCGAGGTCGAGATCACGGTACGCAGGCTCGACTCCGCCCTTGCCGGCGCAACGGTCGAATCGGCGCTGGCGCCGGGGATGAACGTGATGAAGACCTTCGACCCGCCGCTGGAAGCGCTGGCGGGTCGCGAGCTCACGGCGATCCGCCGCGTCGGCAAGATGCCCGTGGTCGAGTTCGGCGACCTCGCCCTCTTGATCCACCTGATGTCGGCCGGGCGGCTGCGGGTCTTCGCCAAACGGGCATCGCCCAAAGATCGCACCTCGCGCGTGCTGGTGCGGTTGGAGGACGGGCGCGAGCTGCGCCTGCGCGAGTTCGGCACGAAGCAGCGGGCCTGGGCGAAGCTGCTGTCGACCGAGGCGGTCGCCGAGGACGAAGCCGTCGCGACCCTCGGGCCGGAGGCCTGGCCCCCTCCCCCGCTCGATGCCTTTGCCGCGGCGATCGACCAACCCCGCCATCTCCACCCCCTCCTCCGCCACCAGCGCGACGTCGCCGGCATCGGTCGCTCCTGGGTCGACGAGATCCTCTGGGAGGCGCGACTCTCGCCGTTCAAACAGGGCTCCGAGCTGAGCGAGGACGAGGTCGAGCGCCTGCACGGCGCACTGCACGTCCTCGGCGACGCGATCGACCGCTATGAGGAGACAGTCGGCGCGGAGCTGCCCGACAAATTGCCGATGCCGTTGAAGATCCACAAGCGCGAGGGCGAGCCCTGCCCCCGCTGCGGCACCACCATCGAGGCCGTCTTCTTCGCCGAGCACCAGACCAACTACTGCCCCGAGGAGCAGACCGGCGGCCGCGTCCTCAAGGACCGCCGCCTCTCCCGCCTGCTGAAGTGAACCCCCGTCGAAGAGCGTTCGTAACACCGGCAACCGTCCAGAGGAGGTTGGAGATGCGCAAGAGAACGACGATCGGCCCTGTGGCCGCCGTGGTCGCCGCGTTGGCGGCAATGGCCGTGGTGGCGCCAGGCGTCGGCGCCCGAGGGGAGCCGGAGGCGACGATCACGGTCGGCAACAACTTCCTCTCGCCGGCGAAGAAGACGACCTCGCAGGGGACCAAGCTGAAGTTCCGCTGGGTCGGCGGCGTGCGCCATCACATCGTCAAGACCGAAGGCCCCGGCGGCGCGATCCAGGAGCCCGCGACGAGCAGGAAGGGCGTCAACCTCGCGCACACCTTCAACAAGCGCGGCACCTACCGCTTCGTCTGCACCATCCACCCCACCGAAATGCACCTGAAGCTGACGGTGAGCGGCGGCGCCGCGCACGGATAGGCCGGACGCGGTCCCCGCCCCGCTCAGGCGGGCTGGACGAGCATCGAGAAGTCCAGCGTCGGCGCCGAGTGCGTCAGCGCCCCGACCGAGATGAACTCGACGCCGGTCTCGGCGATCTCGCGCACCGTCTCCAGGTCGACGCCGCCGGAGGCCTCCAGGCCCGGCCCGTCAGGACCTCGCTCGGCGTCGCGCAGGGTGACGGCCTTGCGCAGCTCCGCCGGCGTCATGTTGTCGAGCAGCAGCCGATCGGCGCCCGCGC
>Ga0193697_1000504_pt1 | contig 13663 bp, 13 predicted proteins | sample L3m2metaG_FD_145073 | JGI IMG/M metagenome (GOLD analysis project Ga0193697, IMG submission 145073) | Soil microbial communities from a riparian zone of the East river system, Colorado, United States - L3m2 | ecosystem: Environmental > Terrestrial > Soil > Riparian zone | place: USA: East River... | reverse complement strand
GCGAGGAGTTTGCCGATGCAGGGTGCCTTCTACTTTATAGGTCGTTGGCGCCGACGTTTCCGGGTTCTGGTAAAGTGTGACGCGCCATTTTACTTTCGTGCAACCTGTGTACTGAGGGAGCTTCAACTCGCGCGAAATTCCATGGCAGGGACTGCGTCCCTCGAAGACACCGAAAACAGCCGGGCCGGTGGCCATCGGAGCAATTTTGTAAGACGTCGTGGGCGCTTCCTGAGTCGCGGATTCATCGGCCGGCTTCTCTGCTCGGTCGGCGCGATTGAGTGTGTAACTCCAACCGCCGTTTCCGACCATGAGGTTTGCGTCCGGACCCAACAAATGTAGAAGATTCTCGCCAACTTTCAGGAAAGAGAGTGATCGCTCAGATTTCTCGGAGGTGAATCGGTAAATGACGGCATCTGGCCTGGACGTTGTGCCCTTGAGGATTTCCCACCTCCCTTTCGCCGCGACTTTGGGGCCCGGCTCCGATCGGTTGGTGTTGTCGCGAGTGGGGACCTGGTAGGATGCGGTCAAATTGTACACGCCTGACAGGGCTGCCTTGTCATGCGCTGACAGCGTTATGTGCCACGTGATGCAATGGCAGGGTGCATTCGTGGCAAGCCCGCCTAGAAATTCTCGCGGCAGCGCATCACCCAGCGTGCTTCCAACGAATTCTGTCGCCGCCAATTTCTGATCGCTGGCAATCGCGCCGCGGGGAGAAAGACAAACCAACAATAAAGCAATCGAACTTCCGACAATTTGAATCACGCGTTTCATGACCATAGGCTGGCCGCGTTCACAAGGAAGTTGTCTAACGCCGGTGAAAGATTTGCAAAAGATTTGTAAAGGCGACGCACGCGATTGTCCCGGCTTGCTATTGCCGTTGTAGCGAGCTGTGGTTCAATGTGATCCATGGCAAGCCTTTTCAAAGCCATCCTGGCACCGGTTTTGGTACTTCTCCTGTTCGCGCTGGAGGTCGTGGGCAGCGACTGGCCCCAGTTTCGGGGGCCCAATCGAGATGGACATTGGGATGAGACGGGAATCCTTGAATCATTTCCCCGGGAGGGATTGAAAATCTGCTGGCGGCACCCGGTTGGGGGTGGGTTCTCGAGTCCGGTGGTCGCCGACGGCAGGGTGTTTGTATTTGATGTGGCATTGACGAAACCGACATCCCGGGAGCGGGTGCATTGTTTCGACGAAAAGACCGGCAAGGTGCTTTGGGTTTTTAGCTATGAGGAGCATTACGGAGAATGGACCTTTGACCCCGAGCGAGGCGCCGGGCCCACGGCCACTCCGATCGTAGAGGGGGAACGGCTTTACGCCGTCGGCGCCAATGGTTTTGTGCACTGCCTTGCCGTGAAAAGCGGGAAGGTGATCTGGGAGAAAAATCTTTGGGACGAGTATCAGGTGGAAGAGATGGGTTGCCGGCCTTCGCCCCTGATCGAGGGCTCGCTACTGATTGTATTCACGGGAGCGAGGCCCAGGGCCACTGTCATGGCCCTGGATAAACAGACCGGGAAGGAGGTTTGGAAAGCGCTTGATGAGCACGCATCCAACAGTTCGCCTATCGCCATCACCTCCGGTGGTCGGCGGCAATTGATTGTTTGGACCGACAAATCCCTTGTGTCCCTGGATCCCGCGAGCGGACACACTTATTGGCGGGAGCTCATGACCACAAGCAATAATGACGATGTCGCCATGCCCGTTTTTTGGGGTAACCGATTGCTCGTGAGCGGCTTGATGATGGAGCTGAGCGGGGATCCTCCAGCCGTAAGCTTCCGCTGGCCGGAGAATCGGGTGCCCTCGAAACGGATATTGAGCAACACTTCGACCCCCTTGCCGCAAGGGGAGTATATCTATAGCTGCCGGTCGCCAGGTGAACTGGTCTGCCTGGAAGCGGCTTCCGGCAACCAGGTTTGGAGCACGAACAGTGTGACCACACCGAAAAGCGGCGCAAGCATTCACATCACTCCTCAAGGCGGTGGATTTTTTCTATTTACAGATGAAGGGAACCTGATCCGCGCTGAGTTGTCCCCGGCTGGATATCGGGAAATAAGTCGAAGTCATTTAATAGATCCGACCTGGCCTTTTGCGGGAAACAAATTTGTTTACGCGCCGCCGGCTTTCGCCAACCGCCATGTCTTCGCCCGGAGCGAGGCGGAGGTCGTTTGCGCCTCCCTGGAGAAGGGAGAGTGAAGGGAGGAGGAAAGCGCTGAATCTACCTTCCGTGCTGGGGCTGACTTCGTGTTTTTGGCCGACTTAATTTATGCGAATGTCCTACAGAGTTTTGAAGGAGCAGGCCCGGCTTACTATTGCCGTTGTAGCGAGCTGTGGTTCAATGTGATCCATGGTCGGCATGCCAATGTCTATCCGCCTCGACGATGATCTCATCGCATTGCTTTCGAAAGGCGCCAGGCGCACCGGCCAGAAGAAGCAAGCGCTTGTTCGGCTCACGCTCCGCCAACATCTGTCTGAGGTGATTGAACGGGAGTCCATGAAAGTCTCTATCAGCCGTGTCACAACTTTAGCCCCCTGGCCCCGGGGCGCGCTAACAAAAGCATATAAACGCGCCGGCAAGAATGATGACCATGTCGAGGCGTTCGCCGCGACTGCTCAAGGCAAGCCTTCCGCGGAAGACTGATGAAGCCCTGAGAAATCTGGATGTGGAAGTTTCCCGATGCCGATGAGCATCCTGCGGTCATTCTCGACACCGAAGATCGTGTCCGCCTCAAGCCTCGCGTCAGCGTCATCCTGTGTTCCACTCAGCGCGCCCTGCGAAAGCCCGAAATCCATGAAGCGATCCTTGATGAGGCCGACGGCCTGGACTGGCCGACTCTCTGCAAATGCGATTTGGTTTACGCTGCCGAAAAGAAGACCTCAAACGTCGCCGCGGTTCGGTCACCCCCGAGCGGCGCCGGGCGATCACTGAGCGTGTGATTCGCGGTCTCGGCATGGCTGGACTGTAGTTGCGCAATTTTCACACGACAATTCTACGCGAGCCACTGACAATAGTATGTCAGCCACGGCCTATGAGCATTGTCGGCGTCGTTGCTTTGACTCGACCAAGGTCTCTCAAGCCGGCAGCGGCGGAATCCACTCAGTTGTTAATTTGGCGACGGTCACTGGCCCGGAAAAGGTGGTGTAGAGTTTCATCAAAATATCCGTTTGAAGAGTACGGAGCGATTTATGTTTGAGAATCAAGCAGCGGCGGCCCAAAAGGTGTAACATTCCGAGTTCGTAGGCGACATTCGGGTTGAAGATCTCGTGCTCTTCCGCTTTGTCAAAGACGGCGATCCCCCGTGAGCAGCAGAGCAGGCATGCTACCGGGTTATAAAGGTCGTCAGTGATGGAATGCTCCGAAGCGACCACGGCGAAGTAGCCGTTCTCTCGAAGGGTTTTTTTGAGTTGCTGTATTATCGTTTCATTTCGTCGGCGATACCGGATCATTATGAAGACGGATTTGTCAAACGGATGGTCGCGTATAAAAGCTTCGATCCGAGTTTTCCAGCCGAAGACCGGATTTGGTACGAGCGCAGCAGGGAGGTCAGGTATACCGGCGATGAACAACTCGCCGCGTCGTGGAATGCCGCTCGAAGGTGCAGTTGGCAAATCAAGCACCAAGCTGTCGGCCAAACGAATAACAGTTCTTAGCCGTGTACGGTAAAGGGAAACGGCCTTGAACTTCGAGGAAAGACGAGCAATGGTTTCAAGCTCCGCGGATAATTTGAACAACTCTCGTGGGTTTGTGATATGGGCTCGAATACTCGGCGCTACGGTCGAGTCCCATATACGAAATAAAGTCCTAAATCGCTCTCGAAGGAGGTCATCACGCAAAGTCTTCGCCTGAATCGCCTGAACCGAATCGATGAGAGCGCGCAGCTCGGTACGGAATGATTCAAATTCCGAGAACTGCACGGTTACCCTGTCGACTCGTTAACCATTTCGTCGACCGTCGTTTCACCGTCAGAGGTCAGAACAAATGCAATTTTGCCTTCGCGATCACCTGCTGTCATCAAGAGGCCCTTCCGGATATTTTTGTTAATTGATTCGTTTGTGTTACCAGGGGGTGGCCATTTGGCTTCTTTGATGAGTTCTTTGACTTCAGCAGCGGTCGCGCTTTGGACATTCCTGAATTTTTCTAAGAAATATAATGCAAGTAGAACGCGGTCAGTGTCGGTTTTTGGATTGATCGAGCGAAAAAACTGCGCCGGCGATTTTGATTTGTTCGTCGCATGCGCGGGCTCGGAAGAAGACGCTTGGCCCTTTGCAATTGCGGTAGAAGGTTTGGGAAGCGGTGTTTTTAGGAATTCGGCAATCTTTTTCTCTACGAAATCGCTCGGGCCTGTTACTTCAAATTCAGTTTCACCGACACGCACCCTCATTGTGACGGTAGATAGCTTTTCTTTGGCCATTGTTTTTCCTTTGGTAGCGAATTCTTAACAGAAGAGCTTTATTAGACAATGCTGCAATTGTCGATGAGCTGATCGCGGTTGTGATCGCCTTAGCGGGTGACGGTGATGGCCTCACCCCTTCCCCTCTCCTTTGGAGAGGGGTTTTTGTTTTTTCGCTTTACGCAGGGTGGCGCGACTGCGTCGCTTACCCTGGGCTACAATGATGCTGCCCCTACGGGGCTGCAGGTTGATTACGCGCGGGATTAATACTGAAAGCGGCGCAGCAGCACGCGCACTCCCAGACCTTCGCGCAAGTGCAGGTCACGGGCCGCGTACGCGGGTTGCAATCACATGCAAGCGAGAATCATTGGCGCAGTCAGCCCCCTCTTTACGTCGGGGGTTACAAAGTGAATCCAATCACGTCCGGCGCATCAGTTCACAATTCCGGCCCTGCCACGCCGAGCGATTCATCGTAGTGCACGTTTAACTTGCCGTTCACGGTGATGTTTCTACCAACGACCGCCCCGCTGAAATCCGCCTCGTCGTTGCCGCCTCCGCCAAAGGTTACATCAGCCGCGGGCGCATAGATCGTCCCTGCGAAAGATCCGTGGGTGGCCACACTCACGTTAGTGTTGCTGGGCAAACCGTAATACGCAAATGCCGCCGCATTGCCACTCTCGTTCACCATGCGAGAAAGCTCAACAGCCGCCGACGCTCCGCCAACATACAGATCCAGACTCGCCTCCCGCAGGACCACGATGGTGTACGGCTGGGCCGATCCCGAAACGTACAGCGTCGCGCGGCCGGTAACGACCGTTGAACCCCGCAACTCCGGAAGGGTGTAATGTCCGCTGGATAACACATAGGTATAATTCGTGCCGCCGACAGACCCGGGCCCGGGCGTGACATAAACGCCTTTCGCCAACTCCGCATCCGGGAATACACGACTCGTTGCCTCGATGAGATGCCCGGGTTCAATTCCGAACTGGCCTGAATTGACCCATGCACTGCTCCCTACTGAACCACCCGGGCCGAGGATCGCGCTGCCGCCCGGTGGCACGCGCAACACGCCGTACACTTTGGCATTGCCAATACTGAGCGAATTCGTCAGGCCCGAGCTCGTGATTATATCCCCGCGATCCCGCGCCTTTGCCGGATCAAAGCTGCCATCTGGACGGCTGTAATTCGGATCACGCGAGTCAAAGCTGTCCACCCGAGCGCCAGAGCCCTGAAAGGTTATCGACTCGCGCGCGCCCAGTGCGCCCGTGAATAACCGCTGGAGGAGCCGCGCCCGATAAAACTCTTCCTGGGCGCTCGCAGGAATCGAGATCATGCGCACTTCTCCGAATTGGCGATTCGTCACCACTGCCCTCCAGTTTTGGAGGTCCCCTGACGTTTCGATGGCGTAAATGGCGTTCGATGCTCCGGTGACCGAGAACTCGAACCCTGTGCCAACCCGTCTCGGGTTGCTCAGCGTCGCCGCGCTCAACGCGCCAACCAGCGTCAGCCCTGCAAAAATCCCAATAAATCTCACCCAAGTACCATCGGCAGGTTCCCAGAGAAACGAAGATGACCCGAAAATATAGAGACTCTTGCCTATGAGGTTGGTCTCTGCGGAAACAGCGGCTTGGTGGTGTCTGTGGCGGCTTTCGCGGGTGGCTGGGCGGGATGATGGGACGGGACCCCTTCGAGAAAGTGCAGGCCATTTACCGCGTACGCGGAAAAATGTGCAACTAAAGACGAGTGTTCAAAACGAGAGGTGCCTCCTCCTTAGGAGCGTGTTGCCCAAATCAATGAATAGGCTCGCGGATGGTACGTCAGAGAATGCAGCTATGATGGGCGCGCACCAGCCACAGAACGAGCTGACGTCGAGGGTTACAAAGTTGTTGAATGCCGTCATCGTTTATTTTCCATCCGAGACGCCGAGGAAGGCTTCGCGGCGGATACGTTCGGCCGGCTAGCTGAATGTTAGAAAGATCAATCTTCGGGCTTAACGCCGGCAAGGCTGCTTTGACCGGATTGATCGATTGCTTCTTCGGTGCCGCGATCGTCGCGGAAGCCGCTCAGTTCACCTTGGGGAGCCAGCGCGCCAGATTGTTGCTTGTCCGGACGTGGGTTCGCCATCGTGGTCTTTTGGCCTTCGGGCGAGTAACCGCGCTCTTCCACCTTGACGCACGTGCACCCGGTGCCTTCGGCGCAACCCTGGCAACAATACGACTGCCCCTGAAAAGTGTATCCTTCGCCAGGCCATTCGTTTTTCGGCATTTTGCAGTTCGGGCAGAAGGGCCGCGGTGTGCGTGTATTTCGTGCGTTCATAATTATCTCCGCTCACAACGTAACACGCTCCGAACGATGGCCATATGGGTTGTTCCACGACCGCGCTGTAGATTGCGCTTTGAAGTTTTGCGCCGGGAGCGCTATTGTGCCGCCGGGTTTTGACAGAGACATCTGCGATGAAAGTTCGGGTTCGTTTTGCTCCAAGTCCGACTGGGTTCCTCCACATTGGGGGCGCGCGCACGGCCTTGTTCAACTGGCTTTACGCGCGGCATACCGGCGGGACGTTCATCCTGCGCATCGAGGACACTGACGCCGCGCGTAATAGCCAGGAGGCGGTGAACGTGATCCTCGATGGGCTGCGCTGGCTCGGCCTGCATTGGGATGAAGGTCCCCTCACGGGGGAAGCCACCGGCCCGAGCAAAGGCGAGCGAGGACCGTATTTTCAGAGTCAACGCCGCGAAAACTACCAGCAGCGCGTCGAAGCGCTCTTGTCGCACGGCCTGGCCTACGAGCAGGATGGCGCAATCAAATTCAAGATGGTTCGCGAACCGGTGGTCATCCCCGACCTTGTCGTCGGCAGCGTCACGCGCGAACTCACGGACCGCGAAAAGCTCGATCCGGATTTCGTGATCGTTCGCTCCGACGGCCAGCCGGTGTTCCACTTCGTCAACGTCATCGACGACCTCGAGATGGGTGTTACGCATGTGATCCGCGGCGAAGACCACTTGAGCAACACGGCGAAGCACATCGCGCTGTTCCGCGCGTTCGGGGTCGAGCCGCCGAAATACGCCCATATCCCGCTCATCCTGAACATCGACGGCACGAAGATGAGCAAGCGCGACAAAGGCGCTTCACTTACGACTTACATGGAGGAAGGCTACGCGCCGGAAGCCGTGGTGAATTATCTTTGCCTGCTCGGCTGGTCGCCGAAACACAATCGCGAGAAAGTGCCGATCAAGGAAGTGACCGAGCTGTTCGACCTGCCGCAGATTCTACGGCACAACGCGCGCTTCGATATCAACAAGCTCCATTGGCTCAACGGCGAATACGTCCGCGACATGGACCGGGATCGCTACTACGAACTGGCCGTGCACGCGCTGGCGCGCCTCGGCATCGACACCAACAAATTTTCCCTCTCTTACGTCAAAGCAGCGCTCGATACCTGCAAAGAGAAAATCAAGCTCTTCAGCGAGGTGAAGATCTTCGCCGATTTTTATTTCAAAGACGAAGTTGAGTTCGAGACCGATCCGAAAACTGAATTTACGCCGGAAGTAAAATCACGATTGGCGAAACTGCGCGAAGCTTTCGCCGCCGCTCCTGCCTTTGACGCCGCCACCCTTGAGAAAACGCTCAAAGAAGTTGTCCAACAACTCGGCGTGAAAAGCGGGTTGCTCGTTCATCCGGTTCGGTTGGCGGCAACAGGCCGCGCGGTGGGACCAAGCCTCTATCACCTGCTTGAAGTTCTCGGTCGCGAGCGCGTCCTCGCGCGCTTGGATCGCGTGATTAGTTTATAGATAGTTTTGGGGCGTTCGCTCACGGCGGGCAGTGGCGACGAACACGAAGACCGAAATCCGTAGGGCTACGCCAAGGACACGGCGGTCTTTCGTAGATTCGATTCCAGGGCCGCGGCAAAGAGCTCGTGGCTCAGAACGGCTTCGTCGGGTGTCACGCAACCAAAGCGGCTGCCAAGTTTGCCCGCGCGTTCCGCGGCGTAGGCCGCCCACATTTGTAAGAAGCAATCCGGGAACCCCGCCTCGAAAATTCCGCCGGTAATGGTGGGGAATGCCATTTGATGTCCCAGGTCGAGGCGTTGCCAGATCTGTTCTTTGGCTCGCTCAAACAGCCAAAGCGTTTTCGGCTCTTTGGTGCTGTAACGCACGCCGCCTTCGGTCCCCAACACTTCGATGAACCAGGTATTGGTTTCGCCGGGCGCAAGGCGTTTCATTTCGAGACGCATCGGGACCTCGTCGCCGCCGATCTTCACTTCGGTGTGAAGCATTGCGTTGTCCCATGTGTCGCACACCGCCATGCCGCCTTTGCCGTCGGGACGCTGCGTGTAAATTTTTTGCAATTGCGCGTAAACTCGCAGCGGCTTCCAGCCAAGACGAAAGGGGACGTGCACGGCGTGCATCCCGAGATCGCCCATCACCCCGATCTCGCCGCAGGTTTTGGTTTGGCGTTTCCAGTTTACAGGTTTTGTCGGATCGAGATCGCTCGCATGCCAAAACCCGGAACGAATCTCCATGATCCGCCCGAGTTTGCCCGATTGCACGGTTTGAATCACGCGCTGCGCCGGGGGAAGAAATGGAAACTCCGAACTGCACCGAACAAAGCGTCCGGACTTTTTCACCGCGTCGCGAATGATGCGCGCCGCCTTCAGATCGATGCCGAACGGCTTTTCCGCAAGCAAATCTTTCCCGGCCGCGAGCACGTCGAGATACATTTTCTCGTGCAGATTGTGCGGCACCGCGACATAGACCACATCAACGTCAGGCGAACGCAACAGTTCCTGATGGTCCTTTGTCAGCAGGCGCACGGTTGGAACGCGGCGAAACCAATCCAGAAGTTTGTCCTGAAGATCGCAAACAGCCACGAGTTCGGCCTGCACGGGGAAATCTTCGAGAACAAACCAGCGGCCAAAGGCGCTCGCCGCTTCCCGGCCCATCAAGCCGCCGCCGATAATTCCAATCCGCATTTTGTCCATGTTCAACCTTTGATGAACCTGGCGGCCTGTTGCGCGGTGGCGTTGTCATGCACGATCGCCATGAGCGCGCGAGTCATACCGGCGGGATCGGCGTGCTGGATAATGTTGCGCCCATAAACAATTCCGGCCGCGCCTTGCTTCATTAGATTTTCAGTGCGTTGGAGTATCTCTTTGTCGGGGGCCTTTCCGCCACCGCGCACGAGCACAGGAATGCGGCCGGCGATTTCCACGACTTTATTGTAAACGCTCACGTCGTCGGTCGGATCGGCCTTGATAACGTCCGCGCCAAGTTCGACGGCCTGGCGCACCAGCGGCAGGATCTTTTCAAGATCGCCGTCGACCATGTAGCCGCCGGCTTTCTGATTCGGCTGGAACACCAGCGGCTCAATCATCAACGGCATCGCGTGACGATCGCATTCCGGTTTGAGGCGCAGAATATTTTGAATGCATTGATCGGTGACTTCGGGCTGCTCGGGAATGCGAAAGAGATTTACGACCACACACGACGCGTCGAGCCGCAGCGCCTGTTCGACCGGTTGTTCGATCATCCGGCTGAAGAGTGCGCGAGGGAGTTGCGTGCCATAGACATTGGCGACGTCGGTCCGAAGAACCAGCGCCGGCTTCTCCTTGCCGGGCAGTGACTGCAAGTAGTGCGCCTGGCCGACCGTGAGTTGGATCGCGTCGGGCGCGGCGGCGGCGAGCGTTTTGACGGCTGCTTCGAGATTCTCGATTCCCTGCAGAAAACCGCGCTCGTTGAAAAACCCGTGATCCACCGCGACGTCAAAGCACCGGTTGGATTTCGCGTTGAACAGCCGGTTAAGGCGATAACTCTTCATAAACGGAGCGCGGGCAGCCTTGCCCGCCAGAAAAGCATGTTCAAGTATATATTGGCGGGCAAAGGCTGCCCGCGCTCCGGTGTCACGGAAAGACGGAGAAAAATCGCACCCAATCCTGCGCCTGCTTCTTTTGAATCCAGAAGCCCTTTGCGACGCCGAGGTCCTGGTCGGGCACCCACGCATTCGTGGCGGTGAACGTGCTCCGTATGTACCTGCCGCGGGCCTCCGCATCGCTAAAGTACGTGAAGAGGTTGTCGCCGGGTTGGCCGGGAATGTTGTGAAGGGTGTTGATGGACCCGGCTTGCGGGATGAGCGAGGCTTTGAGCGAGACGCCCGCGGGCAAAGGATTGGTGAGGCTGCCAGTGAGCACTTCGCCAACAAACGTTTGGGTAAATGCCGTTCTGCTCGGATTAACGAAGAAGAATCCGCGCCCCAACGCGAGTTCAAACCATGGCTTGCTCCAACTCATGGTCGCAGCGCTAAAGACACTGCTGTCATAATCGTTCCCAACGAGCACCAGGACCTGCGCGCCATCGGGGGCGGTCGGGAACAGATACCCCAAAGTCATATTGGTTTGCAGCAGCGGATTGCCGATGAGAGACATTCCCCAGGGCAAATCAACGTTCACGTAACCTACGACGTTTTCGGAGACAACGGAATCCGCTGCCGTCGAGAGCAGCGCAAAGGACATCTGCTCCGCGGTCGTATCGACTGAAACGGGTCCGGAAATGCGGCTGGTGCGCTCATAACGGGCTCCGGCTCCGCGCCTCTGGCCGAGCTCATTCCCAGCGCCATCCCAGGAGATAATGACCCGTTTGTTGGCGCGATCGTGCTGGATGCTGAGTTTTGCGCGGCCTTGAGCGTCCACCTTGGTGGAAAAACCGAGGACCAGAGTCGTAACCACGAACCCGAGAGATAATGCGGATAGTTTCATAAATCGTCTCCGTTTTGGTTAAACGGATTGAGTCGCCAAATCTTACAAATGACAAGACGATAATCCGCGCTTCTCCAGATATTGCTGGTGGTAATCCTCGGCCCGATAGAACCCGACAGCGGGCAGGATCTCCGTGACAATCGGCTTTTTGTGTTTCTTTTGGGCCTTTTCCTTCGAGACGAGAGCGGCGGCCATTTGCTCGGGCGTGTGATAAAAAATGACAGAGCGATATTGGCTGCCGACATCCGGCCCCTGGCGATTCAGTTGGGTTGGGTCGTGAGTCTCCCAAAAGAGATTGAGCAATTGCTCGTAACTGATCACGAAGGGATTGTATTCGACGAGCACGACTTCGGCGTGGCCGGTGCGATCGCTGCAAACGTCTTCGTAGGCTGGACTTTTCGTAGTGCCGCCGCTGTAGCCGGCAGTTGTTGACAGGACGCCTTTAAGAGATCGGAAGGCTGCCTCGACTCCCCAAAAACATCCGGCACCGAAGGTTGCTTTTTCCATACGTTAAATCATTGCCCCGTTGCCCGATAACAATGCCATTTTCAGGGCTGGGCCGCAATATTGCGATCACTCGGGGATTTACCCAACCCGAAAATGACCTGCAAAATGTCATGAAGCGAGATGATGCCGCTCTCGCGCCCGGAGCGGTCGAGGACAATCGCAAGGCGCTGGCCGGAACGCTGCATCTGGCGCAGCGCGCGTTCGAGGCGCATCTCCGAATCAAGAAAGAGCGCCGATTTGAGAAAATCGCGCGCGGTCTGGTTGGAACCGGGATCGTTCTCGAAGATCAGGGTCTTGAGGACGGCGATCCCGACGATTTTGCGCTGCTTATTTTCGAGCCGCCAAACTGGCACTCGGCTGAAGGCGCGCTCGCGAAAGACCCTGAACAATTCGTTTACCGGAGTTGCTTCCTCCACCATGACGACGCTGGATAAAGGAACGGCCACATGGCCGACGGAAAGATTCTGCAAATCGAGCACGCGATTGATCATCACGCGTTCTTCGCTGGTGAAGGATTGAGCGGATTCCTGCATAACGAGGCGCAATTCGTCCCGGTTGCCAAAAAGGTGCCCGGTAAAACGCTTCCCGCCGGTCCAGCGCAGAAATGTGTCGGAGACGATCGTCATCAATGCGACGAGCGGGCGCAGCGCGAAGTGGATCAGTCGAAAAGGGATGGCAAGGAACATGCAGAGGCGGTTCGGATACAATCGAAACAAGATTTTGGGCAGTAGTTCGAAGAGCGTGTAGAACAACACCACGCCCGCGCAGAATGCCAGCAGCAACGGCACGGGGTGCGCTGCGAATTGCCGATCAAGCACGATCGCGCCGATGCTCACGACGGCAAAATTTGCGAGCGTGTTGCCAACCAGGATGGTCCACAAAAACGGTTCGGGGTTCTCCAGATATTCGTAAAGGGCTTTGGCCCGCGGGTTGCCGGCGCGCATTTGCTGGCGAATGCGAATCCGGCTCAAAGCGAGCACCCCCGCTTCCATGCCCGACAGCAGGAATGAAAGCATCAGACAGACGATGAAAATTGTGGGCAGTAAAGCTTCCATTAGTGTTTTGCCGCTTCGACAAGCAATTCGCGCACGCTCCGCTCATCCACTGCCTGCGCGGTCAGACGGAGGTCACCGAGCCGCGCAGACTGTCCTGCTTGCGGGACTACTTCGAGCAGGTTGATGAGCACGCCACCCATTGTGACAGCGCCAGGAACGTCCGGCATTTGAGGATATTCCCGGCGAAAATCATCGACCGACATCGTGCCGCTGACCCGCCATTTGTTGGGTCCAAGTTTCTCGAAAATGAAACGGCTTGCATCGGTGTCCGCGCGCACTTTGCCGACGACTTCTTCGAGGATGTCCTCGATGGTAACGAGGCCGGCGGTGGCGCCGAATTCGTTGAGTACGATGGCCAGGCCGCGTTGCTGCCGCTCCAGGCTCTTCAACAACGTGAGCAGGTTCATGCTTTCAGGCACGAAGGACGGAAACTCGATTGCTTCGGCGAGGTCGATCTGCGGGTCGAGCAAAAGCGCGCGGGCATTCAGAATGCCGACGATGGTGTCCGGCGTTTCGTCGTAGAGCGGCACGCGGTGATGCTTGAGCTTGCGCGCGGCTTCAATCATCTCTTCGACCGACAGATCATCGGGCAGGGCCGCCATTTGAGGACGCGGGCGCATCACGTCCCGCGCGGTCTTCTGGTCGAGGCTGATGATCTGGAGGATGATTTCTTTTTCGGACTTCGCGAGCGTCCCCTGCTGGTAAGCCAGCTCGAGCAATTCCTGATACTCTTCGTCTGTCACCCCAGTCTGAGGTTTCAGGGATTTGGGGATGACCACGTTGAGCAGCCAGAGATTGAAACGCTGCACGAGGCGCTGGAACCAGCCAGTCAATTCCTGAATGAGCAGCATCGGCCGAGCGACGCGCAGCGCCCAACGCTCCGGCGAACGGACCGCGAGAGTTTTCGGCAGCACTTCGCAGCCGACAAGGACCAGGAACGCCAGTCCGACAATGATCCACTCCAA
>Ga0193697_1000503_pt1 | contig 13673 bp, 10 predicted proteins | sample L3m2metaG_FD_145073 | JGI IMG/M metagenome (GOLD analysis project Ga0193697, IMG submission 145073) | Soil microbial communities from a riparian zone of the East river system, Colorado, United States - L3m2 | ecosystem: Environmental > Terrestrial > Soil > Riparian zone | place: USA: East River... | reverse complement strand
CAGTCTTCGTCCGGGACGTCGATGGCGGCGACTTGGAATTCCGGAGCGAGCGCGGATTGGGCGTTGTCGCGGGCCGACGTCGTCGAGAAGAACACGCGAATCGAGTCGGTGCGTTCTTCGAGCGCGGTGGGGGAGAAATCGTCGATCGCTGCGTACAAACGATCTGGATCAGCCGCGCGAATCTCCAGAGCGGGGTACGCTTTCAACTCACCAATTCACCGGCTCACCAATTCGCCAACTATCCGAACATGTCCTTGACGCGATCGAACAGGTTACGCTCGTCCTGCTGATCTTCGCGCGGGCGCGGCTCGAATTCCTCGGCCGGCAGGATCTTCGCGAGCTCGTTGAGCAGGTGTCGCTGCTCGCGCGAGAGTTTCCTGGGCGTCAACACCTGGACAGTCGCGAACAGGTCGCCGCGTCCGCGGCCCGACACATCGGGCATCCCCTTGCCTCGCAGCCGCAGCGTCGTTCCGGTTTGCGTGCCCTCGGGGATCTTGACCGTTTCCTTGCCATCGAGCGTCCGCACGTGGATCTCGCCGCCAAGCGTCAGCGTGGTGAAGTTGACCGGAATCTCGCAGAACAGATTGACGCCGTCGCGCCGGAAGAACTCGTGCTCCTGGACGTGAACCGCGACGAACAGATCTCCGGGAGGACCGCCGGCGGATCCCCCTTCGCCCTCACCCTGCACGCGGAGCTGCTGTCCCGTCGCGATGCCCGGCGGGATCTTCACTTTGATCTTGCGCTCGCGCGCCACGCGGCCCGCGCCCCGGCAGGTGGTGCAGGGCTTCGTGATGATTCGTCCCGCACCGCGGCACTGCGGGCAGGTGCGCGCGACGGTGAAGAACCCTTGCTGAGTCCTGACCTGCCCCTGCCCTCGGCACTGCGGACACGTCGTCGGGTTCGAACCCGGAGCCGCCCCGGTGCCGTGACAGGTGTCGCAGCTCTCCTGGCGGGGAATTTGAATCGTCGTCTCGACGCCGCGCGCCGATTCCTCGAACGAGATCTCGAGGTCGTAGCGCAAGTGTCCGCCGCGCTGCGGACCGCCGCGGCGCCGGCCGCCGCCAAAGAGATCGCCGAAACCGAAGATGTCGCCGAGGTTTCCGAGAATGTCCTCGAAGCCGGTGAACACACTGGGGTCGAAACCGCCCCCCGCGGCGGACGTCACACCGGCGTGACCGAAGCGGTCGTACATCGAGCGCTTCTCGGCGTCGGCCAGAACGGCGTAGGCTTCGGCAGCTTCCTTGAACTTGTCTTCCGCGGTGTGGTCGCCGGGGTTCTTGTCGGGATGGAACTTCATCGCGAGCTTGCGGTACGCGCTCTTGATTTCCACCTCGGTGGCGGTCCTCACCACGCCGAGCACCTCGTAGTAGTCGCGCTTGCTCACGCTTTCGCCACCTTCACCATCGCGGGCCGCAACAGCCGATCGTTGATCGTGTATCCCTTGCGCAGCTCGCCGATCACTTCGCCTTCGCGATGATCGGGACTCGCCTCGTGCACCACTGCCTGGTGCACGTTGGGATCGAAGTCGGCGCCGAGCGCGTCAATCGGCCGGACGCCGTATTTGGCGAGGAGGTCGTGGAGCTTGCCGTGAATCAGCTCGACGCCCTTGCGGTACGCGGAATCGCCCTCGCCGCTGTCCACGGTCAGCGCGCGGTCGAAGTCGTCCACGACGAGCAGCAGCTCCTGCAGGAGATCGACGACCGCCTGGTCGGACTGCTCGCGGCGCTCGCGCTCGATGCGCTTGCGGTAGTTGTCGAATTCGGCGCTCTTGCGCATCCACCGATCGCGAAAGTCGTCGCGTTCGCGCTGCAGTTCGGCGGTGTCCGGCGGCGCCTCCACCGGATCGGTCACTGGATCTTCGGCCATAGGATCTTCAAGGCTATCAGCTCTCGCCTCCCAGCTCTCGACGTTCAACCCATATTCGGCTGAAACGCGACTCGCTGAAAGCTGATGGCTAATACCTCATCATCTAATTGGGATCTCTCAGCACGCGCGAGACCGCCTGCGCCGCGCCTTCGACGACGGCAATCGCGCGGGAGTAGCGCATGCGCGTCGGCCCGAGTACGCCGACCGTCCCGATGCCGGCACCGCCGTCGTCATAGGTCGACAGGACGAGGCTGAACGGACGCAGACTGGGGTCCAGGTGCTCGGCGCCGATGACGACGGTCAGCCCGGGACCGTCGATGTATTCGTTCAGCAGCTGGAGGAGCTTCTGCTTCTCGTCGATCATCTGCAGCAGCGCCTGCAGCGTGTTTACAGTCAAGCCGGTCGCGTCGTCCAGCAGGGATGAGGTGCCTTCGACGTAGATGAGGCGATCATCAGGCAAATCGGAGAACGTTGACGACGCCAGCCGCATCGCACGCGTTCGCAAGGCGTCGAAGAGGAGTTGTTCTTCGTTGATTCGCTCGAGGACCGCTTCACGTGCCCGATGAAGCGGAAGTCCCGAAAACTCCTCGTTGAGGTAGTTTGCCGCCTGACGCAGCTCATCGGCGCCGAGCGGCTCGCCGACATCGATGACTTTTTGAATGACGTGCCCGCCGCTGGCGACGATGACGACGAGAATGCGTCCGCCGCCGAGTGGGACGAACTCGACGCGATCGAACACCGCCGCCTCGTGCGCCGGACGGATGGCGAACCCGACGCTGCGGGAGGACTGCGAGAGCACGTGCGAAACCTGCGGCAGAACCGAGTCGAGCAGGCGGTCGGGGCTGTCGCGCCGAAGGCGCGCCTCGACCGCATTGGCCGCGCGGGTTGGTCGCTTGGTCTCGAGCAGGAGATCCACGTAAAAGCGGTACCCGCGGTCCGTCGGGATGCGTCCGGCCGAGGTGTGCGGCTGCTGGACGTAGCCCTCTTCCTCGAGCCGCGCCAGGATGTTCCGGACGGTTGCCGACGACACACCAAGCCCGGCCGCCGTCACGAGCAGTGACGAGGCGACCGGTTCGCCAGAGGTGATGTATTCGCGGACGAGCGCCGCAAGCACACGGCGGGACCGATCAGGGGCTTCCATTAGCACTCTAGTCTGGGGACTGCTAGCCCATTATACAAGGCAACCGGGTCAACGCGGCCAGCGGGCGTCCGATCACCTCTGGTGGCAGGTCGTCGCCTGAAGCCAAACCCAACAAGTACGGCAGAAAGAATGCCAGCACAGCCAAGAGGACGAGCGCGAGCACGATCGCCAGCCGTCTCTTCAGCCGCTGCTTCTGCCGACGCCTCATAACCCTGCCCTCACCGCGAGATCGCGGGCGGCTGCCCGTGCTGTCAAGGCCACCTCGACGCGATCGACCCTCACGGGTGCGAAGTCATCGACCAACAGCTCGCCATCGCAGATGGTCGTCCGGACATCGCTGCCTCGAGCGGCATACACGAGCGTGGAGTATGGATCAGGTCCGGGCGCCAGGTGCGGCCGATCGCGATCGACCACAATCACATCCGCCTTCTTGCCGACCTCGAGCGAGCCAATGTCGTGTTCGAGCCCGAGGGTTCGGGCACCCGCCCGCGTCGCCATCCACAGCACGTCGCGCGCGGGAAGGATCCCGGGCTGGCGGCGCATCGCCTGCAGCACGGCAGCCAGCCGCATCTCCTCGAACATGTCGAGCCGGTTGTTGCACGCCGCGCCGTCCGCGCCGAGCGAGACCGTGATACCGCGGGCACGCATCTCCGGTATCGGAGCGATACCCGATCCGAGCTTCAGATTCGATCCCGGGCAATGCATCACCTTGATGTCGTGCTCGGCCAGCAGCTGCTGATCGGCGTCGTCCACCCAGACACAATGCGCGGCGCACAAATGAGGTGACGCGAGGTGGACCGCCGACAGGTACTCGATGTTGGTACGCGAACCAGTCCGTTCCGTGACGATGGCGACTTCATCGCGCGACTCGGACGCGTGGGTGTGAACGATCGCCTGATGCTGCTTCGAAAGAGCCGCGACCGCCTCGAGCAGCTCGCGCGAGCATGAAACCGCGAACCGCGGCGCGAAGGCGGCATGCAGACGCCCGCGCTCGGCGCCGTGCCACCGCGTGCGAATCGCGACGCTCTCGTCGATGGAGCGGCGCGTCTCCTCCTGCAGCCGCTGCGGCACCTGCGCGTCGAAGTCCATCATGCACTTGCCAATTGTGGCGCGCAGACCGCTTTCGGCAACGCTTTCGAACACCACGTCGGTGTCGTGGACCGTTTCCATCGTGAGCACGGCAGTGGTGCCGCTCGCCAGCAGCTCGGTGGTCGCCAGGCGGGTTGCCGCGCGCAGCGTGGCGGGGGAGTGCGCCGCCTCCATCGGCCACACGCGCGTCCGCAGCCACTCCATCAGCGGCAGGTCGTCGGCGAATCCACGGAAGAGCGTTTGACAGAGGTGGATGTGTGTCTGGATGAAGCCAGGCAGGATGTAGCCGCCACGAGCCTCGACGACCCGGTCGTGGCGTTCAACGATGTTCGAGCCGACGGCCGCGATGCGTCCGTCTTTGATCGAGACGTCACCCTCGACGACGTCGAACCGGTCGTTCATCGTCAGGATCGTGCCGCCCCGAACCAGCAATGACTTCAAACTTGAGACTTGAGACTTGAAACTTGAGGAGGCGTCCACCTCATCGAGGTGGGATGTTCCTTGCCGTGCTTCACCGCGATCAGCTCCGCGAGGATGCTGACGGCGATCTCCTGCGGCGTGACGGCGCCGATGTCGAGGCCGATCGGCGCGTGAACGCGTTTCAAGAGATCGGGCGGCATCTGGTCTTCGACGAGCGCCTCGTAGATGCGCGCCACCTTCGCACGGCTCCCGATCAGGCCGAGATAGCGGAGGTCGCGCGGCGCCAGCGCTCGCAGCGCTTCGAGGTCGTTGGTGTGGCCGCGCGTCACGATGACGACATAGGCGTGCGGCGGCAGGTTGGCGCGCGCCACCCATGCGGGGATCTCGTCGACGACGACTTCGACGGCGGTCGGGAAGCGCTCGACGTTTGCAAACTTCTCGCGGTCGTCGGCGACGTGGACCCTGAAGCCGACCTCGCCGGCAAGCCGCGCCAGATGGAAGCCGACGTGCCCGGCGCCGACGATGTAGAGCTCGGGCGACGGCTCGATCGGCTCGATGTAGACGTCCATTTGCCCGCCGCAGACGAGTCCCGTCTCCTGAGCGAAGTCGTCGGACAGCTCGTAGTGCACCATCTCAGGCCGGCGGCTCAGGATCGCCTCGCGCGCCTTTCCGAAGGCGTCGTTCTCGTAGCAGCCGCCGCCGATGGTCCCGACAATCCGTCCGTCGGCGAAGACGAGCATCTTGGCGCCGACGCGCTGCGGCGTCGACCCGGTGGTCGAGACGATCGTGACGAGCGCCGCCGGCTCGCCGCGGTCGATTATAGAGGGGTCACGTCGGCCAGGTGGGTCCGGTGGGCCAACTGGGTCACTCTGACCTACCCGAACCCACTCGACCGACCCGACCGACCCGACCGACCCGACCGACCCGACCGCGCGATCACCGATGCACATCGCAGACCTGATTCGGCTCGGTGCCGGCGATGAACGCCTCGTTGATGACTTTGGGACAGTACGGCGTCGCGATTTTTCCGGTCTCGGCGTCGATGTTGGTGAAGGCGAGCCCTTCGGGCACGTCGAACGGTACGCTCGCCCGGCCGGCGAGCGCGGCCTTCATGAACTGCGTCCAGATGGGCAGCGCGGCCTTGGCGCCGCTCAGGCCGACGGGCTGGTTGTCGTCGAAGCCCACCCACACCACCGTCAGCAGCTCCGGCGTGAAGCCGACGAACCAGGCGTCGCGCAGGTCGTTGGTCGTGCCGGTTTTTCCCGCAGCGTCGAGCGTGAAGCCGGCGGACCGCGCCGACGCCCCGGTTCCCTCGTTCAACACGCTGCGCATCATGTTCGTGACGAGGAACGTCGTCTGCGCCTTCGCGATGGCCTTCTGCGGCGCGGCGTCCTTCCGGGTGATGTCCTTGCCGCCGCGCGTGATCTGCAGAATCTCCTTCAGCGGCCGGATCCACCCGCCGTTCGGGAACAAAGTGTACGCCGTTGCAATCTCCAACGGCGTCGCTTCGAAGACGCCGAGCGCGATCGATGGATAGGCCTTGGGTGTATTGCCGACACCCAGGCTCTTCCACAACGCCGCCACGCGGTCGTAGCCCGCCTGCTGCGCAACGTGGATGGTGCCCAGATTCCGCGAGTGCGCGAGCGCGTGGCGGTAGGTGATCGGCCCGTCGTAGGTGTGCTCGTAGTTCTCGGGCGTCCACACCTGGTCGTCGAACTCGAACGTCTCCTGCTCGTCGAGCGTGATGGAGGCCGGTGTGACGTCGTGACGTTCCTGCGCGAGCGCCTGCTCGAACGCCGCGAGGAACACGAACGGCTTGAAGACCGAACCCGGCTGGCGCCGCGACAGCACGGCGCGATCGTATTGCGACTGGTTGTACGAGCGGCCGCCGACGAACGCCAGGATTTCGCCGTTCCTCGGGTCGACCGCGATGAGCGCGGCCTCGGCCTTGCCGCGCTTCCGCTTCGCCAGCTGGTTGTCGACGCCGATGAGGCCGTTGCGCACCGCGTCTTGCGCCACGCGCTGGAGGTGAAGGTCCAGCGTGGTGTACACCTCGACTGGCTGATCGGTCGTCGTGGTCAGCCCGGGGTATTGCTCGCCGAGCATCTGACCGACGAAGTCGACGAAGTACGGCGCCTCTGCTTCGAGCGCGCGCGGGACGATCGTGAGGGGCTCGTGCTGGGTCCGGGTCGCGACGTCGGCTGTGATGTAACCGGCGTCAGCCATCGCGCCGAGCACGACGTTGCGCCGGTCCTTGCACCGCGCCGGGTTGTTGAACGGCGACAGCGCCGATGGCGACTGGAAGACGCCGGCGATCGTCGCCGCCTCGGCCAGCGAGACGTTGCTGACATCTTTTCCGAAGAACAGCCGCGAGGCTTCCGCGACGCCGACGATGCCGAACGATCCGCGCTGGCCGAGCGTCATGTCGTTCAGGTACATCTCGAGGATCTCGTCCTTCGAGGCGCGTGCCGTGATGATGAGCGACACCCACATCTCGAGCAGCTTGCGGCGCCACGATTTCTCCCGCGCCGCCTGGAGCGTCATCTCCGGGAACATCTTGGGAAGAAACACGTTGCGTGCGACCTGCTGCGTGATCGTGCTGCCGCCCGCGGTGTAGCCGCGCTTGCCGCGCATGTTCGAGATCACGGCGCCGACGATCCCGATGGGATCGACGCCGGGATGCTCGAAGAAGCGGCGGTCCTCGATGGCGAGAACCGCCTGGCGTATGCGATCGGGAATCACGGAGAGCGCGACGGCGCGCCGCTTTTCGCGCTCGCCCTGGCCGAGCGACGTCAGCACCGGCGCGTCGAGGACCAGCCGTTCGGTAATTTTCGAACCCAGCTCGAGCTGCAGGACGTGATCGGCGATCCGCGGTCGTGGCGGCGGTTTCTTTGGTGCCGCGCGGCTTGGTGTCGCGCGACTTGGCGCCGGCGGACGCTCGAAAACGACGCGCACGATCTGCCCCTTGAAGCTCGGCGAGCGCGGCATGAGGCTGACCTCGCCGGCGCCGACGGCAAACTCGCCAGGCTTCTCGATGTGCTCGCGGTGCGCGTACCCGAGATCGTTCAGCCGGTCGATCAGCCCCTGATCGGTGAGCGCCTGGCCGCGGCGCAGCTCGAGTGGGCGCGCGAAGACCTGCGGCAGCGTCGTGTCGCGTTCGCCGTGGAGGCGCGCGTCAATCAGACGGCCGAATGTGACGGCATAGTAGGTCGCGACGAAGCACAGGATGACGGTCGGCACTGCCGCGATGGCCGCTCCGACGCGCACCCAGCGTTTGCGCCAGATCGCCGCGACGCGGATACGCACCACCGCCGCCTTCGAACGGCTCGGCTTCGATCGGGCATCCTTCACCGAGATGGATCTCCAGGCAGGGTATCGGTCATAGGCGGCCAGTCCCTAGCCCCTAGCCCCCAGCCCCGACGTTCTTCAGATAGTGACCACCCAGTGACGGCCCAGGTCGAGGGGCAACTCCTCGTCCAGCCGATCGACGAGTGCCGGGCCGTACTGGTTCAGGAACGACACGAAGCCGATCGTCCGTTCCTGCGCGTGGCCCCCGGGGAAGGCGAGGGCGCGTGCATGGATGAACTGGCGGCGCAGCGTTTCGTCGCGCCGCTTGGCCGCCTGAATCATCTTGCTGTGCAGCGTCTGGAGGTCGCGCTGCATCCGTTCGAGCGTCGATCGCGCCGCGCCCTCGAGCGTCGGATCGAGCGCCGGGATCGCCTGCATCAGACGAGTCATCTGCGTCTCGATCGCGGCCGAAGCGGAGGTAAACGATTCTTCGACGGCGGGCGGAATCTGGGTCTTGAGCAGCTCGTTCAGGGCCGCCTCGTCCTGCGCCTGCAGTGCCTCGATCGGCAGCTTGTACTTCGTCAGGAACCGCAGCGCCGCGGAATCGAGCAGCGTCGCCGTCGCCCGCGGGTAGAACAACGGCATCGGCACCCCAAAGTGCTGATAGACACCGCGAAGCTGGCCGAGGTACGCCAGCTCGTTCGGTCCCGCCACGTAGCAGATCGTCGGAAACAGCGTGTCCTGCACGATCGGACGCAGCAGGACGTTCGGGCTGAAGCCGTCCGGCCGCTCGGTGGCTTGCGAGACGAACGCCGGCGCCGGGAACTGCTGATCGCCGACCACGAAGTGGCCGTCCTGCTGACGGATGGAGCGTCGCCCTTTGTCGGCGCCGTCGAGGTGGAAGAGGGCGAGGCTGTCGTCCTGCGCGTGCACCTGCGCGTGGTAGCCGCGCGCCGTCAGATCGGAACCGGCCAGAGCGGCCAGCTTGACCGTTTGCCCGGGCATCGAGAGCTCGCGCGCGAAGACCTGGCTGACGAGCGGCTTCGACGTCGGATCGGACGAGTCGTAGACCACGAGCCCGCGCGGTCCGAGCACCTCTTCGAGCCAGCGGCCGAATGCTTCGGCCATTCCGGTGCCCGGCGCGTACGCGCGCCGCAACGCCGCGAGCAGCGATTCCTTGAAATCGGTGGCTGGAAGAACCGCGGTCAGATCCGCGAGCGCTTTGTGGATGCTGTCATCGAGTCGGACGGTGGAGACTGGCACCGGGTCGGCGCCTGGGCGGGGAGGGAGCGACACCGTGCGCGGCGTCAGCTCGCTGTCGAACACCGTACACGATCGCACTTCCTCCCAGTCGTGGTCCTCCGCGTCGATCCAGAAGACGGCGACCGCGGGCACCTGATGGTCGCGTGCGACCTGTTCCGCCAGTTTCAGCGCGGTGATGGCCTTGAGCAGGGTGAACAACGGCGCCGAAAAGTCCCGCCTGCTGGCCGGTCACGATGGCCACCGTTTTCCGGTCTGCGAGGAGGCGCGCCGCCTCGCGTGCGCGCGGCGGGGCCTGCCGCCGCTCCTGCTGAGCTCTCAGGATCCCCGCGATCTCCGCCCGTCGGCGATCGTAGGACTGTGTTCGCGCGATCGCTTCCGCCCACGCCGCTCGATCGGATGGATCGCCGGAAAAAAACGGCGCGACCGATCGAAAATCGTACGCGTAGTCGGCGGCCAGGCGCCGGATCCACGGGAAACGGCGAACGTCGACCGGTATGCGCACGGAAGTATCAGGGTCAGACCTGGACTGCGGGTCTGACCCCGGCGTGGAAGTCTCCGCAGAGTTGACTTGCACCAGAACGCCTACTGTCTCAAACGCTTGCTCGGACTGTCAAGCAACCGCGTCGCTATTCGATTGATCCAACAGCACTAAGACGCCGACAGGCATGCGTCGGTTGCGTCAATTTCGTGTTACCATTTCCTCGCCTTCCTTGCGAGGAGTTCATCACTGAACACGGAAGCTGCCGCCACAGCGCCTCCAGATGCGTTCGGACCGTTTCGTGTTCTTCATCAGATCGGTGCGGGGACTCTTGGACCGGTGTTCCGGGCTTACGATCCGGAACGCGAGCGGCTCGTCGCGATCAAGCTCTTCAAACTCGATCTGCCGCCCGAGCGGGTCCATCAGCTGGTCGGGGCGTTCGAACGTCTGATCGCCGCCGATCTGACGGATCCGACGCTATCGGCGCCGCGGGCCGCCGGTATCGCGGACGTCGCCGCCTACCTCGTCCAGGATTACATCGGCGCTGAATCGCTCGACCTCGCAGTCCGGGAGCACGGCGCGGCGTCCCCAGTCGACGCGCTGCGCGTGGCCGTCCAGCTCGCGGACGCGCTTGACTGTGCCGCGTCGGTCAACATCTTCCACGGCGCGCTGCATCCGCGCGACGTGTTGCTGTCGACCGACGACACGCGCTTGACCGGTGTCGGCGTCGCGCGCGCGCTCGAGCAGATCGGCGTCACGGCTCCGGTCCGGCGGCCGTATACGGCCCCGGAGCGAATGGCTGGCGCTTCCTGGGATCGGCGCGCAGACGTGTTCAGCCTGGCGGCGCTGCTTCACGAATTGCTCTGGGCCCGCCGCGTGAGCGCCCTCGGCGCCGATGCGGGGGCCGCGCTCACACCACTCGAGGGCGGCGACGCGGCCGCGCTGCGTACCGCGTTCGCCCGTGCCCTCGCGGAGAATCCGGAAGAACGGTTCGCGACCGCGGGTGAATTCGCTGAGGCCCTGACCCGGGCGTTCCCTGGCGTCAGCGCCTACAGCGCGCCCGTTGCGGTTGCGCAACCAGCCACACGAGGGTCGCGCATGGAACACGAACCGCGATTACCGCTGTCTGTTTCTGAACATTCTGCTGAAGACACCGTTTCCGAAGACAAGGCGCTTTCCATTTTCGAGGACGAGGACGACGCGTCGATCGAACCGTCAGCCGAGCGCTACGAGGACGTCGACCTCGGTCCCGTCGCCGCCGAACGTCAGGTGTCTGTCGAGGAGGTGCCGGTGGCGGGTCCGGTCGGCTTGATCACGGGCCACGATCCGGCCGCGCTGACATCGCTCGATCGCGCGCGCTCGGCGGTGTGGCCGCTGGTGCTGGCGCTGACCGTTGGTCTGGCGATGGGTTTCGCCGGCGGGTACGGCGTTGGCAGCCACGATCGCCCGCCGGTGGCCGTGTCCGCCGGTCGCGAGTTCACCGAAAACGCCGTCGCCGACGCATCGAAGAAGGATGCGGACACGGCGCGCGGCCTCGAGCGGGCCGACCCGCCGGCTGCAAGAGAAACGCCGGCAAAACAGACACCGGCAAAAGAAGGTAGCGCGCCAATTCGGCCGGCCCCGACGGCTTCCACCGGGCGAAAGCCGGACACAACGCCTGCCGCGGCAACCGCCGCCGCCGCTCCGTCGGCCACCGCAGCCGGCCGTCTGCTGATTCGCTCCACGCCCGAGGGCGCGTCGGTCTCGGTCGACGGACGCGACTACGGCAAAACGCCGGCAACTGTTCGAGAGCTTGCACACGGTCCGCATCAGGTCCGCGTCACCCGGGACGGCTATGGCGTTCAGGAACGGCGGGTCGTCATCTCGTCGTCGCGGCCCTCGCAGTCGGTGAACGTCGCGATGGTGCGAACGCCGGCGCCGCCGCCATCCCGAAGCGCCGTGGCGGCGCCAGCGCCGCCGGCGGGCACGCCGACGACCGGCCGCGCGACCGGGGCGCTGGCGGTCGACTCGCGGCCGACTGGCGCGAAGGTGTTCCTCGACGGCAAACCGATCGGCACGACGCCGCTGATGGCGCCATCGGTGGCGGCCGGCGACCACGCCATACGCATCGAGCTTGATGGATATCGACCCTGGTCCTCGTCCGTCCGCATGGTCGCGGCCGAGAGCAATCGGGTGACGGCTTCGCTGGAGAGATAGTGTCGGGGCTCGGGGCTGGGGGCTAGCCGCGACCCCCAAACAGCTAGCCCCTAGCCGCTAGCCCCTACTGGAGTGTGATGGAAGCGATTCTGGCCCTCGAAGACGGCACGGTGTTCCACGGCCACGCGGCAGGCGCGGAAGGCGAGGCGCGCGGCGAGGTCGTATTCAACACCAGCATGACCGGGTATCAGGAGGTGCTCACCGACCCTTCGTACTCCGGCCAGATTGTCACGATGACCTGTCCCGAGATCGGCAATTACGGCGTGTCGTCCGAGGACGTGGAATCGCGGGCGCCGCAGGTGGCGGGATTCATCATCCGCGATGAATCGCCGGTGGCGAGCAACTGGCGGTCGGAACGCACGCTTCGCGACTATCTCGTCGAAAACCGCATCGTCGCGATTTCCGACATCGACACGCGCGCGCTCACGCGGCAGCTGCGGTCAGGTGGCGTGATGCGCGGGGTCATCGGCACCGGCCACGGTCTCGATCCCAAGGCCCTCGTCGAGCGGGCGCGCGCCATCCCGCCGATGGAGGGATCCGATCTCGTCAGCGGCGTCACCACAACCACGGCCTTCGACTGGCAGCAGGAAGACCCGGACGAGTTCGGCATCACCCCCGCCCGGCGCGCGAAACGGCGGCTGAAGATCGCGGCGTACGATTTCGGCATGAAATGGAACATCATGCGGCGCCTCAGCGCGCACGGCTGCGACGTCCGGGTCTATCCGGCGAAAACGCCGGCATCCGAGCTGCTCGCCTCGAACCCTGACGGCGTGTTTCTGAGCAACGGCCCCGGCGACCCGGCCCCGCTCACCTACGCGATCGACAACGCGAAGACGCTGGTGGCGTCGAACGTGCCGGTGTTCGGCATCTGTCTCGGCCATCAGATTCTCGGCCTGGCGATGGGCGGGAGCACGTACAAGTTGAAGTTCGGGCACCGCGGCGCGAACCATCCGGTCAAGAAGCTCGCGACCGGAAAAGTGGAAATCACGTCGCAGAATCACGGCTTTGCGGTCGACCCGGCGACGCTGCCCGAGGACGTCGAGGTCACACATCTCAACTTGTACGACAAAACCGTGGAAGGCCTGCGGCACAAGACCCGGCCGGTGTTCTGCGTGCAGTATCATCCCGAGGCATCACCCGGTCCGCACGACGCGGATTATCTGTTCGACGATTTCTTGGAGCTCATAGAGGGGAATCGGGGCTAGGGACTCGAGGCTAGCTGTCCCTGACGTCATACGGCTAGCCCCCAGCCCCAAGCCCCTACTCGAGATGCCACGCAGAACCGACCTGAAACGCGTCCTCATCATCGGCTCCGGCCCAATCGTGATCGGGCAGGCGTGCGAGTTCGACTACTCCGGCAGTCAGGCGTGCAAGGCGCTGCGCGCCGAAGGGCTGGAGGTCATTCTCGTCAACAGCAATCCCGCGACGATCATGACCGACCCCGAGCTCGCGGACCGGACCTACGTCGAGCCGCTGACGCCGGAAGTGCTGGCGCAGATCATCGAGCGCGAGCGTCCCGACGCGCTGCTCCCGACGGTCGGCGGGCAGACCGCGCTCAACCTGGCCGTGGACCTCGCGAATGCCGGCATTCTCGAAAAATTCAAGGTCGAGATGATCGGCGCGTCGATCAAGGCCATCAAGATCGCCGAGGACCGGCAGCTGTTCAAGGACGCGATGCGCGAAATCGGCCTCGAGGTCCCGCAGAGCGGCCTGGCGCGGACACCGGCTGAAGCGCTCGAGCTGGCGAAGACGCTCGGGTTCCCGCTGGTCATCCGGCCGTCGTTCACGCTCGGCGGCATCGGCGGCGGCATCGCCTACAACATCGAAGAGTTCCGCGATCTGTCGGAGCGTGGTCTCGAGCTCAGTCCCGTGCACGAGGTCCTCATCGAGGAGTCGGTCATCGGCTGGAAAGAGTTCGAGCTCGAAGTGATG
>Ga0193697_1000501_pt1 | contig 13699 bp, 11 predicted proteins | sample L3m2metaG_FD_145073 | JGI IMG/M metagenome (GOLD analysis project Ga0193697, IMG submission 145073) | Soil microbial communities from a riparian zone of the East river system, Colorado, United States - L3m2 | ecosystem: Environmental > Terrestrial > Soil > Riparian zone | place: USA: East River... | reverse complement strand
AAGCCTTCGGCGAATTCTGCGAGCAAGGCCGCGCCGGTGGGCGTGACCAACTCGTGCGGTTCGTCACACTGCGAGAGAGCCACACCACGCGCGCTGAGAATTTCCAACGTCGCGGGGGCGGGAATCGGAAAGCGTCCGTGGGCACAATCGATCCAGCCGGTGCCTTCGACGACCTTCGAAGCGAGCAAGCGCGGTTTGCCGAGTAATTCCAGCGCAATGCAGCCACCAACGATATCGACAATCGAATCGACGGCTCCGACCTCATGGAAATGCACCTGATCCGGGGTCTTGCCGTGAACTTTGCCTTCGGCGACCGCGACGCGGTGAAACACCGCAATCGATTTTTGCTTCACCCAGTCGCTCAACGAACTGCGGGCGACCAGATCACGAATCTCGCTGAACGTGCGGCCATGGTGATGCTCGTGTTCATGTTCATGGTGGTGGCCGTGCTCGTGGTGATGATGCTCATCCTCATCGTCGTGATCATGATGGTGACGCTTATGACCGTGAGGCCCGTGGTCGTGCTCATCTTCATCATGGTCGTGTTGATGAAGGTGATGCTCATCCTCGTCGTGACGATGGCCGTGTTCATGATGGTGATCATCGTCTTGGACATGCACATCGAACTTCACACCTTCGATGCTGGATTTTTGGCCGCGTGCGCAATGAAGATGATATCCGTCGAGCTTGAGAGCTTGCAGTCCCTGTTCGAGCTTGGGGAATTCAACGCCCAGGTCGAGCAGCGCGCCGAGGAACATGTCGCCGCTGATTCCACTGAAGACATCGAGGTAGAGCGTTTTCATTCGAGTTCACCCACGGCGAGCGCGTTGATTTGGCTGGCAGCATAGCCGGCCCCAAATCCGTTGTCGATGTTCACCACGGTGAGGCCGCTGCCGCAACTGTTCAACATCGCGAACAACGCCGCGAGTCCGCCGAAGCTCGCACCATAACCGACGCTCGTCGGCACCGCGATCACGGGTTTGTTCACGAGGCCGGCAATGACGCTGGGCAATGCGCCCTCCATCCCCGCCACGGCGATCACGACGCGCGCCTTCTGAATTGTGTCCAGTCGGGCGAGCAGGCGATGGAGCCCAGCCACGCCAACATCGTAAATGCGCTCGACTGTGTTGCCCATGACGTCGGCTGTCACGGCCGCCTCCTCTGCGACAGGCAAATCGCTCGTGCCCGCGGCCACGACGGCTATTGTGCCCGCTCGTTTTGCGGCGGGCTTTTTCTCGGAAGTGCCGCACCGGGCGAGTTCGTGATACACAAAGGGGCCCAACTTGCGACGTAATGCGCGTGCGTGCTCCTGGCCGATGCGGGTAATGAGCACACGTTTTTCGTGCTGTGCAAGACGCGTTGCAATCGCGACCACCTGCGCCGGAGTTTTGCCAGAACCAAAGATAACCTCGGGGAAATTCTTGCGCAGCGAACGATGCAGATCGATCTGCGCAAAACCAAGATCAACCGTGGGAGCCGCCTGGAAGGCGCGCAGCACTTCATCTCGCCCCACCTGCCCTGCCCGGAATTTCTCCAGCAGAAGAATGGCTTCGCGCGACGTCACCGGATTTTCGCCGTGAGGAGCGCGGGGAGCTCGCCGATCTTCACGCGCGTTTGCGCCATCGTATCGCGCTCGCGCAACGTGACCGTGTCCTTCAACTCAGGCCCTTTTTCGCCGAGCGTCTCGAAATCAATGGTGATACCGAACGGAGTGCCCGCTTCGTCCTGCCGCCGATAACGGCGGCCAATCGCGCCCGCTTCGTCGTAGAACACCGTCATGTGCGGCTGGAGGAGAGCCCGAACCTCCATGGCTTTGTTCACCAACTCCTGACGATTCTTCAGTAACGGGAACACCGCGACCTTGATCGGCGCGATGCGCGGATGAAATTTCATCACGATCCGGGTTTCGGGATTGCCCTTTTCGTCCGGGACCTGCTCTTCGTGATACGCGTTGCAGATCAGCGCCAGAATGAGCCGGTCCACGCCAGCACTCGGCTCGATGACGTGCGGGACGTACTTCGCCTTGACCTCGTCGTCAAAATATTCCATCGGCTTGCCGCTGAATTTCTGGTGCTGCGATAAATCGAAGTTGCCGCGCGCCGCGATACCTTCTAATTCCTGCGTGCCGAATGGAAACTTATAGAGGATATCGACCGTCGCCTTAGCGTAGTGCGCCAACTCCTCTTTTTTCTGCCAATAAAAGTCGAGCGAATCGCGACCCAATCCAATGCTCTCGTACCACTTCACGCGCTCCTCGACCCAATACTTGTGCCACTCGTTCCAGCCCCAGTTCGGCTGTGGCCGGCTGAGGTCGGCGCCTTCGGGAGGTGGCCCGCCATTGGCCTGCGCGATTTCGTCTGGCTTGATGAAAAACTCCAGTTCCATTTGCTCGAACTCGCGCGAGCGAAACGTAAAGTTCCGCGGATTGATTTCGTTGCGGAACGCTTTGCCAATCTGACAAATGCCAAACGGCACTTTCTGGCGCGAAACCTCGAGCACGTTTTTGAACTGCACGAAAATCGCCTGCGCCGTCTCCGGCCGGAGATAGGCGACATTCTCCGCGCTCTCAATCGGACCGACATAGGTCTTGAACATCAGGTTGAACGGTCGCGCCTCGGTCTTTTCTCCGTGGCATTCGCTCACCATTTTGCTGGGCTTCTGCGGGCAGGCCGTGCTGCTCATCTGGTCTTCGCGGAACCGGCCCTTGCACGTTTTGCAATCGACCATCGGATCGGCAAATGTCGCGGTGTGGCCGCTGGCCTCCCAAATCCGCGGATGCATGATGATGCTCGCCTCAAGGCCAACAATATCGTCCCGATGTTGCGTCATGCAACGCCACCAGTACTCGCGCACGTTGCGTTTCAGTTCTGCGCCGAGCGGGCCGTAATCCCAAAAACCATTGATCCCACCGTAAAGCTCCGAGGATTGAAAAATGAATCCCCGCCGCTTGCACAGCGACACGATCTTTTCCATGCGATCAGTGGCCTTCGGCTCCGCCATAGACAGGCCAGTGTTTGGCAAGCTCAGCAATGTGTCAAGGTGGGCACCGGTTGTGGCAGGCGAAAAACTGCGTCTGACCTTCATTCGAGAAGAAAATCATGCCTACTCACACCATAAGGCAAACAGGCGCGCATTTTGCAGTTTAATGCGCAGGGATGTGGCAGCTGGCAACGCTTCTGACCGAGCCTGCCATTCAACGGGGATACGCAAAGCATCGCGCTGAATGGGCTTGGATTGCGCGATGACCTTGCCGTCGGCGTTGAGTAGTTCGATAGAGATTTCGCCGAAGTCGGATTTGGCGTTCAGGTGGAGCGCGCCTTTGAGTTGTACGGGTTTGGTGACAATTTCGCCGCCATCGAAGGAAGATTCGAGCGCAACGAAGCGATCGCGTTGAATGGTAGCGAAGCCGATGCCGCCTTTTTCAGGACCTTTGTCGGGTCCGGAATATGGCCCATGGCGATACATACGCCCGCCATAATAAAACCGCAGCTCGTCGTCGACCGCGATGGGATCATTGTTTGCGAGCGAGAGGTTGAAGCGGTCCCAACTGCCAATTGGGCCAACGGGAAGGAAAGTGCGCCGCTCACCGACCCGTGTGAAATGGATCGTATCGCGACTGACGGCGAGTTGAACATCGAGAGTGCTATCGTCAGGCGTGGCGTGGAACACCTGGACGAGTCCGATGTAAATTCCTTCATAGGGAAAAACCTTCATTGAGTAAATCTCAGTTATGGGCGGATCGTGCAGATCGGCGGTGAGCACCACAGGCGCAGTATCAGGTTTCGTGAAATCCCAGCGCACAAAATCCGAAGACTCGATTCGCCCAATGGCGCGGCCTGAAAACCAGTTCTTGAACGAGGCGTTCGTGGACCAGGCTTCCACAACTTCGGGCAGCGCCTTGCGCGTGCGACCATAGAGGACGTACTTTTTCCGGGCCGGATCGAACATCCAATGTGTCGCACCGTCGACGATCGCTTCGCTGGCCCAACTGTCGATCAATTTCCAGTGGATGCCATCGGGGCTGCCGGCGACCCCGAGACCGCGGCGTTGACCCTTATGCCACGGATCGCCCGCCGATCCTTTGTATTTCCAATCAATGTCGAGAAATCCCATTTTGTAGCGGCGCCCGGGATCGGGTTCCTTGTCATCGCGATGCACCCCGAAGGGCTCATACAAAAAAGGAAGCGCGTCGGGACCTTCGGTTTTGTTTTTCTTGGTGAAAAGGATGTTTGAACCGTTGCCGTCGATTAACGTGAGATCGAATCGCGGGCGTCTCCACACGATGCCGTCCTCGCTGTCGGCGTAACCCACGCCCATCCCGGATTTGTACCACATCTTGAATTGATGGCCGTCGCGAATTACCGAACCGTAGGTCGTGGCCATGGGCGGTTCCCAATTCTGAGTGGGCCAAAGGACCGGATTACCGGAGAATTTTCGCGCCTGCTCGACTGTGCGCTTCACGCGCGACATGGAAGCGATAAGATAATCGTCGAGGAAAAGTTGTTTTCGTGAATCTATGACAATCGGCGCATCGGCAAGGGCAGAGGCGATTGTACCCAGCAGTAAAGCGACAGCAAAATTGCGTTGGACCGTCGCGCTCACTTCCAAATCGAGCGCAAATTCCAGAGCGCGAGATCCTTCACCTCGGCGACGCCGGATTTTACGATGAATTGAGGTTCGATGTCGCCGATGCCGGAGAGAATTCGTGACGCGCATTTGCGATCGTTGACGAAGACTTCGACAACCGATTGATCGACGAAGAGGTGGAGCTTGTTCGTGCCTGAAGTAATGCCGAGTTCTTCCGCGGTGAAGTTGACGGCATCGGTCGGATGACCGTGACGAATCACGCGCACCACAAAACCGGCCGGCGGCGGAGCGCCGGCCCTACCCGCCTCTCCTGGAGCAGAAAGGATCAAGTCGCCGCTGAGCTCGATGGTAGCGGGCATGTCGCCCGCCATGGAGTTGGTTCCTTCTTCGAAAGGAATTGTGCCAAGTTGCATTTCGTTTGTGCGTAGCGCGGTGAGTTCCGGCGCAGGAGACTGCGTGAGATCGCCATCTTTACCGAGTTTGAGCACACGAGGCAGGGAGTGGCAGCCGTTCCAGCCGAGCCCGGCTTTAAAACCCTTCAACCAACCCCACATGAGCCGCCGGCCTTGTGGATCAACCATGGAGTTGGGCGCGTAATATGTGCTGCTTGCGTCTATCAGTCCCTGCTTTTCAGATTTGAACTTGTACGCGGTGAGATCGAAGTCGCCAACGAAGTATTGCACCTTGCCGTGCGGTGAGATGATGAGCACGAACTTGCCGTCGAGCGGAAAGAAATTGGGGCACTCGATATTCGGCACTTTCGGATCGGGATGGGTGAAGAGCACGCCGTGATATTTCCATGCAGTGAGGTCCTTGTTGGTCGCTTCGTAAAGATTGACGACAGCCTGACCTCCTTTGCCGTGATTCAGATTGCCACCCAGGACCATGAAGGTGCGACCGCGATGCAGAAAGATGAATGGATCGCGCCAGTCGTAGACCTTGACGTTGCCGTGCAAACTTTCGGCGAGGATCGGATTGGCGGGATGCTTCTGCCATGTGATCAGGTCTTTGTCGCCAACCGCAGCCCATTGCTCGGCGAAATCGCTCGCGGATTTTCCTTTCTTGATGCTGGTGTAAAAAATCAGCGGCTGGCCCGAGGAGGTCGTAACCGCACAGCCGGAGAAGATGTGTTCCTCGCCGGTTTCGAGGGACGGCCACAGCGCAATGGGCAGGCGCTCCCAATTTACCAGATCGCGGCTGCGGAGGTGGCCCCAATGCATGTGGCCCCACTGATCGCCATACGGGTTGTGCTGGTAAAACATGTGGTAATAGCCGTTGTGAAAAATTGGGCCGTTCGGGTCGTTGATCCAGTTCGCGGGCGCGGTGATATGAAAAATGGGTTTGCTCGGATCAGCTTCGGCGCGCGGTCGAGCACTTTCCACGCTGGCCATCGCTTTGGCGATGGCTTCGGCTGCAAGCGCGTTCGTGTTGGTGAGGGCGGCTGCGCGTCCAGACCAGGGAAATGCGATCGATAGACAAACCAGAAGCAATTCAGTTTTCATAAATCATGTTTGGAGAACCAGCCGTGCGACGTATGCGCCATCGACGCTGTCCTGGAAGGGAAGTAATGCACGCTCGGTATCAAGTTTGAAGCGGGTGTCTTTGGCGAGGAATTTTTGGACCAGTTCGCCGTTCTCTTCGGGTTCGAGGCTGCAAGTGCTATAGACGATGATGCCGCCAACTTTGACCTGTGCGGCGGCGCGCGTGAGGAGGTCGAATTGCGTTTTCGCAAGGCGCCTTAATTCGGCAGGTTGGATGCGCCAGCGGAGATCGACGCGACGACGCATCACGCCGGTGTTGGAGCAAGGGACATCGACGAGGACGCGGTCATAGGGTTCGGAAAGGTCGGGGTTAAAGGCGGTGGTCGCGCGCGAGAGGTTGACGATGCGGATTCCGAGACGATCACAATTTTCGCGGACCAACTCGCGCCGACGCAGATCGGCATCCTGGGCCATGATGTAACCACGGTTTCCCATGAGTTGCGCGATGTAAGTTGTCTTGCCGCCGGGAGCTGCGCAGAGATCGAGGATTGCTTCGCCGGGTTTGGGGTCGAAAAGCCGGACGGCGAGAAGCGTGCTCGGGTCCTGAATGTAGAAGAGGCCTTGTTGAAAGCTGGGCAGAGTGGCGAGAGACGGATGCGAGCGCAGTTCGAAGACGGTGTCGGGTTCGGTCCAATCCCATTGTCGCGGGGTGAACAGAACGCCTTCAGTTTCCCATTGTTTTGCGAGCGCTTCGGCCGCGGCTTTGATTGAATTCAGACGGGCGTAGGTTGGAGGGGGAGTATTATTCCATTCGAGGAGCGCGCGAACTTTGTCCTCGTCCCATTGGCTCCGCCAGCGGGTGTAGAGCCATTCGGGATGCGAATAGCCAATGGCAGGTTGCTCGCGTTTGAGCGCTTCCAATTCAGCGAGGGTAGCTTCCCTTTCACGGATATAGCCACGCAGCACGGCGTTGATGAAGCCGGCCTGCGGGCCGAAGCCGAGCTGTTTGGCGAGCTCGACGGTTTCGTGGACGGCCGCGTGTTCCGGGATGCGCTCGAGCCAGAAAATCTGGTAAAGGCCAAGTCGAAGGAGGATCTGCAAGACCTGTTTTTGCGTCCGGCCTTTGGTTTTCCTTCCGATGAGCCAATCAAGGGTCCCCTGCCATCGGATCACACCGAAAACGAGTTCCTGGACGAGCCGCCGATCGACACTTTCCAGCGAGGATTTGCCGACTTCCAAATCCAACAAATCCTCAATGAAACCCGCATCTTCCGCGTGCCGGCGGAGGATGCGAACGGCAATTTCTCTTGGTTTTCCGCCACCCATTCTTTAATAATGTCAGTCGCTCAACTGCAAGCGAGTGTTTTAGCTATGAGAGAAGAGTTTGAGAAACTAGTCGCCGCGGGCAAGCTGCAACGGAACCACATCGAGTCGTTGGTCCAGCTTACCACCAGCGGCTATTGCCTGCATCGCAGTTGGGGATTTGGCCGCATCACGACGGTCGATACGGTTTTTGCGCGGTTCACGATCGATTTTCAGACCAAGCCGGGGCATACAATGGACCTTGGGTTTGCCGCGGAATCTCTCAAGCCGATCGACCCTAATCACATTCTTGCGCGCAAAGTGTCGGATCTGGAAGGTCTGCGCCAGATGGCGGCGCTGCATCATCTCGACCTCATCAAGCTGGTTCTCCAAAGCTACGGTGGCCGGGCGACCCTCGATCAGGTTCAGCAAGTGCTCGTGCCGGATGTGATCCGCGATGACTGGAAGAAGTGGTGGGAGGTGGCGAAGCGCGAATTGAAGAAGGATGGCCATTTCCAGATCCCAACCAAAAAGTCCGAGCCGATCATTTACCAGGTGCAGGAAGTGTCGCTCGATAACCGGCTGTTGACCGAATTCCGGCAGGTGAAGGGGCTCAAGGCGAAGGTCGCTGCCGCCCACGACACGATCCGCAGTTTTCCGGACGTGGCAGATAAGCAGAAGGTCGCGACTGAAATGATCACGACCCTGAACGCCGACATCGCCACACACCAACGCACACAGCCGGCCATTGCGCTGGAAGCGATTTTTGCGCGCGACGAACTGCGCACCACGGCCGGGTTGCCAGGCACGGAGGGTGAGTTGGCTCCGACCCACATTTGGTTTCAGGAGAACGTAAAATTTGCGCAGGTCCTGGAACAGGTTCCCGCGGCCAAGCACCGCCGTGCCTTGCAATCCTTTAAAGAGGCTTTTCATGACAAGTGGCATGAGATCGTGCTCGCCAGCCTCAATAATCTGTCTTCAAAGCTTGCCGGGGAATCCGCCGTGTTGCTCATCCAGGAAGGAAAACTGCAACAGCTTAAAGACACGCTGGCACGGCTGATCAGCCATCACACGGCGAACAGCGAATTGCTCCTCTGGCTGGCGAAGGAGCGCACGGACGCGTTTGCGGACATCCTGGGGCCGGAAGTCTTTCGCGCGATGCTGACCGCGATGGAGCGGGACCAGTTCAACGAAAAGCGCTCCAACCGTTTGCGCGATTACATCCTCGACGACCAGGATTTGCTCGTCGAGTTGATCGGCTCGGCGGACCTGGAAGTGATCAAGGATCTAACGCGCGCACTGCAGCTTTCGCCCTGCTTCGACGACATGGACAAGCGTTCGCTCCTGGCACGAATCGTTAAGAGCTATCCCGCCGTGCAATCGCTGATCTCCGGCGAGCAGGATAAAAAGGAGAGCCCGCTTTTTGTGTCGTGGGAGAGCCTGGAACGCCGCAAGAACGAGTATACCGAACTGGTGCAGAGGAAAATTCCCGCGAATTCCAAAGAGATCGCGCTGGCGCGGAGCTATGGCGACCTGCGCGAAAACCACGAATACAAAGCGGCCAAGGAGATGCAAAAGCTTCTCATGCGCCGCAAGGGCGAGTTAGAATACCAGCTTGTCCGCGCCCGTGGGACCGATTTCGGCAATCCACGAACTGACGTCGCCAGCATTGGCACTCGCGTGCGGGTCACCGACTTGGCCAGCCAGCACGGGGAGGAATTTGCGATTCTTGGCGCATGGGACGGGAATCCTGAAAAGGGCGTGATCAGCTATTTATCGCCGGTTGCGCAATCGCTGCTCAACCACAAGGTGGGCGAAGAGGTCGAATTCGACATGGAAGGGGCGCGAAAGCGCTTTCGCATCGATGCGATCGAACCGGTGCCGCCCGCGCCGGCTCCTCTGACGCCTGAACCGCAACAGGGCTGACCCGATCGCGAACAGCGGATGAATCGTGTCACAGACTGCACCCAGCGTCCTCCTGCTGATTCCCGCCTATAACGAGGAGCGCCGAATTGAACCGGTGCTCCGGGATTACGCCACTTACTTCGAAAAGAATTATCCGGGCAAGTTCCAGTTGGTTGTCATACTGAACGGTTGCACCGACAATACGATCGGTGTCGTTCGGCGCGTGGCGAGTGATCATGGGCCGATCAGCGCGCTGGAGTTCCCGGAACGCATCGGAAAAGGCGGCGCCCTCATCGAAGGCCTCAAACTCGCCCCGCTGGCTGATTTGGTTGGATATGTGGATGCGGATGGAGCGACGGGGCCGGCGGCATTTCATGACCTGGTGAAAAGGTCCGGTGAAGCGGATTGCGTGATCGGCTCGCGCTGGATCGAAGGAGCCGTGCTGCACCAGGCCCAAACGAGCAAGCGGCAGTTCGCCAGCCGGATTTTTCATCGCATCGTGCAGTTGCTCTTCAGGATGAACATTCGCGATACGCAGTGCGGGGCCAAGCTGATGCGGCGGCAGGCAGTCGAGAGTATTCATTCTGCGCTCCGCATCACGGACATGGCATTCGACATCAATCTTCTTTATGCCCTAAAGCGCGCCGGATTCAAAATCCTGGAAGTTCCCACGGAATGGACGGACAAGGTGGGTTCCAAGGTGGCACTGGGCCGAACATCATTGAGCATGCTGCTGTCGATCATCCGACTGCGGCTTGTCTATTCGCCGTTTTATAAATGGTTGGGGCCTCTACGGCCGCTGGAAAGCTGGATTTACAGGAAACTCAAATCGTCGCAGCCGTTGGCCCGCCCGGAGGGCGAGCGTGATCAGTTGTCTTCCACGTGAACCAGGCGGAAACAACCAGGACAAAAAGACCAAAGCAACCGAGCACGCGCACAATTGTTTTGAACGCTGCGAGCTGATTGGTGACGTCAATTTTTTTTGAAATGAGGAAGAGCACGGTGCCATAGGCGAGCGCGAGGGTTACCAGCCATGGCACGACCTTGAATCGGCTTCGGGCGAGGAGGTTGTTGATCAGAACGTTTGCGAGCGTCAACGGCAGAACGCACCACGCGAACCACGGCACCAGCGGCGTAATGACCAGATACGGTTCAGGATAGATGATTCGCAGCGGCAGCGCGGGAACAATCGTGCAAAACAGCGCGCCAACTCCACCGAGCAAAGCCGTTGCCCCTACGGCCTGTGCGACGACGCTGGTTCGCTCGGCACGCGCGGCGCTCTGGACGACTTTCGGGAACATGACCTGGGTCATCGGGACCGTGAAGTAAGCCAGGGCTCGACCGAGAATCCCGGCTGCGGAGTAATATCCGGTCTGGTTTTCGTTGAAGAGACTGCGCACGAGGATCATGTCTGCGTTCATTATAAAAGTGGTAGCTCCTATGCCGAGGCTCAGCGGTACAACACGTCCGAGCCACGGCTTCCACAGAAACGGTTCGGTCGGTCCTTGCCATACGGAGCGCGTTTGCCACGCTGGGATGGTGAACGACAAAAGCAGGCCGAGGAACACTGCGGTCATTGCGCCGGTGATGCCGAAGCCTAGGATCGCTACGATGACGACAATTCCTACGAAGCGTCCGAGCCCGCCAAGCATGCCGCTCCACCCGAGCCAAACAAAATCCTGTCGACCCTGAATGATGCCTGCAAATAGTGGCGTCCCCAAGATCAGCAAGCCTGCGAGGAGCGTGATCCAAAGTGCAGCGGGCTGGCTGATCTTCAACGCACTCAGCACGTAATCCTGCAAGACGAAGACGGTGATGAATGCCACCAACCAAATCGCGAATATGCCGGTGCCGAGGACCCTCACAGCGCCTCGAAGTTGACGCTGATCATGCTCCGTGAGGGCCGAGGCGGTTTGCTGGGCCAGGATAATCTGCAATCCTCCCGCCGGGATGCCGATCAGGCTGAGCAACGGCACCAGCGTGTTGTAGAGTCCGTACGTTCCCTCTCCGAGGGCGCGTGGTACGACGAGGTGAACGCCCCACATAAGCGCGCCGTTGGCGACGGTCGCGATAAGGAGCCAGCCGCTCTGGCGAAAGAACGCGAGGCGGCTCATGGGAGAGAGCGCAGAAAACGAATGAGCAGACGCTCGGCCTTTTCGAGTGACGCAATTGAAATCCATTCGTCCGGTGTGTGCGCCTGGGCGATATCGCCCGGCCCAAAGAGCACGCTCGGAATGCCGCTGTCGGCGAGGATCGCAGCATCACTGAAGTAATCCACGCCTGCGGGCTTTTTTTGGCCGGCAATCGAAAGAAACTGCGCGACCAGCGGCAAATCGCTCGGTGTTTCCAGTGGCATGCAAGGGCCGCCCTGGAGCGATTCGAATCGCGCCGACAAGCGCTTCGATTTCAGGAGCGTCCTTATATCTCGACACACCGCGGCGTCGCGTTCACCGGGAAGTGTGCGTCTGTCGATTGAGATCATGCAGCGCGACGGAACGATGTTCGGCTGAGTGCCGCCGCTGATCGCGCCGACGTTAATGGTTGCTCGCCCCAGGAGCGGGTGCTTGTGGCGGCGCAATCGCGCGGCATAGTCCGTCTCCAGCGTATCGACGATGCGCGCCATCGTATGCACTGCGTTGTGCCCCAACTCAGGCCGCGAACCGTGAGCCGCTTTGCCCTCGGTCGTGAGTCTCAGCCACAACACGCCTTTGTGAGCAGTAACGACCTTGATCTGTGTCGGCTCCCCGACGATCGCGAGATCAGCCTTAAACCGGTCCGCCGCGAGTTTGCGTGAACCGGCCTGTCCCGATTCCTCGTCCACCAACCCTGCGAACACAATCTCCGTTTCCGACGGCGGCTGCTCTCGCGCGACTGCGCACAACGCGGAGAACATCGCCGCAACACTACCTTTCGTGTCGCACGCGCCACGGCCGAAAAGTTTTCCCTCCTTGAGCACCGGCGTGAAGAGGTCGCCCGGAATTTCCAGCCCGCCGACGGTATCTAAATGAGGCGCCAACAGAATGCTGCATCGCGCCTTGCGCGCAGGAGCAAGCCGGACGATCAGGTTCGATCGACCAGGAAGCACGGGCGCGTATGCGCATTCCATACCAACAGCCCTTGCGCGCTCGTGGAGCAATGCCGTAACGCGCTCCTCGCCCGAATGCGGATCGCCCGGCGGAGCGAATGCCGGATTGACGCTCGGGATCGCAACGAGATCGGCGAGAAACTTGACGATTGGAGCCATGGCTCAGTGCTTCACGTGCTGGCGGAACCACTCCACGAAAAGCGGAATGCCTTGCTCGATTTTGATTCCCGGCGAATAGCCGAGAAGCGAGCGCGCCTTCCCGATGTTCGCATAAGTAATCGGCACGTCACCAGGTTGCGCCGGTTGCCGATCGATGATGGCCCGTTTCCCGAGCGCATTTTCGATAAGCGAAACCAAGTACCACAACTGCACCGTCTGCGCTTCGCCCAGGTTAAAAATCTGATAACCAAATTCCTTTTGCGTCACCGAGATCACGCCATCGACAATGTCAGTGATATAAGTGTAATCGCGCGCGGTCTTCCCATCGCCATAAACCGGGATCGGTTTTCCCTGGCTGATCAGGTTCGTGAATTTGAAGATCGCCAGGTCCGGGCGTTGCCGGGGACCATAGACAGTGAAGAACCGCAGCATCACGATATCCATGCCGTAAACGTGATGGTAAACATGGCCCAGTGCTTCACACGCCAGCTTGCTTGCCGCGTAAGGCGAAATTGGCGAGAAGATCGGGTCGTCTTCGGCGAACGGCACCTTCGAATTGACCCCGTAAACCGACGAAGAAGATGCGATCGTTACCTTCCTCACACCGTTCGCGCGCGCGAACTCGAGCAGTTTGACGGTGCCTTCCACATTCACCCGCTGGTAGAGCGCAGGTTCCGCAAGGCTGGGGCGCACCCCGGCGCGGGCGGCGAGGTGAATGACCTGGTCGAATTTTGTGCCCGCAAAAAGCCGCTCGAGCACCGGTTTATAAGTGATGTCACCAGGCACGAACGTGAAATTCGGCGACGCGGCTTTGATCGCTTCGATGTTTTGCCGCTTGAGCGCAGGATCGTAAAACGTGTTCAGATCGTCCACCGACCAGACAGCGTTGCCCATCTGCAGCAACCGTTCGCAGACATGCGAACCGATGAAGCCCGCGCCACCAGTCACCAGAAAATTCATTGGGCGGACGGTACTCAAGAGAGCCCGTCTTTGCAATGAAAGCGCGAAAGCGACATCCAGTTTGCGCTGCTGTGATTGACTGGAGGCGTAACGCCTTTACAGTTTGAACCGTGACGAAAACGATCGATCCCAATGCGCGCATAACAGGCAAAACTGCCGGACAGTCTCCTCGCACTCCCGTCATCGTCGCGCTCGATGTCGCGGACGCCACAGGCGATGA
>Ga0193697_1000500_pt1 | contig 13700 bp, 13 predicted proteins | sample L3m2metaG_FD_145073 | JGI IMG/M metagenome (GOLD analysis project Ga0193697, IMG submission 145073) | Soil microbial communities from a riparian zone of the East river system, Colorado, United States - L3m2 | ecosystem: Environmental > Terrestrial > Soil > Riparian zone | place: USA: East River... | reverse complement strand
CGTCCGTCGTTGTACTGGTGGACCGAGCCGTCGCTCAGAACGACGTTTCCCATATTGGCGCCATGGCAAATCCCTCTTCGCCATTTCGCCGTAAGGGCGCCAGTTGAGGGCGAGGTGAGAACGAAACAATTGATATTATTCGGCAGTCCGATGAAATCGAAGCCATCGAGGTTTCGATCCATGACCAGGATATTGCTCGGCCTCTTTTCATCAGCTTCGTTCCCGAGGCAGTAGCTTATATTGATCATCGCGAGGGAAGCGAAATCATTTGCCGGATCGTGTCGCACATCACTCGGGCAAAGCAGGATTTTCGTCGAAATCAACTCCATTGAAACGAGCGAAAGTTGGACGTTCGCGGCAGCATTCGGGTCGATCTTCCACGGGAATTTGCTGTCGTGATCGTCAGCCCAAACTCTCAGGCCGGTTGCAATCTGCTTCAGGTTGTTCAAGCAGGTGACGCGTTTGGCCTGGCCCTTTGCCCGACCAAGGACCGGAAGCAGGAGACCGGCGAGAATTGCGATCACCGCAATGACTACCAGTAGCTCAATCAGCGTGAAAGCCCGGACTTTCGAACGAAATACGTTCATGCTTGCACAGCCGCCGTGTGTTTCTATGGCGACAGCGAAGCAGATACCCTGAAGAATTTCTTGGCCTCGCTGGTGGTGTTCGTGCTGGCAATCGACGCTTCAAGCGCTATCCGGCCTGGAGCCCCGCCATCGCTGTAAGGGCCTTCGACTTGCGAGGCGCTGTGAATCTTGTAGTAGAGTCCCCGCGCCGCATTGAAACGAAGCTCCGCGTTGTTGGCGTCGAGCTTGCGTGCAGCCACTCTGATTTCGGAATTAATCACCGAACCATCGAAGAACTTCTGCGCCAAAGCCCAGACGGTCGAGCCGACTTGCGCGCCGACACGACGGCCGGGGAAATCATCCGCCGGCGGGTGGATTCCGCCCCAGATTCGCGCCAGGCCGACCTGGTCCGCGGCATCGTAGTAGGAGGCCCATTGTAACGTGACGGGCGCCGTCGGGCCGGCTTCGTTGACGAGTTGGGTGATTGTGAAGGAACCAAGCCCATTTGGAAACCACTTGGAACCTGTGAATGCAGTCATGAGCTCGGCGGCCGAACGGCTGAACGTGCTGTGACCTGAAATGTATCCGGGAAAGGCGGGGGTCACGAACGTCTTTTTTTGGTACGGCATGAAATCCTCCGCGTGAATCCAACGAACTCCGCTGGTTTCGTCTTGCGGGAACTCGGGCTGGCCCGGCCAGCACAGGATGGCGATTTTGCCTGGCGTGAGTCCGATGTGGCGGGTAGCGGCCGACTCCGCGGTGACCAACTCGATTAAGCCCGGCACGAGCGGCAAGCCATTGGTGTGATAGGATGGCAGACCGGCATCGCTGGACTGACCAGCGCCGCCGCAGTAACGGATAGCGCTGATAGGCCGCCAGCCAACGTATTGACGTTTCACGCTCCAGCAGGCGCATGCCGCATCATGCACGGCGCCGTTCAAAGCGAAATAGAGTTTGACATCCCATTCCAACCGATCCACCACGGGCTCGGTCCCGCCAATTCGGAAGGGAGTCGTGTTGGCGGCCATATCATCCGAAACGTGATTGGCAACGGCATTCCAGTGGCCAGGGGGCGTTTCGGAAGAAGGTCCGTCCGCCCAGAATTCGGTGAGGGCTCGCGTGAAATCTCCGCGCAACACCATGTTGGGCGCGTAGGGCTGGCCAGTAACGGGATTTACGGTATGCCCATGGCCATCATTTGCGCCCAGGGTGTTGTTGCCGATGGCCCCGGGCGAAATGTTGGTCATCACTCCATCCGCCGTTGTAAGCTGGCTGCTATAACGAATGACCTCGACAAGATTTGACTTGAAGTATGCATCACTCGCCGTACCCAGGTACGGCGGCGGACCCGGATCGATCCAGGCCTTATTCTCGTCAATTCGGCTGAGCGAGAAAGGCCGCACCCACAGCCACTGCGCCCCGGCATAGCCCTGGAGGGGATTTTGAGGGAAGCCATTTTGGTCAATGGCATTGGCAACCATGAGCCGTTGCCAGATGTTGACGTTGAACAGTGTGTTGGTTCCGTCAAAGGTGGTGCCGTGCGCGAACGGATCCATTCTCTCGTTAAAGAATATGTAACGGCGTGGATGGGGGGGAGGGCCGGCGGGATAATCCGGATAAACTGGATTCGGCGGGTTGGCCAGCGGATATGGCGTGCCGTTAGTTTGCCTCGAGCCGTCGTTGATGAAATAGGCCGAAACGGCGTCGTAGATGCTGTTTCCGACGCCCGCGGGCGTGGAGGTATTACGCGACACGTTGTTCGTATCGTAGCCCATAAGCGACATGAATACGGGGCTCCTCTCCGCCTGATTGGTGGCCGTCCGGGAGTACGCAAGCCTCTCCAACATCATTCGATACATGGCGTGGCTGATCGCCTCACGCCGCGCCGCCGCCACGTCCGGGGCGGTATGTTTCCCATGATAAATGAAGCCGACGGCATTTGTGTCGTAAGCCGCCCAGGCGTCGTACATGCAGACGGAGTAGCTGAATAGATTTCTGGCCTGGGCCGGAGGATGTGGAGTGTCCATCCGGATGCTTTCCAGAATGCGCTCGCTCCAATTCCGCGCAACGGTGTAATTGGTGTTCGGGACGTACCAAAGGATGGCCGCCTGGCTTTTGACGCCGGCAATTAATAACGCACAAACGATCAGAAAGTGCTTACACAGGATACTTACGGGACGAATATTCAGCTTATACATAACCGCAACAGGGTGTTCGTCGCGCTATCTTGCGCTGCCGGCCTTGAAAGCAAAGCGCACAGGGGTGAGTGGCAACATTTCCGGGATGAAGCGCGAATTTTGCGGGGACAAACAAGTAGACAAATGAACTGGAATACGAAAACCGAAGTGTGTGCCTCTGTGCGCATGAATTCGTCCTTTCAGTCCTCCTTTAGTGCCTCGGCTTTGAGCTGCTCTATAACAAGCGCTCTTCGCGGTGTGCGTTAAACACTATTTTGTCCAATGCCACGCGATCCCCTCGAAGCCGCTTCGCCCCTGGCCCGGACCCATTCGCCCCTCACATGCGACCAGTTACGGAAACGCTCTCGTGATTGGGAGGCGCCTCGCCGTATTCTTTGCCTTGTCATCACCATGGAAAAGCGACGGCCAATGTTTGTCGTATTCCCATAAAACGCTATGTTCCTGAAAGAAATCGAAAGCAGACCGCCGGAAGGGATGATGAAAATTGCCTTCGGGAAGCTGCGTAACGCCGGGCACGCGATTCCTGACATCCTGCATCTCTTTCGCTTCAAAAAGCGCAGCACAGATCATCTGGTCCGATTCACAGAAGAGGTCATGCGTGGCCCCTCGCCCCTCTCTCGCGGTATGCGGGAACTGATTGGTGCTTTTGTCTCGAGCCGCAATCAGTGTTCTTTTTGTAGTTGTGCCCACGCGCCGGCTGCAGCGCAACTCCTGGGGAAAGACCTCGTCGACGAAGTCCTGCTCGATGTGGAGAACTCGCGTTTGGATGCCGCCCACAAGGAACTCTTTCGTTACCTCGGCAAGCTGGCGGAGAATCCCGCTCTCGTCACAGGGGCAGATGTCGCCAGGCTCAAAGAAGCCGGTTGGAGTGAAGAAGCGATCTACGATGCGCTTACCGTCGCTTCTGTTTTTAAGTTCTACAACACGTGGAATAACGGGTCGGGAGTTCGAAACATGAACTCTGCAGATTATCTCCACAGTGGAAAGCGGCTTGTCACGATGGGCTATTGCATGGATTTCAATCTGAGGCAAATCCTGAAAGTCATGTGGGTCGGCCGTAAAGAGGTCAATTACAGCGATTTAAAAGGGCTCATCAAAATCGCTTTCAACAAATTCGTTGGCGCGGTCAGGCCCGCCTCGCCGAAGGGCCGCGACAAACCGTCGACCATTGCCGTCACAAGCCAGACGACATCGGCTACATCGGCCTGAGATTTTATTGCGGGAGGAACGCTTCCGCATGCCTGGTAGTGCGTGAGTGACCCGCAGATCAAGAAGCACGCAACGCATGAACAAATACCTTAGCTGCCTGGCTGCGATCCTCCTCGTGGCCATTTGTTTTCCTCTGGCCAGGCTTCCCAGGCTTGGCCCGCACGAAAGTGCGGCCCTTGCTGCTCGCTTTAATTTCAAAAAATTTGCTCTACCCGAAGTTCCCGATCATCCGCCCTACAAGCTTGTTCGTCATGTCCATCCGAGTCTCGAACGCATCTCGGCCTGGGTTTCCTCTCTTGGCGCTGCCGCGACCCTTGCTGACATCGATAGTGACGGTCTCCCCAACGACCTCATCTATGTCGATCCACGCACTGATCTGGTCACGGTCACTCCCGTTCCCGGAACGGGGGAGCGATATGAACCTTTTGCTCTCGACACATCGTTTTGGTCCCACAATTCCTACGATCCCTCTACCATCGCTCCGATGGGTACCCTTGCTGGGGACTTCAACGAAGATGGTTTGCTCGACGTGATGGTCTACTTCTGGGGGCGCACTCCGGTGCTTTACCTCCGTAAGTCTGTCGGCTCCGCGGGAGCCGAGCGAGGACGAGGTGGTCCCGCGGAACACCTCTCTCAAGTCGCGTTTGTGCCGTGCGAGTGCGTCCAATCCGCGGAGCGTTGGTACTCCAACGCGGCGATTCAGGCTGACTTGGACGGCGATGGCCATGTCGATCTGCTGATTGGAAATTATTTTCAGGACGGCGCGCGGGTTCTCGACGCCAAAGCGAGCGGTGCGCAGGTTATGCACGCAGGCAAGGCCAAAGCGCTTAACGGCGGCTACAAACACATGTTGCTTTGGGAAGGGGCCACGAGTGGCACGGTTCCGATCGCGCGCTACAAAGAGATCAGAAATGTTTTGACTGAAGAAGTTGCCCGTGGCTGGACCCTCGCCATGGGCGCCGCCGATCTGGACGGTGATCTTCTGCCCGAACTCTACATTGCCAACGACTTCGGCCCCGATCGCTTGCTGCACAACCGCTCCTCGCCCGGGCATCTGCAGTTTGCTCTGCTCGAAGGAACCCGCGATTTCATGACTCCAAAATCATGCGTGCTGGGGCACGATTCCTTCAAAGGAATGGGCGTGGATTTTGGCGATGTGAATGGAGATGGCTTGCTCGATATTTACGTGAGCAATCTCGCGACGAGATTTGGCCTCACCGAAAGTCACTTTCTGTGGCTGAACACCGGCGAGACCGGCAGAATGAAGGACGGAATCGCTCCCTACGTCCACGGCAGCGAAAAGCTCGGTCTGGCCCGCAGTGGTTTCGCCTGGGAAGCGCGGCTCGCTGACTTTGACAATGACGGCGTGCTCGAGGCCATCCAGGCCTGTGGGTTTATCAAAGGAAAAATCAATCGCTGGCCCGAGCTGCAGGCACTCGGCACGAGCAATGACCAGATCGTCCACAATCCCCGCTTCTGGCCGAACTTCAGACCTGGCGCGGACTTGAGCGGACACGACTGCAATCCGTTCTTCGTCCGCGGCGCCGATGGCCGATACCACGACATTACGCCTGCTCTCGGCCTGGCCCAGCCGATGGTCAGTAGAGGCATTGCCATTGCAGATGTTGACGGCGATGGTCGTCTCGATTTTGTCACTGCCAACCAATGGGGACCTTCTTACTTTTTCAAAAATGAATCACCAAACCCCGGCACATTTCTTGGCCTGCGTCTGATTCACGGCAACGGCTCTCCTGTGATCGGCGCTGAGGCTCGCGTTACACTTCCCGAGGGACGCAAGCTTGTCGCGCAAGTCGATGGCGGCAATGGACACTCCGGACATCGGAGTCCGGAGATTCATTTCGGTTTAGGGACCTGGGAAAAATCCAGGTCAGTACAAGTGGAGATTAAGTGGCGCGACATGGATGGGAAAGTTCAACTAAAAGCACTGGAATTGGTTCCGGGCTGGCATACGCTCTCGCTGCGGAAAGCGGATGTGCTCGCCCGGACTTCGCAGGATCACGTTCCAGAGTGAAAACCCGGGCCTTCAACACAACGCTCCTGTTCTATCCGGGGAACAGTCCCAAATGGCGTTTGTTTGCTCTCTGGTATTTCACCATCCTCATGATCACGTGGAATGTGCTCGGTCATACCATGCTCGGCTTCGAGCAATCGTGGGCGACGCCAGTGGCTGCTGTCCTCACAGCCATCCTTGTCTCGATGCTTCTGGATTGGGTCGATGCCCGCGCGCGAAACCGCGAAGTACGCTTTGCGGGTGGCGTCGGGAATTTCCTGAATTTTCTTCCCGCCTGTCTGATTCCCGGGTTTGCCACCGCCATGCTGCTCTATCCAAACGAACGGCTTTGGCCGGTGATCTTCGCCGTCGTGCTCGCTATCGGCTCGAAAGTCATTTTTCGCGCCCCGGTTGGGAATGGCCATACCCAGCATATTTTCAATCTGTCGAACTTCGGTGTCGCCGCAACGCTCCTCTTGTTTCCCGATGTCAGCTTCGCGCCTCCTTACCATTTCACGGAAAATATCACAGGGCTGTGGGACTGGGGCATTCCGCTAACCGTCCTGACAACCGGCATCGTAATCCACGCGCTCTTTACCGGCCGTTTGCCTTTGGTCGCCGCCTGGGTTGCGGGGTTCGTCTTGCAGGGTGTTGTTCGCGCGAATCTTTTCGGCATCCCCTTCTTCGTCCCGCTGATGCCGATGACCAGTGCCGCCTTCATCATCTTCACCCTTTACATGATCCCGGATCCCGCCACCACACCGCTCAAGCCGGCACGCCAGGTGTCGTTCGGCTTTTCCGTGGCCATCGTCTACGGCATCTTGCAAATTCTTCACATTGTCTTCGGCTTATTCTTCGCCCTCCTGATTGTGTGCACCATCCGCGGGCTATCGCTGCACCTGTGGGCTTTGCGGCACAGATTTCGAACCGTCGCGAAAAATGCTGCGATGCGCGGAGTCGTTGTGCTGCCGGGCGAAGCTCGCTAAATGCAGATAGACGGGTGTCCTAACAGCCAACAAGTGAATCGCTTCGATCACCAGGTGCAGCCGTAGGGACGTCACGCCGCTGGCGTCCGGGACGACTGAGCGCGAGTCCTGTGCTGGCGACGATCTTGTCGGCTCCGCGGGCACTTGCGATCAGAACTCCGCTTTGTCAAAAAATAGTTCTGCGTGTCCGTGCACGCCGGCGCGCGCACAGCGCTCCTTAGTTGGTCTTTTCCGTGTCGCCGGCGAGCGGCATTCTTTCTTTCTGCTGATACGGCACTGGCGTCTGTGCTTCGGCTTCAACACGAAATGTCACTCCTTCACCGGCCCTGATTTTGGTGCTCCTTCCGACTCCATAATATGTGCCACCCACGCGCACTTCTTTCGCTTCCATTATTGTCTTCCCGGTTTCCACCAGTGTCACCCGCACGGGAGTGATCTTCCCATCTTCGACGACAACGTTCGCACCGCCAGGTTCAGTGACCGCCCGGTTCAGAAAGCTTATCCCCAGGCGATACTCTCCAGGGGCAAAGGGCAGCCGCAGCACGCCGTTGGTTCGCGGTTTGAACTCCTCAAACAAAATTTTTCCCTGGCGCTTGTCCCTTTCGAGTCGCTGGATTTGCCAGGAAAGGCCGCTGTCATTGTCCGCATAAAAGTCCACGTACCCTGTTTTGGCTTTCGCCATGGAAGGGTTTACGTCGGACACAGCGCAACCGCCGACGAGGATGGCCATTATCGTCACGAAAACCGTTTTCATGCGCCTTAGAGGTGACTAATAGCACCGAAATCCGGCTGACCAGTATTGGTCCAAGGTCCAATAGCAGAAGGTCCAACGGATAACCAGGCGAACGAAACGTTCGGTTCGTTCGCTTCTCCCACTGGCATAGCGCGTGGTAAACCGGTTTATGAGTTATGCCGACAAAAGTGACATCTGGATACCGATTTACATCGGTGACCTCCTCGCAGATACCACACATTTGAGCCGGGCTGATTTCGGCTCTTATCTGCTTCTCATTTTCCTTTATTGGCGCCGACGTAGGCCTTTGCCGGACGATGACAAGGCGCTGAGCGAAGCGGCCCGCGTCGCGCTGCGAGACTGGCCGCCCGTGCGCAAGATGCTGGCCGAATTCTTCCAGATCGGGGACGGGGTTTGGCGGCAGAAACGCATCGATGCGGAATTGGACAGAACGAAAAGCGTGCGCAAAGCCAAAAGCCGGGCCGGCAAGCGCGGTGCCGCGGCGCGCTGGGCCAATGGCGAAGGCAATGGCAAACGCATGGCAGACGAGATGGCAAAAGACATGACAAAAAATGGCCAGTCACAGTCACAGTCACAGTCAAAGAATAAGTACACAGATATACATATACATACGGCTGAGCCGGCAAAAGCTCTGCATGACCAATCCTCGGCGCGGCGGTTGCACGGTATTCCAGCGATCGCCTACGGGCAGACCCTCAAGCCCAAAGTCTCAGAAGAGCAGTGCCGGGCGTTTTGGGCGCACTACGAAGGGCAGGCGCGCACCAACGCCAGTGGGGACCTCTTTTGGGTGACCAGCAGTGATGCCGTGATCACCAACTGGAAAGCCAAGCTGCCGCAATTCCGACCCATTCAACATGAAACCAATCGCCGAACTCACAAAGAAAACCCTCGCAACGCTGGAATGCCTTCCCCTCCGGATGGCGGACAAGGCTACGCCAAGGCCTTCCAGCGGCGCAGCCAGCAAGGAGGGGAGACGAATGAGCGCGAATAATAATTTCTGCCCATGCCGAACCCCCTGGCAGCGGAAGTGGCTCGCTTTGGACGTTCATCACCCAAAGATTCAGACGACGGCCGACGACGTTGAGGCATTCTGTCGTGACTTCATGAAAAACTCTCGGGATCAGCCGTTGTTTGTGCTGGCGGGGAGCAACAGCAGCGGAAAATCGCACGCTGCGAGAGCGATTCAACGTTGGTGCCAACATCTGGGGCTTGCTGCTTTCGGTCAGACCTGGGGCAAGACACCTGGTGACGTCTATGTGCGGTGGCCGGAGGCGGTAGACGAATTTAACAAGGGCAACGACGCTGCCATGGACGACTACCGGAAAGCTGACCTCCTGATCCTGGACGATATCGCTGCGGTGGATGACCGGTTTAAGACGAGGACGCACGTCGCTAAACTTTGCCAGGTCCTTACTCACCGGGAGGACTACCGAATGTTCACGGTCCTGACGACCGACATTCAACCTGAGAGCTGGCGCGAAGTCTTTGATCAACGGGTTGCTGAGCGTCTCTTCAGCCACGCGCGCCTCGTTAATCTGTTCGGCGTTCCCAGCTACCGAGTGCGATGAGAATATTCGCGATCGCGCCCTGCAATTAGACCAAGGTCCAATGGCGGACCGCCGTGCTGGAAGCCAATCTTGACGCGACATCGGTCAGCTCTGGCGAGAGAGCATTGATCAGTAGAATTATGTCGGTCGTCAGAGACGAATGTAAGAAAAACCAGGCTGCGACGTTGACCTCCACTCGCTCCCGTCCCGGCCCCTTCCACCGAGAACATTGGGACCACTGCCGCCGCCAAAGGGACGATCATTTCGAAAGTGAACCAGGACAAAGGATATCTATGAAGAAAGTACTGTGGGCTTGCTCAGCTCTTGGACTGCTGATGGCGATGACGATGCAACTTTCCGCGCAGGAAAAACGGGAGAAGCTCAGCCGGATCATTGCTGAAACGAACATCGTGAAGGCAACCGTCGCCGAGATCGATCATAAGAAACGCGAGGTGATCCTGAAAGATGAGGAGGGCAACAAAGTCAAGATGAAGGTCAGCGAAGACGTCGAGAACCTCGACCGGGTGCGAAAGGGTGACCGGGTCATCGCAGGATATTATCAGTCTGCTGCGATCACCGTAAACAAGCCGGGTGAAACCTCGCCCGAGCCTGCGGCCGACGAAGTGATCGTGTCTGAAAAAGGAGAAAAACCACGCCGCGCCATCGTAAAAACAACGCAAATAACAGCCACCGTCGAGGACATCGATTATGAGAAGCGGCAAGTCAAACTCAAAGGCCCGGAAGGGAACACGGTCAAAATCACCGTTGGCGACGCGGTCAAGCGGCTTGATGAAGTCAAGAAAGGCGACCAGATCGTCGCCAGATTCACCGAAGCCCTGGCCGTTTCCGTCTCGAAGCCAGAGGAGTGAGGTAATTCTTCATCAAACCGAAACAACAGGAACAAAAAGACAACTATGCAAAACATGAAAAACGTAATTGTAATTGGGGGCGTGACCACCGCGATAGCGATCGCTTCCCTGGCCGGATGTTCGACCACCATGTCGTCATCGAGTAGTAAAAAAGCGAACGATGAGCGCAGCGATGGTCGGGTCGTGGACGACGACAATATTACCAAAGCCGTTGAAAGCAAACTCAAGAGCGAGCCGGTTTATAAGTTCGATAGTGTGGGAGTGAAGACTTATGCCGGCATCGTGGCGCTGAGTGGCTTTGTAAGCAGCGCGGACCAGAGTTATCGTGCCGAACAACTCGCGCGCGGGGTTGGCGGCGTCAACCAGGTGGTCAACGGGCTGGTGGTCAAGCCCGGGCCGATCCCCAGCGCGACGGGGAGCCCTTCAGGACAACAACGTTCCAGCCAGCCGCCGCCGGCCAATTCCACTTCACCCGCGCCGAACAACTGAAGCTCGCCGGGGGGAAAATGAGTCCGAAAGGACCTGACGAATCGCGAGCGCGTGTTACCAAACCGGGGTGCCGCGCTCCGTTCGTCAGCATTCGATGTTTGTCGCTTCCCGACTCCGGGCGCGCCCGGGAGGGCAACTTGCGAACTGCGGCAAGCCTGCGCGCCGACCGCTTTCGGGAATCGACGGACTCGCATCAGTGATTGCACCAGGCGGTTGGGACGCGACGCCGCTCGCGTCCGCTTTCCGGCCCTGATTTCCCTTTGCCTGGCCTCGGCTCACCTGCCGGGCCAGTTCTCTTCCATCGACTTTCGTCCGGCTGAACCCTCAACTCTCAACGTTCGGTAACCTTCAGCGGAAGTAGCGCAGGACTCCGTCCTGCTGTATCGCCGAACTCCGTTCGGCTGACTGCCCGCCTTGCCACGGCTACAACATTATTTAGAGTGATTTCATGATACGGGGCCGCCTCAGATCGGCGCATGGTGGATACGGATCCTGGCGGGCTCGAAGGCCTCGATCTCCTTCGCTCGATCGGGAAATTCCACGGCAAAACGGAATGCGACCACTGACATCGCGGTGCAACCCAGGCTTTCAATGTTGGTTCAGCGCCCGGACGCGCTCAACTGCCCGAGTCTTAAGTATCTGCAGCAAAGAAAGAGTGCGGCGGCCTGAGGAAAGGGAGACAGGCCGCCGCTGGTGGAAGTACAATGCAGACGAACAGGCGGAGTGTTGTGAAGAACTGTTCGGTCACATCGTACTGGAAATTCATTTCGTTTCCTCGTGTTTCTGATTGTGTCGATCATTGCTTTATATTCGGCTGAGGCTTTGAGGCCTTCCGCATCCACCAAACTAAAAACCAAGCCGCACTCCGAGTCGGAGTGCAAATCCGTCTCTCGAATCGTCATTGATTTGCCAGCTTAAATCTCCGAAGGCGCGCAGCCGCGGCTTCCACTGCCACTCGGCGCCACCGCCTGCCAAATAAAACATTTCGTGCGTGTCGAAGCTCCGGCCAATCGCTGCGGTCACGTAGGGCGCAATGGGGGCGTTCTTCAACGGGAACCTGAAATAACCTTCCCCGGCCACGTTATCTATAATCGTGCCACCAATATCTTCCACGTGCGTTACGGCGCCGACACCGAGCCGTTGCGTGATATAATACGTCACCCCTACACCCATGCCCCCGTAGTCCCCAGGCTTATCGACGTAACTGCCGAAGAGAGAGAAGACTCTCTCGCGCGCGTTAAACGTTTCCTCGTCGTTCGCGTTGGCAATACCGGCGGACACCCCCGCGATGATTGCCGCCATCATTAGTTTCTTCGTCATATGATCCTCTTAGTACGACACGCCCGTTTTTGACAGTCGGCCACCTCAACAGGCCTTGTTGTCTCACTTCACGATGCAAGCCTGCCGTGGCTTGAGTAACTGCGCCATTGGACTTTAGTCTCATTCTTGCTGCGAAACCGACAGAAGAGACGCGCGATGTGCGCTGCGAAGATCAGGAAGGATAGACGCGCGCTGCGATCGCCGGCAGCAGAACACCGTCGTCGAAGGGCTTGCGTATCCACGGCAGATCAGAAGGGAATCCGAGAGCCCGCACGCCGTCGTCGTCCGCGCCGCTCATGAACACAAACGGGATCTCTATGCCGAACTGCGTCAGCGACTCGGCCACCTGCAACCCGTTCATTCCCACCATGTGCAGGTCGAGCACGATGCAGTCTACGGCCTGTGCGCCGTGGACGCGGAAGGCGTCAATCAACTCTTCACCAGATGCGTATTGCACCGCGTTCATCCCTGCCGAGCGCACCAGTCTTTGCACCGCCAGGCGGACCGATTCATCATCGTCGACGACGGCTATGACGGGCACTCTGGAACCCGGTCCGTTCATCCGCATTTTATAGGAACTCATGCGTTTTCCCTGCTCGTTCGGAAGGATTCACTAGAGTTCTGGTTGCAACGCGGGTTGCGCGGAAAGTCCCACCGCGGGTATGGAGAACATGCCTGCTTTCTCGGCTATCCGCACCAGTTCCGCTACCGATTGGACCTGCATTTTTCTCATGACCCGCCCGCGATGAACCTTGATCGTCTTTTCACAAATCCCCAGCGTCGCGGCGATTTGCTTGTTGAGCATCCCGCTCACCACCAGGCGCATCACCTGGTTCTCCCGGCTCGTCAAAGCGCCAATCTGTTTCATGATTTGCGCCTGGTCACGCCGTTGTCTCATGGCAAGCTTGTCCTTGAACAACGCTTGCCGCACCGCGTGCAGCAGTTCACGATCGTCGAACGGCTTCGTCAAAAAATCGACTGCGCCGGCCTTCATCGCTGTGACGCTCGTTGCCACATCTCCGTGGCCAGTGATAAAAATGATGGGAAGGTCGAGTTGTTTTTCAACCAGGCGGCGCTGCAGCTCAATCCCGGTGAGCCCGGGCATCGCTATATCGAGCAGCAGGCAGCAGGGCGCTTGCGGCCGTTGAAACAAACGCAGAAACTCGCGCGCCGAGCGATAAGCAAACACGTTATGCCCTGCGCTTCGAAGCAATCGTTCGATGCTGCGGATCACGGAAACGTCATCATCGACAACAAATACAGATTGCAGGTCAGTCATGGGCTCCTCCTTGATGAACTGGCAGCATGACGTGGAAAGTAGCGCCCCTCTCGTTGTTTTCCGCCAACAACTCGCCCCCGTGTGATTCTATAATCGCGCGATTGATCCAAAGTCCCACACCCATGCCGTCAACTTTAGTCGTGAAGAATGGTTCGAAAATCTGCTCGCGATACTTCGGGTCCAGCCCGGTCCCAAAGTCCCGCACCTTTATTGCTATCTTACCGTTGCTCCGGAACGTGCTCAGGATGACCTTCCGTTCAGTCGGGCTGCACTCCGCCATCGCTTCGGCAGCGTTCAACATCAGATTGAGGATGACCTGCTGCAACTGAACCCGGTCGCCGAGCACCGGTGGCAACCCACCGTCAAATTGTTTCTCGACCGCGACGTGCCGAATGATCATTTCACTGTGGATCAGCCGCAGCGTTTGCTCGATTAACCCGTTCACTTCCAGAGGCTGCTTTTTCGACTCGCC
>Ga0193697_1000498_pt1 | contig 13717 bp, 33 predicted proteins | sample L3m2metaG_FD_145073 | JGI IMG/M metagenome (GOLD analysis project Ga0193697, IMG submission 145073) | Soil microbial communities from a riparian zone of the East river system, Colorado, United States - L3m2 | ecosystem: Environmental > Terrestrial > Soil > Riparian zone | place: USA: East River... | reverse complement strand
CCCAGCACCATGTCGCTCTTTAACCCGTTACATCGACGACACGCGCATGCGACATTGTCCCGTGTATGGCCACCACCCTTGGCAATGGGCACAATATGGTCAACCTCTGGTGACGTCGGCTGATGCTTCCCTCTCAGGTGCTTCGGCGTCTTGCATCCACACATGTGGCAGCGCCACCCGTCACGGTTAAAAACCTGTTCTGGCTTGATTCCGTAGACGACCGCCACACCAGCAAGCCTCGCCCGCTTCTCTGGCCTGCCATGATTAGTGCGAAGACGAGCCGCACGCTTGGCACAAGAAGGACACAGCACTGGCCGACTCCTGCCTGTAAACATCTGACCGCATTCTGGACAGGGGCGTTGGTGGACACGGGCAGGTCGATACTTCTTGCCACGAAGCTGGGCGCTCAACCGAACTCCTCGACAGACCAGAGAACATGTCGGGCGAGGAGTACTCCGATGAAATATGGTTCCACACTGCACGCACGTAAGCGTAAGTAAAGGCTTTCTCGGCCTTCTTGGACGGCCGGCCTTGAGGCATGCGTTCGAGCAGTACGCCTTCCCTACCCCCATGAACGTCCCACCACAATGCCTACAGGTCAGTTCACGAGGAATGCTTCCGTGATGGCCGTGCCGCAACCTCCACGCGCGCAGCTTGCACGCGCTCGAGCAGTGGTCTTTTCGCCAGTCTGGCCTGTCCTGCCTGAGCGTGACGACTTCGTGACAGCCCTTACAAGTGAACGTTTGCGGGAGCGTGCGCGGATGCTTCATTTCTCAGAACCGACTTCTGCGCATGCCGCGTGTCGCCTCTGCCTGAGATTTACGGTCATGACAGACTGCACAGAGCGGCTGGCATCCTTCATTACTGTCCTGATCCGCCTGGCCTTCTCTGAGGGGCACCACGTGGTCACGAATGGTGGCAATGGTCACCCTGCCCTGCTCGAGACAGAGGACACACAACGGCTGTTCTGTAAAGAGCTCTTGCCGGAGCCGTTGCAGGGCCCGACCCCTGATACGTGGGGGTGGGACGCCCCAAGCAGGACGTCTGTGCGCCTGACAGTTGAGCACGCCACAAGTCGAACAGGGACGAGGGGGGGACATCGGCATTAGGGCTGCTCGTCCTGTGGGGGCTCGGTGAGGCCACGTAAGTCGTTGCTTGTAGAGCACTTCTTGTCGCGAGTGCCGTCGTCCTGCCCACCAATACCGACAGGATCTCCGCGAACTCCGCGTTCTCGCTGGCTCCCACCGTCCGATGTCGTGTTCAAGCGACCTCCAGTGGTAATTCGAGCGTCACGCCTTGTGGTGCTTCCGGCTCCGGCATCGCCGCTGGCAACAACTGAAACGCGTGTAACCCGCCTTCGGTGAAGCCGACGAATCTGAACCCGGCACGCCGATAGCAGCGACCCGGATCGCGCTTGTGCCGCACCTTCCCGGCATCCACGAACGTCACGATCCCGAGCGCCGGAACGTCCGGCCAATACCAGCGCGTGGCGGCGACCGCCTCCCGAATCAACTCAGACGACAGTCCGGCGCCTTCGTTCCGGAACAACGAATTGATCCACGCGCCCGGCCAACGGTGCCGCACGTATTCGCCAAACGGCCAGCTTGTGACCCACAGCGCCTTTTCACACAGCAGCACCTTGCATCGGCTTGGTGGCACAAATTGCGGCGTGCCCGGCTTCTGGCGGTTGTAATGCCGATCCGCCAGTGGCAAGGCGCGCGAATCGAAGCGATGACTTTCGGCCCACCGCACGAATCAGCCTTTGCTTCCATGCGGTAGATCCCCATGCGCGGATCCGGGAACGCTGACCACGCGCGTCAAAGTCTTCTGCTTCTTCTGCTTCTGCTTCATGGCTGCTCCTCGGGGTGTCCCGCAGGCGTCAATTCTCAACTCCCGACTTGTTCGCCATCGGCGGTCCATGTGAATTCGGACACTGGATAGTGCGCGTTGCAATTGACGCAGAACGTAGCGCCGTAGAAGGTTGGATCGCGCGCATAAGTCTCCGATAACGAGCGCCCCATCGCCGTTACACCGCCGCACGTCGTGTGCTTGTAGCGATCGCGGTACCGGCGCACGAATCCCTTCTGTCGTTCCTCATCGCAGAGCACAATGTAGCTCTTGTGCATGCCCGTTTTGTTCGTCTGGCCCGCGCGCACCTTACTAGGCGCTTCGCCAGATGTCGTACAGATTTGCCGCCCCTCATGGTCAATCTCATGTTCGTGCATCTCAGTTCACCTCGCTGATGGCCACGCCAGCTTGCCGGAACCGTTCTTTGAGCGTGGCCTTGTCCTTCTCGTGGAACACGACGATCTGCGTCACGTTCGCGAACCCCTTCGCTGGCGGGTTGACGAGCAGTGTTTGACCGGGCGTGTTCTTCAGGTATTTGAGGCCCTGTTCAGTAAGGCCGACGACAACCACCTGACCGTTCCCATCCTCACGCTCGACGTAGGCCCAGACGATGTGCTCATTTTTTATGCTCGTCACTCCTGGCGGCCCTCAGGCATCAGATCCCCCCAACTCCCCACCGTGCCAACGGCGTGACGTACGGCAGATACAACGGATGGTTCGGTGCGCCGTCTTTGCTCATGCCGAAACAATGCAGTGGCCGCCGAGCCTGGATGTTGACGCGCACGGCCGTGGCCCGATGCCGCGCGAACCGCGCCGCGCCCCACCCGCCGACGACCGTCGCGAGCAGCGGCGCGTTCACCGCCCAGTGGATGTGCTCGTCGTTCTCTGGACCGATGCGCGTGTAATCCGGCAGCGGTGGCAGTTCCTTGGGGTTCGTCGCGCGCCACGCGAACAGGTTGACCACGATGATGCCGCCGTGCTGATGTGCCTTGGCAAAGCCGATGCACTTTCGAATCGTCGGATCGTCCTCGCTGGCGTCGGCCGTTGAGGGGTTCAACATGACCCACACCATGACCGGGGCGAGATCGTCCCACAGCCGCCAGAGCCGATACCGATACGCCCCGCACGCGCTCAGGAGCGCGCCACGTCCGCCGTTCACACGATACAAGTCCGACGTCGCGAACGCGCCAGCGGTCGAATCAGGAGCAACGGTCGGCGCGGTAAGGCTATCGTGCGACATCGGCCTTCGTGTCCATTCGCGCCAAATCTTTCTCGTTCTTCTTCCTTGGGGTCATCCCTTCAGGCGTCTCCTCGCCCCCACATTTCATGGCGGCGTAATCGCCTGGGCGATGCGCGTCACCGCCGAGCCGTCCGCCACCTGCCCGTGCAGATCGTGCCAGGTAACCGCTAACGCCAACGCTTGCCATTCGTCCGCCTTGAGGCCGTACAGCGGCCCCGGAGAGGCCTTCTTGCCGATGGCCGCGTCCTTCCCGCCGAACCGATCGATCAAGGCTTGCCTGATGTTGCTGTCCTTCGCGCGAGCCTGTCCGCAGAGATGCAATTTGACGTCTCGGCGTGGCATCCGAGAGACGCCCGGATACAGGACGTGCTGTATGACCGCTTCAAACATCCGTCCCGTCCAGAACACCGTCTCGAACACCTCCGCACCCACCGGCATACCGTAGCTGGCGACTTGTTCGAAGACAACCGGCACGTACGGCCAGTGCGAACCGATCAACGCCAGCATCCGAGCGTTCGGCTCTTTGCCGTGCGCGGTCAGCACGCCCTCTTCGAACAACACATACGCGCTCTGCTCAGGCCCGGGATCAATCGCCAAGACCGTCATGCCGCGTCCCGTTCCACCAACAGGCCCCATCCCCTCTACTCTTCCCAGTCGAGTTTACGAGGTGTCACTGACTCCCCCCTGAATACCCGAGGCTTGCTCGACGTCGCGCGTGCCTGTGCCCGCTTCGCTCGACACACGACGCTGTCAGTGCAGACAGGCGTGTGATTGCAATAGCCGACGCGCTCGATCCAATCCTCCAAGGTTTCCCCGACTGACGTCCAGTGCGCGTTCCGACGTCTCATAGCGGAGTCTTCTCGGCATACAGCCGATCGAGGATTTCAATCTGCCGATCCGACAACGTCCAGCCTTTCGACAACTTGTCGGCGATGCTCTCCAGAAACCCTGTCTCCCAACCGGAGAGTTCGAGATCGCCTTCCTGAAGTTCGCTGACGAATCGCTTCAACTGCTCTTTCGTGTATTTCATCGGCTGGCCTGCACGCGTGCTGAATCACGCTCGAACGCCTCGCGCTGCTCTGGCGTGATCTCAATCCCCAACACACGCCCAATCCAGCCGTGTTGCGGCGGCCACGTAATCCCGAGTGCGGCCAGTTGCTGCTGTGTCCAGCCGCCATTCCGTGTCTTATTCGCGTGAACCCACCCGGCTGTGACTTTCATCGCGGATCTTTCCTTTTTCAAAGACACGTCCCCTCACGCCCCACCCCTCCGCCCCGAATCTCCCCCTGCCGGCAGTCTCTGGAGCCGTGCTCTTTGAGGCTGAATCAGTACGTCACCCGCGAGAACGTCGCGGCCGTGTGCGTTCTGCCGTATAGGGTCTAGTTCGTACGCCGAGTCCGTGATTCGTGTGTCTCAGCCATCAGCCGCGCTGTCGCGTGTGCGCGTCACACGCCCCACCTTGCTCACGATCGAGAGCGCCCCACGAGCTGACAACTGCCGCGCACGACAACGTCTCTTCCGGATTGACCGGCTTCCGTCTCGCACACGGAATTCCCTGTGCAACCTCAAATCGAAAGCTGTGGGAAAATAGGTGAAAGTTGCTCACCGGCTCTTCTTCAGCCGCCGAGTGATGAGGGGCGCGGAACCAGCTCGAACTGATTCTGCGCTCCGCTATTTTCGCCCTGTATCCCCACCAAATTCAAGAGAAAACCGCTCGCTTTCGCTATTTATTACGAGACGAACACACTCTCGGCACGCGGGCCTTTCGGACCCTCGCCGGCTTCAAATGTCACCGTCTGCTGCTCGCGCAATTCTTTGAACGGCGCGTTCTGCACCGCTGACGAGTGGAAGAAAAATTCCTTCCCCGTGTTGGTGTCCTGGATGAACCCGAACCCGCTGTCGGGTTTCAGTCTGATGATGCGTCCCGTCGTCATCGTGCCGCCTCCGTCAGTTCCCGTGAGAAGAGTGGCGCCGCACCGCTGATACGCGTGCGCGCGAGCTCCGCATAGGTGGGGTTCAACTCAATGCCGACGAACTGTCGGCCGAGCTGCACGGCCACTTGTCCGGTGGTCCCGCTGCCGCAGAAGGGATCGAGCACGACATCGCCAATACGCGAACCGGCCTTGATGCACTTCTCCGGCACGGCTTCCGGGAACGTCGCGAAGTGGGCTTCGGGATAAGGCTGCGTTGGGATCGTCCAGACTGAGCGGCAGTTGCGCACGCCTTTCGGCGGTAACCCCGTCTTGCCTAATTGCCCGATATGCTTCCGCCCACCATCTCGCGCCGCAAAATATTCATCGTGTCCGTCGAAGCGCTTTCCGCCACCAGCCCATCTCTCGATCGTGCTTTCCGAAAGTGGTTCAGCAACCGCCTCGGCATCGAAGTAGTACCGCTTGCGCTTGCTCAGGAGAAACACGTACTCGTGCGCTTTCGTCGGCCGGTCTGTCACCGACTCCGGCATCGGGTTGGGCTTCGCCCAGATGATGTCGGCTCGGAGATACCAACCGGCCTCCCGAAGCGCGAAGGCCACCATCCACGGAATCCCCACCAGGTCTTTCGGCTTCAACCCGTCCGGCGCCTTGCGGCGGACGTTCGTCGCCTGTTTCCTGTAGGGGGACTCATTAGGGTTGCCTCCCATGCCACTCTGCGCGTAGCAATCGCCAAGGTTGAGCCACAACGTGCCGTCGGCGCGCAGCGTGCGGCGCACGTCAACGCACACGCCGGTGATCGCTGCGACGTAGGCCGCCGGCGCCTGCTCAACGCCAATCTGTCCGACGTGCCCATAATCCCGCAGGCCCCAATAGGGCGGCGACGTCACGCACGTCTGCACGCTGCCGGATTCCACATCGGCCAGCCGCTCCCGCACGTCACCCACGAGCACGCGCCAGTTCATTGCGGTGCGCCCTTGTCGAGCCAGATCCGCACCGTCTCACACGTCGCAATCACCCCCGCGAGGTCGCGTCGTAGACGTTCACGTTCAGCCGGACGTAACCGCCGATGCGTGGCCTCAGCCGTGCGCTCCATGATCCACATCGCATCACCCAGCAATGCCTGGACGTGCGCGCGCACCGTGACGCCGGTCTGCGGAAGGCTCATCGGTCGGTCCCCTGCTGCCGTTCTCGCGCGCGCGCCCAACTCAGGAGCTCGTACTCAATTGCTCGGCCCGTCGATGTCGTCGGCCATTTGACGTAAGCGCTTCGCGATCTCGATCGTGGGCGACGCCTTCACCCTGAGCCCTTCGACGCGTTCGTAGGTCGTAAACCGAACCTGACAATGCTGGCAACGTCGCCGTCGCCGCGTGACCGTGCCTGCGGTGTTGACCCGAGAATCAATCACCTCGCAACCCGCGCCCTTGCAACTTGGACAGCGCATTACCGCCGCTTCGCCGTAGGGCATTACTCCGACTCCATCGGCATCTCCGCCGACGAGAACCGCAACTCGGCATTGGCATCCGTGCCGACGATCCACAGCCGGTGCGCGTGGATCTCGTCGTGATGAAATTGGCACAGCGTGACGAGATTTTCGACCGTCTCCAGGCCTCCCAGACTCCGCATCCGGATGTGATGCTGCTGCCGCCGGTGGCCGCACCACACCCCGCAGGCCCGACAGGTCAGTTCGTCCCGCGCATCCACTTGCTGATAGATGGACGTCGCACGACGGCGCCGGGCCAGCAGCTTCTTGCGACGGGCGCGGGCGGTCGGGCCGAGAGGCACGCTCATGTCTTTGCCCTTTCGCGGCGATGATGTTCCGTGACCGCGTCTAGGAACGGTTCTCGTTCAATGAACGAGATGTGCGTGTAGCCGAGACGTTTCGCGATCTCGCGTTCGCCGAGCATGATCTGTTCTGATCCGCCCCAGATCGGCAAGCCGTTGAGCGCCGTCACTTCATATGGCGCCGTGTCGAAATGCAGCCGTGATTGCCCTCGCGAGCCGTTCGGCACGCGGTCGCACAGATGCAACGTCCCAGAGCCGTCCTCCTGGCATTCGACGTAGGCCACCAAAGCATCAATCGCCATCAACGCCTCCGTGCTGCACAGGCCGGACACACGCTGGTCGGCCCGCTGAACCCCTCGTGGTTGACACAGAACCGTCGCCAGTCGTCATCGTGGGGGAGCGGCTCGCCGCTGGATGCGGTAGCAAAGGGCCTAGCCGTAGGCGGGTCGTACTGTAAATCGTCCACGCGCGCCTCGGATTCTTCTGTCTTTGTGCTCATGACGCCGCCCCCTGCTGCGTGTCCCGCGCATCCGCCCACCGCTCCCGCGCCCAGTCGTATTCATCCCAACAGCTCGCCTCGGTGCCGCGGTACCGTCGTCGCAGCCAGTGTTCGTCGGCCGCCTGGTCCCGCAGGGCATCGACGTCGTGGACGCTGAGGCCCGCACACGTCGGACAGAGGGCTTTACACGGCTCCCACTCGCCATCGCCGCGATGCCGTTGGGCCAGGACCCACCCGCGGGAGAGGCACACGGGGCAGAAGCGGAGGGCGGTGTCCATCACAGCACCGCCGCCGGTTCCGGCTGTGACTGCAACACACCAAGCTTCCTCGCGAGCGCGACGGTGAGCTGCACGTCTGAGCGCACGTGACTGGCCACTTGTTCCCATTCGCCAGCAGCGACCAGCGCCGGGATCTCGCTGCCCTTGACGGTGTCTGATACCTGGATGCCAAACCTACGCGCGAAGCTCGCTGCCGAGCGCCGCATGATGGTCTCGCCGCGAAGGTCGTTGAACGTCAGCAGGTCATAGAGATCGAGGATGCCGTTGCCTCTCGCATAGCGGCCGAGATCCGGCGTGCGATGCTCGATGCCGAGATAGCGACTGCGCTGAATCAGCATCGGGAGATCGAACTCACGGATGCGGAACCCGACGATCAGCCGCTGCGCCGACATCTGCCAGAAATGTGAAATCGCCGCGCGCTCGTGGTTCTCGTTCATACAGATGGAATACTTTTGGTCATCGCCGCCATTCGTCCACCAGCCACAAGCCACAATCCGCGCGGTGTTGAAATCCAGCGCGCCCTTGTGATCGCAGTCCTGCGTGAAGTCCGCCAGCCGCTTGACCTTCTCGCGCTCGATGTATTCCTTGATGGCGTCCGGCTTCACGTAGTTGCTGGGCGCCTTGATGTCTGTCAGGTCGGGCGGATCGAGGTAGTCGCGCACGTTCAGTAACGGCGCCGTTTCAAGATCCACGATCAGCGGCGAGACGTCCGTGGCGTAGTTCGTCACGACAGCAGGGCTCCCATCCCAAGCAGCGGCAACAGCAATGGCAGCAACCAAGCAAACGGGATGTCGTCGTCGTTCAGTTCCACAACCGGTTCAGGCTCCGGTGGGGGCGGCGGTGTCGGTGCCGGTCGCTTCGCATTCGGCGGCACGGCCTTCACGCGGATGCAGTCCACCATCTCGCCCTGGAATGACGTTTCCGTCGGGTAGATGACGATCGAATGGCCCTTCCATTCCTCGGTGACGGGCGATTCGGTGAGCTGCATGATCTTGTTGGCGTTCGTCTTGTTGAGGACCACGCCCTTCTCTTTGCCCGTGAAGTACAAGACCGGCTTCATCTCGCGCTTCTGACCAACGGCTTCGAACTCGACGCGGTCAATCGTGACAATGAGTGAGCGGCCCTTGAGATCGGCAGCCTTGAGGTAGTTGCTCGGAAATGCGTCGTTGATGTTGGGCACGCTAAAACCCCTCCGACGGAAAGTTCGTCCGCAGCGCCACACGCGCCGCGTGCAGGTAAAAGTTGCGCGTGACTTCGTTGCGGCAGATCTCGTTCCACGTCACCAGAGAGTGATCGCCGTTGTGCGTCATCCGGGCGTTGTAGATGGCCGCCGCCAGCATGTTCAGCGCAATCTCTGCGTAGGTCGCCCCGGCCTGGACCGGAGGCGGCGTCACGATGCTGTTGATGGCCCGGCCGATCTGGACCCCTGCCGTCACAGGATCGTCAGCGGCGGCCGGTAATGTCGTGATACGCTTATGCAGTTCCACAGAACACCGTCCTTTCCCTGAGGGCCGCACGTTCAGAGCGCGCGGCCTTTTCTTTTACCGTCTCCCCTTCGCGGGCAACCCGTCGTATCTGACCCGGATGGACCCGATCAACGACTCGCCGTACAGATCGGGGCGGTCCCCCGGCCAGCCCGCCTCACGCTGTCGGCGTGCCGCCGTCTCCGCATCCTCCGCGTGGAAGCCGCGAATCAGCCGCCGTGTCCGCCAGCTGCGCACCAGGGCTCGCAGGTCGCTGATGGCCGCGCCGCCGACCTGCGTCACGATCCCGAGCGCGAGCAGCCCGGCGACGATCCACATGGCGAGGAAGACCCAACTAGGCCACATCTACTTGCCCTCCACTTTGGCGATGGCGGCGTGGACAACGCTGCGAATCTCTTCCGCCGTGAAATGCCCGCACAGCGGCTGGTCGCAGATCAGGGCTTCGATGGTCCGCAGCGCATCGAGCAGCGCCTCGTGGTTGTTGCAGGCGCGCACGATGAACTCGGCGTTGGCGCGTGCAAGCAGCGGCGAGTCACTATCCACGTTGGCAGACGGCCATGTGTCGCAGATCGTCATGCCTTCGCGATCCTCAACACCACACGCACCCTCTTCACCTCCTACGCTCGGCAGGTTAGGACCGCCGACATTCCACGGCAGCGGCGAATGCTGCGTCTCCTGCGCGTGGCTTTCGTTGGCGGACGCGGTAGGGATATGGGTGGGCGCCATGATGTCTGCGCCTTCGCGTGAAATCTTCGTCATCGGTTACTTTCTCTTCTTCTCCTCAGACCACCACCCGACACGACTCGCCGTGATCTCCTGCTGTCGGTACTGTCGGCGCTGCCACCGGGTCCAGCCTTCCCACACGAGCACCAGCAGCCCGAGCCCGATCAGCACGACGTAGTAACCGAGCGAGCGCAGCCAGTCGGTCATGCGGGCGGGTCCGTCTCGATCGTTTCGACCCAATCGGCGATGCGTTCCCGTGTCCAGAGGTACGCGTCGTTCAGCTCGCGAATGACGCTCACCATCAAGTAGCCGTCCTCGCCGGTGAGTGGATGCCGGACCTTCAACCTCGCCACTGGGCAGAAGTCCACGATGTCCATGTATGACTCGCCATCGTGTTTCAGGGCCACCAGCGCCGCACCAATCGCACAGGTCGCATCGCCATCGCGCGACACGCCGAAGGCTTGCGGACCCGTCTTCGCCCCACGCCGAATCGCTTTCGAGAGCTTCATTCGCCGAGTCCCACCGCCAGCAGGCCCAGCGACTGCAGCGTGTCCTTCAGTGCCTGTTTCGCGAGCTTGTGTTCATGATGGTTGGCGACGTGGTACGCCCACGTAAACCGCGGCCCCAAATCCCGGTAGAGCGTGAACAGCTGCGTCGTCGAAATCGTTTCCCGCGCGTTCACGTTGCACCATCGCCGGACCAGCGAGACATCCACGCCGAGGCTGAAGGCGGCTTCGTCCGGCGTCTTCCCGGCGTGATGCAGCGCCGCCGCGAGGACGCGTGAGGCTTTGACGGCGGGCAGGTCGTCCTGCGCCTGATTCGGACGCACGGCGTCGTCCTGCGTCTGATTTGCCCGCAGCATGGGGCCGGCGGTTGCGGGAAGATCGCGGCGTGACATTAGGCCACCGCCCTATTCGGCGACCACTGCCGCCGCTCGCCACGCAGGTACATCGATACCCAGGTCTTGCTGACACCGAAGTGCTTAGCCAAGCGCACCTGCGGCCAGCCCGCGACGTGGAGCGTGTCCAGTTCGATCAGTTGGACGCTGGAGAGCTTCTGTCGGCGCGGCCGCTCAACATGGAGACGACCCTTGCGTGCGGCGTCCCGCATGTTGTCGGCGTGCGTGCCGACGAACAGGTGCGACGGGTTAACACAGATCGGATTGTCGCAGCGGTGGAGAACGGAGAGGCCAGCCGGGATCGGCCCGTGCGTCAGCGCGTAGGCGACGCGGTGCGCGTACTTCGGCGGCTGCTGGCCGCGGGCGAGGCCGCGTGCTACGCTGAAGCCGCCATAACCATCGCGGCCAAGCTTCGCGCCGAGCCAACGCCAGCAGTCGTCACGGCCGACACCGCGATCCGCCTTCGCCCAGAAGCGAAGCGCATCGGCTGTCGTGAATCCAGACGAAGTTTCACTAACAGTGAACTCAACAGAGCATCTATTACACGACACTGGCGGTTTCCTTCGCATTTCCGCGCGCCTTCTTGGCTGAGCGACCGAATCGCGCTACTAATCGTGACGGTTCGTCGTCTTCCCACCGCGTGAGGACATCCATCGAGACGCCGGTCACCATGTGGAGCGCAAACGCATTGATGCGTGAGCACCGACGAGACTTCCGCAGAATCATGGAGAGCAACGAAGGGGAAATGACGTGGCCGGTTTTGGACTTGACCAGCGCAATCAACTTGGTGCCGTTGGTCGCGTTGCGCTCCATCCAATCCTGGAGGCTGTCGTAGGGGCGTTGTGGCTTCACGATTCGTGACTATATCACAGTCAGTGAACCGGTCAAGCCCTTTTCACACCCTGTCAGTGAACACCGATAAACGGACGTGGAATCAGTGGTATACGGGTATCTCGATGGTGGCACGCGAGCCGACAGCCAAAGAACGAGTCCGAGACCGCATCGTGGAACGCCTCGACGATCTACGAATGAAAGACGGGCAGTTCGCGATCAAGATGGGCCACAAGGCCGGCTGGATCAACGCCATCAGAGACGGACGTAACGCGCTGCAACTCGAAGATCTCGACCGCGCAGCCTTTCATCTGCGCATGACGCCAGGCGACCTTGTGCGTCGAAGCGGCGAGCTGTACGAGCTTCGCCCGACGGAATCACGTCTCGTGATCGCAATTCGCCTGTTGCCACACGTAATTCAGGACTACCTCGTTACGCTGGCTGAGTTTCTGGTGGGCGTGTTTCCGGAGGAAGTGGATTTTCTCCACGACTATCGCGAGCTTGGCGAGAAGCAGCGCACGTTGATCCGTCATTGGACGCGCGTGATGCGGCTTGGTGGAGGTGATGCGCAAGACTTACCAGTCCTCGACGATCTTCCAGGCTCAATCGCCGGAAGTGCAACAGCAGGTTATCCTCCAGTGAAGCCCCGCCATCGCGGGCCTGATTGAGATCGCCAGGCGTGAAAGTCAACATGCGAGCCAATGTTGCCTTCCTTATGTGCCGTATTGTGAAGGCGCATCCTACCGATGGGCTGTCGTCCTCCGCAAGAGCAGATTTCGTAATTTCCATCAAAGTGCCGATGGTTTTGTCGGCGTTTGGCTGTCAGCGCCGCCGGATCTTTTTCCAGGCCCCTGTTCGTTCTGCCCGTGTGCCGCGTTATAGTGAACGACACATGAGATGTCTGCGCTTGTGGTTCTTGAGTCTCGTCGCGCTCGGCTGTCTGGGATGCGGGGATCCCGTCTTCCCCACGACCCCGTCAGCGGTGCCGTCGTTTTATACGACTCCGGTGCCGCCCGCGGTGCTCATCACGAAGCCGCCCGCCCTCAGCCCCTGCGTCGATCGGCCGAACAACGGCTACTACTGCGCGCGCTAGACCTGTCCGGGCGGGTCGTTCTCGGCTGACGTCTCCGGCGCAGGCGCCGGTTGCGCGCCTTCCAGATTGCGGACGCGCGCGCCGAGCGCATCGAGTTCCATGCGTATCGCCTCCAGATCCTTTTTGAGCTTGCGCACGTTGATGAGCGTCGCGTCAGTCGCCGCGTAGTTCCGCGATCTCGTCTTCGCCATTCAGGTTCCTCTCTTCTCCGAGGGCCGCGCCGAGCCACCTGCCACACCGTAGACTGGCCACAATCTACGTTCCCAGCAGCAGGCGCTCGGCGGCGGCTGTCTCCTATGTGGTGGGCCCCACTGCCGTGACGCGCGCCCACGCGTCCGCGTAATACTGCGCGAAGCGGGCGCGGATCGCCACGCGCTGGGCTTCCGTGCCACGCATATACGCGCCCGGCCGCCACGCTTCCACGTACTGCGCGAAGGCGCCGTCACCGGCGTCTGGGCCCGGCAACGCTGATGGCAGCGTCCAGAGCAGTAACCGCGCGAAGGCACACGCCAACGTATCGTTGTGCGTCAGCGCTTCGAAGGCGTCCGACCCGACCCGCGCGATCGTGTCCGTCTGTCGCCGTGGATACTGCAAGGCGTCGAGGACGGACAGCGCGTGATGGGCCGTGCGCGCGTGCGTCAAGACGCCTTTGACGCCGCCGCCGCGCTCGAACATGAAAAAGCCATGTGCCGGCCCGCGCAGCTGCCGGCGTGCCGTGAATCCGCTTTCGTGCGCCCCGATGGCGATGATGAGGGCCGTCGCCTTCTCCGCGCGCATCGCTTCGGGGAGCAGCACGTAGGCGGCCGGCACCGTGTAAGTCAGGAGGTGGTCGATCATCATGCCGGGAGCACCGCCAGAAACACGTCAAAACGATCGCTACCGTGATTCGACAGGTAACACGCCACGCGACCGGACGGATCAAGGTTTCCCATCACTTGGTGGTCGTAATCGTTCCCGACCATCCCGTGCGCGAGGAGCGGCGTGACGCCGGAGCCATCGAGCGCCACGAGTGACAGGTGCGTCGCGTCGGAAAGCAGGCACCGCCCGCCGCGGATCGACAGATGGCCCATGCCCCACGTCTTGAACAACTCGCGCCGGTTCCCCGGCGTC
>Ga0193697_1000495_pt1 | contig 13778 bp, 9 predicted proteins | sample L3m2metaG_FD_145073 | JGI IMG/M metagenome (GOLD analysis project Ga0193697, IMG submission 145073) | Soil microbial communities from a riparian zone of the East river system, Colorado, United States - L3m2 | ecosystem: Environmental > Terrestrial > Soil > Riparian zone | place: USA: East River... | reverse complement strand
TGGCGGCTGCACTCGGCGTGCGTCCGGCGCCCCCGGCGTGGAAAGCCGGTGTGTATGATCGCGCCTACGTGATCACTTTTCCGCGTGGCCGTGCAAGACTTGTCAACGTGCCGCAGCGCCTGCTGCCGGGCGATTCCACCCGTTGAGTCAGATGTAGCGCAGGACTCCGTCCTGCCGTATCGCCGAACTCCGTTCGGCTGACCGCCCGCATTGCCACGGCTACAACATTATTTAAAACGCTCTAAATTCATAGGGATCTTCCCATCACCGCCAGGATAGATGGACACATTTAGCATACACTTTGCAGTGCAAAGGTTCATCAACGAGGTTCTCTTCTTGGTCGAGGCTCACTTACAGCGAGAGCCTGCGGCGCGACAGCACACGTTGAAAGGCTCGTTCTGGTCACGAAAAAGGTGTCAGTCCCGGGACCGACACTTTTCCCCCTTTCTGAGTCTATCGCCTTAATGGGACTATAGAACTTTTATGGGACCACCAGTGAATTCAGGTAGGCTTCCAATTTAGTATATCCGTCGGCATCAAGCGCATTGGCTACATTCGGATCGTTCAACGAGAGTCCGTGCGTCTTCTTCCATTCGTCCGGAATGCCGTCCCTCGCGGTGTCCACCGGCGGTTCACCGGAGGCATAGGCCGGCCAGCCGCCCACTTCCCTTTCGTCATTGATGATCTTGCCCGTGCCTTTGCGCACATTCGAAACGATTCGCGCGTCCACCGAGTCGCGTCGGGGTCGAGTCGCGCCGGCGTTGCTGAGGACCAGCTCAAAGGCCTCTGCGGCGGATTGCGTCTGCACCTGTGGAGCGGGAAATGGCACCGAGGCTTCCAATGAGCGGCCAGCGTCCACTCCCTTCCAATTGTCCGCGCAGACTTCGGGCCTGCCTGCCATGAAGTTGCCGTTGACATAGATGGACGCGGGGAGGGCCACTTTGGGATCGAAGATGAAGTAGCGCTGAATGCTGGAGGGACCAGCGCGCAGGTAGTTGTTGACGTAATTCAAAGTCCGCAGGTCGCCACCACCACAGTAACTGCCCCAGTCGTAGAGCACGTTGTTGCGGAAATCGCATTGGACTGTGATGTCACCCCAACGCGGGACGCGGCCCTCCATGTGCGCGAAAAGGTTGTGGTGCCAGGTGCTGCGGTCGCCGCCCACACCGGTCGCGAAAGCATGCCGCTGTCGGTTGTTGCCTTCCGCAATAATGCACCACTGCACCGTGTAGCGGTCGAGCGACCCGCCGGTGTGCAGGGTTTGGGGGTTGCCCCAACTGGTCGAGCAATGGTCAACAATGAAGTTGTCGCTGTCGGTAGCGCGGAAGCTCTCGCCCCGGAACTGGCCGGTGTTATTTCCCGCGCGGATGCGCAGAAAGCGAATGACGACGTCGTGCGTTCCCGACAATTCGAGGGCAGTGCCGTCGCTTTCGGTTTTCTTGATGCAGATGCCGTCACCGGGCGCCGTCTGGCCTGCAATGGTCAGGTAGGGCTCGCGAACTACCAACCCTTTGGTTTCTATCAAACCGCCAACCCGAAAGATCACCGTGCGGGGGCCTTTGGTTTCTATCGCCTCTCTGAGGCTGCCTGGGCCGGAGTCGCTTAGACTGGTCACGAACAGAACTTTGCCGCCGCGTCCGCCCTTCGCATAGGCGCCATAACCCTCCGCGCCGGGGAATGCCAGGGGGCCACCGCCAATGGGGGGCTGCTGTGCATCCACTTGGCGGTAGAACTCGCGATAGGCGGATTCGACAACGGCCCGATCGAACTGAAACACTTTCGCTTTTTGGGCGGTTGTATATGGAATCATTTTGCCAGAGACATCTCCGACGTGAGGATCAGTCAGCATGATATCGCACCGCTTTGGGCCGCCGCGATAAGTGAGATTCCATTCGTAAGTATTGTTCTCAAACTGCGCGCGAACGGGAGCGCCTTCCGGCAATTCGGTAAACTCGCCTTTACACTTGTTCGCGGCGCCGATTAGCAGGATGTCGCCCGAAGGGGGCGCGGTCAGCAGATGAATTGCCAGCCTGCACGTCCCCAAGCCGTTGCCCTTGTTATCGGGGACGGGGAAGTTGACCCGCCCTTCGGTCTTGCCCCAAGTGAAGATGGGCGTCACGCCCTCGGCGTCGAGGTCGAAGACCAGTTCACTCGTGCTCGGCGGCGGCTCCTTTTCCAGTTCCAGATAATTATACACGCCAATAGCAAGATAGTCCTCCACCGCGATGGCGGACGCCTTCGACCCGACGATGTGCAGCGTGGAATGGCCGCCAGACGAATTGCCCAGCATGAAGTCTTTCGTGATCACGGTGCCACCCTGAATTTCGATGATGCCGCGGCCCCGCTGGTCCGGCCCACCGCCGCCGGAAACAAAGATCATCCCGGCGAACAGATGGCCCGACTTTATCACGAGTCGCCCATCCGACCCGTTGTACTTGCCAACATCCATGGCTGAACTCACGGTCAACGAGGGCCCGTCCAGGATCATCGAGGCCAGGCTATTGCCACCGTCAGCAACACTCAAATGGTTCACCAGCACGTTCGTGTTGGCCAGGATCACCTGGCTGGGCTTGTCCTGCGTGCCGTTGATCCTGGCTTCAGCCGTTCGCGACGGCAGTGTGCCGCCCCACATGCCGGCGTCTTCCCACTTGCCGCTGCCGCCCTTCCAATCGAGCGTCGTTCCCGCCCATGACGCCGTGGCACTGGCCACGGTCAAAAGGCCTGCGGCGAGGCGGGTCACTGCCACGGAGTTTGTCTGAAGAATGGATCTTCGGTGGGACCAGAACCGATCCGGTGAGCCTGGGTTTGTCCTCATGGCGACGGGCGGGCATAACACGTTTCCAGGGAGCCGTCAATTACACCGCGACACACATTCTGTAGGGGATTCACAGAAAGGGGTCGTAGAGGGTCGCCTTCCTCTATTCCTTATTTTTCCAGGAACCCCTTTTTGGTGCTTTGGGGTTTCGGTAATTCGCTGGAACTGACTAAACTGACGGGCCAGTAACTTTACGGGAGCGATGAATAAAGAATTTGAGGGAATATTGGACCGATACTTCGAGGCCGTCCTCGAAGACCATCCGGTGTATGCGACGGTCGTGGGGCTGACGCACGGGGAGGGCAAACTGGACCGTGCCACGCGCAATTTCGAGAACCGCCAGCAGAAGCGGCGGCTCAGCACGTTGACCGCGCTTGAGAATGTCTCGCCGCGCGATCTGTCCAACGAACAGCAGCTCGATCGGCTCGCACTTCGCAGTGAGCTGCGTCGCGAGGGCGAAGAGTTCGCGCGCGGCAGAAGCGGCCTCGAGCCGGACGCGCCGGAGCGGGTGTTGAACATTCTTTTGCACGAGTTGATCCGCGGCGATGATGAGCCGAAGCGCGCAGCGCGTAATATTCGCTCATTGCTCGACCACGCCCCCCGGTTTCTGGCAGAGGCGTTGACTCTTATCGAGAGGCCGGAGCAAGTCTGGCTGAAAATCATGCGCCAAACCACCGAAGGCGCCGACGCTTTGTTCGCTGCCCTCGACACTTTCCTCAACCGCAACGGATCGGACCCCAGGGACGCCGGCAGAATCTCAGCCGCCAAAAAATCACTCGCGCAATACCGCAGCAAAGTGGAATCAAAGCCTGTCGCGCCGAAAGGTTCGTTCGCGATCGGCGCCGAAGAGATGCAACGGCGCGTGCGCGATCGGTTGGGCCTCGATTACACGTTGCGCGAGATTGAGACATTGGCGCTCCGTGAAACGGAACGGATCGGAGGCTTGCTCAGAAAAGCCACCGAAGGCCGCGACCCGGTAAGGGTGATCGAGAAAGCCCGTGAGAATTGGCGGCCGGAAGAGCCCTTGCTCGACCTATATCGCAAGACGACGCGCAACGTCGCCGATCGCTTCCGCAAAGCGCGCGCAGTCACATTCCCGGAAGGCGACCAGTTGGACGTGCGGCCCGTGCCGGACTTCATGCGACCGCTGTTTCCGACCGCGGCCTACAGTTCCCCCGGCGCGTTTGAAAAGCGGCAGCGCGGAATTTTTTGGGTGAACGATCTCAGCGTGACCAAAACTTCGCCGGAGGAAAAACTGAAGGAACAGCAGCAGCACTTTGGCTTGTCGTTGACGTGCGCGCACGAAGCGTATCCCGGGCATCATCTTCAGTTCGTCACCGCCAATCGGCATCCGCGTAAATGGCGGCGGCTCTTCGCGCACGCCGTCTTTTACGAGGGCTGGACGCTCTGGTGCGAGCAAATGATGGCCGACCTGAAGATCGACAAATCTCCCTGGCTGCGCATTCAACAACTGCACGATGCGTTGTGGCGCGCGCATCGCATCATCGTCGACGTTCGCCTGCAAACTCGCCGTTACACCTACGAACAAGCCGTTAAACACATGCAAAAACATCTCGGCTTCACTAAAGCGCGCGCGCAAGGCGACGTGAATTGGTACACCGGCCAGCCGAGCGTGCCGATGAGCTATTGGCTCGGGCGACTGGAGAACGAACGCTTGCGCGAACGCCTCATGGTCCGCCGCGGCTGGTCTCTCCAACAATTCAACGATTGGCTCCTGAGCTTCGGCACCTTGCCTCAGGCCTGGATTGAGAAGTATGGGTTGGATTAGGTCCCAACTTGCTGGCCCGTCAGCTTATTTACGATGCAGGCTTTCCGAGTTAGAATTTTTGAACCATGAGAGCGCCGCCGGAAATCTGTCCGCAATGCGGAGCCGAAGTTCCGCCAAAGGCGCTGGCCTGCCCGGAGTGCGGCTCCGATTACGAGACGGGCTGGAGCGAGGACGCCGCCACGCAAACGCTCGATCTGCCCGACGACAAATTCGATTACGACGAGTTTGTCAAAGAGGAGTTCGGCGACGAGAAGAAGGAAGTTCGGCCGCGCGGCATTCCACCCGTGTGGTGGATCGTGGCTATCGGGCTCGTGCTGATGTTTCTATTTTTTCTCCTGGCACGCTGACGCGCAAATCAGCCCCGAAAGCCTTCGGGGCCAGTCGATCTTTGAAAAAAAGCAGCGTGCGATACCGCAGATAGAAGACATAAAGCGCGGCTGTGTAATGGCCGGAAGCGACGACAATCGTTTGTGGCTTTCCCATTTTGGCGCGCAACTCCAGGCCCTTCTTTATCGGCACAGTCGTGTCCCACGCGGCGAGCACAAGCATGACCTTTTTGGGATCGACGTACTGGGCGAAGCGAAGCGGGTCGCAGGTAATTCCTTTTGCAAGTTGCGCGCGTAACTCTTCCTCGGTGAGGTTCTTTGCTTTGAGGAACTCGGTTCGGCGTCGCGCGATGCCGTGCTCTGTGCTGTAGGTCAGGATATAAGGCAAGTCGCCGGCGGGCATCGCCAGGACCGACGCGTCGATCCGCGGTTCGAGCGGCGTGAGCAACGCACCTTTGATCGCGCCCATACTTACGCCGAAGACACCCAGGCGTGACGCATCGACTTCGGGGCGCGTTTGCAACCAGTCGATCGCGCGTTTGTTATCCAGCACAGTTTGGTGAAACAGCGTGTTCACTGCGTCGGCAGTCTCGGGCGTCCCATCGGTGTCTTCGCGGTGCACGATCACGGACGCGAGTCCATGTCGCGCGAAGTATTTCGCAAAAAAGCGTTCCAGCGGATACTTCCCTCCGAGCATCGGAAGGATAAGAATGACCGGCGGATTGGTCGCGCGTTTCGGAAGAAAGCAATCGAGCACCAGCGCGCGACTGCTGCTGGATCCATTCGTCACGGCGATCAGCTCGAACTGCGTCTCCAGGTGATATTCGTTGGTGTGGACGCGCGTTTCGCGGACCTCGGCTTCTCGAATGGAAGGCCGGCTGAATTCCTTTGCGATCTCGGACGGCACGGGAGCGATCTTGTGATTTCGCGCGCAACGGAAGTGCCCGCAGCAACCAGCCAGCAACAGTGCCGCTGCGCAGACCGCAAGCAGCAAAGGAATCCCGGCAGGTCGAGAGTTTCTCGTAGCGATGGTCCGGCCCAGCTTCATCAGGTGTTAACCCAGTTTACCGTGAACTGGGCGAAAATTCGAGGAAAACCGTGCCGGAAGGCCATAAATTTGATCAGAGAGGGAAAAACGGCCTTGAGAGGGTTGTTCGCGTCGAATTTACTACGGCGGCGATGAACGTGTTTGAGGATTTCCAGCGCCGCGGTTTGCTGGCCGACTGCACCGACAGTGTCGAACTACCGAAGCGGCTGGCCACCGGTCCCATCGCGCTCTATTGCGGCTTCGACCCGACGGCCGACAGCCTGCATATCGGCAGCCTGGTTCCACTGCTGGGACTGCGGCGCTTTCAACTATATGGGCATCATCCGATCGCGGTCGCAGGCGGCGCGACGGGGTCGATCGGCGATCCGAGCGGGAAAACGACCGAGCGGCAACTGCTCACGCGCGAGGTGCTGGATCACAACATCTCGCGCATGAAAGGGCAGATGCGCCGCATGCTTGATTTTGACGCGAAGTCGAATCCGGCGCGCCTGGTGGATAACGCATCGTGGACGACTGGTGTCAGCTTTTTGGATTTCCTGCGCGATATCGGCAAGCACTTCAGCGTGAACATGATGGTCGCCAAGGAAAGCGTGCGTGCGCGCATGGAAGACCGCGAGGTCGGGCTGAGTTACACCGAGTTCAGCTACATGCTGTTGCAGGCGTTTGACTTTTATCATTTGCGCAAGGAGTTCAATTGCGAGTTGCAAATCGGCGGCAGCGACCAGTGGGGGAACATCACGGCGGGTATGGACCTTTGCCGGAAAAAACTCGGCGCGCATGTGTTCGGGTTGACGATGCCGCTGATCACAAATTCCGATGGCACGAAGTTCGGCAAGACCGAGGCGGGGGCCATCTGGCTCGATCCGGCCAGGACCAGCGTTTACCGGTTCTACCAATATTGGATTCGCGTTGATGATCGCGACGTGATCCGATATCTACGCTACTTCACGTTTCTGACGACCGAGGAAATTTCCGCCCTCGAAAAGCAACACACGGAAAAGCCGGAAGAGCGCGCTGCGCACAAAACGCTCGCCAAGGCGGTGACAGATCTGGTCCACGGCCCGCCAGCAACGCAGGATGCGATTCGCGCGAGCGAAATCCTTTTCGGCGGGTCGCTCGAAGGCGTCAGCGAGAACACGTTCAAGGATGTCGTCGGTGAGGTGCCTTCGAGCGAGATTGAACGATCAAAGCTCGACGGCGCCGGAACGCCCCTCGTGGAACTGCTGGTGCACGCGGGATTGAGTCAAAGTAAAGGCCAGGCGCGCAAGGATATCGAGGGTGGCGGCATTTACGTCAACAACGTACGCGAGTCGAATGCGCAACGCGCTGTGACTTCAAACGATTTGCTTTTCGGGAAGCACTTGTTGTTGCGCAAAGGCAAACGGAATTACGCGGTGTTGACAGTGCGCTGATCGGCAATGGAATGCTTCTACATCGTTACCGTTGTGTGGGTGCTCTCGGTTTGCCTCCACGAATTCGGCCACGCCTGGGTTGCGTATAAAGGTGGTGATTATACCGTCAAAGACAAAGGCTACTTCACTCTCAACCCGCTCAAGTACACCGACCCTGTCGGCAGCCTTCTTCTGCCGATCCTGTTTGTGGCGCTCGGCGGCATTGGTTTGCCCGGCGGCGCCGTTTATATCGACCGGTCGTTGTTGCGCTCGCGAAAGTGGGAAACAGCCATGTCCCTCGCCGGGCCGGCAGTCAACGTTGTCTTTGTGCTGGCGATTGGAGCCTTATTCAAATTTGGCGCGATCAAACCAGATCCCGAGAGTCTCGCGTCCGTTTCGCTGGCATTTCTCTTATATCTGCAGATCAGCGCAGTCGTACTGAACCTGCTCCCGCTCCCGCCGTTGGATGGCTTTCAAGCGATTGCGCCGTGGCTGCCCGAGCAGGTGCGCCGGCAAGGTTATGCCAACGCGACTGTGGCGCAGTTCGTGTTGTTCATTGGGTTGTGCTTCGTGCCCGCCGTGAATCACACGTTCTGGAGTGTTGTGTTGTCGATGACCGAACTGCTTGGAGTTGATCCAGACCTGATTCGCGTTGGGTTTCGCACTTACCAGTTCTGGAGATAGTCGCACGAGCTACTTTCCTGAAAGAATCGTCCCGGATATCGCGTATTGACTGCGGGTGCCCTGCCTCCTCCGGTCAGGACTTGCAACAGCACCCAGTGTCCTGTTAGGAACCGGCAACACATTGGGCACCCTGCCAATGAAAGCACTGTCGTCGGGTATCGCTGTCGCCATCCTGTGGGGGACCGTTTTGTTAACGGCACGGGCAGGGACGAGTTCTGCCCAGACGGTCACCCCTCGCGAACCGGCCGCGGACATTCGGATCGTCAGCCTCGGTGGCAAACGCAATGTTGAGGTGATGCCGGCCGGCGCCACGCAATGGAAAGCCGCATCCGCGGGAGACGCGCTGAAGCCCGGCGATCGCATTCGCACGCGCGAGTTCAGCACCGTGCAATTGCGATGGTCGGACAAGAGCGTCGTCCGCCTCCCGGAACTGTCAAACGTGCAAATCCAGACGCCCACAACGCAAAAGCAGCCCGCCAGCTTCTCACTCTTGCAGGGGTTGCTTTATTTCTTCAATCGCGAGCGATTGATGAATGCGCGCTACGGCACGCGTACCGCATCTGCCGCGATCCGCGGCACTGAATTTATCCTGCAAGCCGAGCAGAATGGCCGCACCACCTTGACGGTTCTTGAAGGGGAAGTGGACTTGAGCAACGAAATTGGCGGCCTTACGTTGAAAACCGGCGAGCAAGGCGTCGCCGATCCGGGTCAACAGCCGCGCAAAACTCCGGCTATCATTGTCAACAACGTCATCCAATGGGCGCTTTATTATCCGGCAGTGCTCGATGTGGATGACCTTCCGCTGACGGACGGAGAACGTGCCGCACTCGCTGACTCCCTGCATGCGTATCAAATCGGCGACCTGCTCAAAGCCTTGGACCTTTATCCGACCGGTCGCCAGCAAACTTCCCCTGCTGAAAAAGTTTACTTTGCCGGTCTCGTGCTCGCAGCCGGAGATGTCGAAAAGGCGGAAGCGTCGCTTGATGCCCTCGGCGCCGTGGCGGGACAAAACCGACCTGTGTCAAGAGTGGCCGATCTCGCCGATGCCTTGCGCCTGATGATCGCGACTGTGAAGCGGCAGGAGCGGCCTCCTCCGTCGTCGCCGCAACTTGCCACCGAATGGCTGGCGACGTCCTATTACCAGCAGTCCACAGGTGGTTTACGCCAGGCGCTCCGGGCCGCGTACAAATCCGTAGAGGTTGCACCGAAGTGCGGTTACGGCTGGGCGCGGGTTGCCGAGCTGGAGTTTAGCCACGGCCACAACCGCGAGATGTCTCAGGCACTGGACAGGGCCATGAATTACTCGCCAACGAATCCATACGCCATGACCTTGAAAGGATTTGTCCACGCCGCGCGCAACGAAATCCGACCTGCGATCGTATGGTTCGAACGCGCGATCGAGATTGATCCTGGCCTGGCGAACGCGCGGCTTGGGCGCGGGTTGTCTTTGATTCGGCGGGGAGATACGAAGCGCGGACGCGAAGACTTACTCATCGCGGCAACACTCGAACCACAACGCTCCATTTTTCGCAGCTACCTCGCCAAGGCCTACACCGATACCGGCGACGAAAAACGGGCCGAGCACGAAATCCAACTCGCCAAAGACCTGGACCCCAACGACCCGACCGCGTGGCTTTACTCCGCGCTTCTGAAGGAGCAGGAAAACCGAGTCAACGAAGCGATTCGCGACCTCGAAAAATCACAGGAACTCACGGGCAACCGGCGCATCTACCGCTCTGGTTTGCTGCTCGACCAGGACCACGCCGTCCGCAGTGCTAACCTCGCCCGCATCTACCAGGACGCCGGCATGTTCGATGTGGCAGTTCGCGAAGCCGCGCGCGGCGTGAACTATGATTACGCCAACTACTCAGCACACCTCTTTCTCGCCAATAGCTACGACCAACTACGCGATCCTAATCGCATCAACTTGAGGTATGAAACTCCCAGGCCGAATATTTGACTGCCAACTTGCTTGCACCGGTCGGCGCCGGCGTGTTGGCACCGAGCATTTCCCAGCAGGAGTACTCGAAGCTCTTCGAGCGCGACCGCTTAGGCGTGGCCTCGATCACGGAGTTTTTGAGTCGTGGTGCGGTCATGCAACAAGGCGCCCAATATGGGGCGTTTGGTAACACCGCGTATGCATTGGAAGCATCGTACAGCACTGATCCTGGCCAGCGTGCGAACAATGACTTTGAGCAACGAATCCTCACACTCAAACTAAAGCAGCAGATCACACCTCAGGACACCATCTATGCCGAGGCAGTTTACGCGGAGAGCAGTGGAGGCGATTTGATCCAACGCTACAACCAGGGTCCTTCGCTTGGAGTGCAGCCAATCGAAGATCCCACCCTTCCATTGCCAGGCCTTCGCTTCAAGCAAAACCACGATCCCGATGTGTACCTGGGTTACCATCGCGAGTGGGGACCAGGTACGCATACGCTCCTATTGGGCACCCGTCTGAACGCGCGTCTTTCGGTCAAGGACCTCTTCCACTCGAGCTTTTTCATCAATCGCGAGAATGGTCGGTTAGTTTTGATTGAACCGATGTTTCTCAACACACATTATCGGACCAGCCTTGAGATTTACTCCGGTGAACTGCAACAAATTTGGCAACAGCCTCGGCACACGACAATCATTGGCTCGCGCTACCAAACAGGGAATTTCCGGACGACGAATTCGCAGACTTTTCCGATCGTTACCGAGTTCTCAGAGTTCTTCGATCCTGATAATCCTGCTGCGCAGCAAGAAACCAAGACCGACTTCGAGCGCGTGAGCGCTTACGCGTATCATAGTTGGCAGGTTTTTGAGCCTCTCATACTCTTTGGCGGCCTAAGTTACGACTGGCTAAGGTTCCCCGAAAATCTCAGCGCACCCCCGATTTCGTCGCCGCAGAGTGAGCGGGACCAATTGTCACCCAAGGCAGGAGCGATCTGGCGAGTGACGAGCAATACCACCGCGCGTGCGGCCTACACGCGGTCGCTTGGCGGCGCGAGCATCGATCAAAGCGCGCGCATCGAGCCGACCCAGGTAGCAGGATTCAACCAGGCATTCCGCAGCATCCAGCCGGAAGCCCTTGGCGGCACGTTAATCGGCGCACGATTCACGACCTACGATGCGTCCCTCGAGCACCGTTTTCCTACACGCACATATGTAGGCCTGTCCGCCGAACGCCTCGAATCGAAGCAAAGCAGTCCGCTGGGCGCTTTCCAGGCCAATCTACTTCCGCCGGGTTTCCCTCCCTTTCTGAGTAGCATCACTCAGAAGCTTGATTACCGGGAAGAATCGCTCCTGTTTACAATAAATCAATTGCTCAGCGGCGAATGGGCCCTGGGGGCACGTTATCGTCTGACGGATGCTCAACTGAAGATATTGGTTCCTGATGTTGCTCCGGGTGCTCCGCAAGCCGGATTTCGGCCAGAACAGACACTCGAATCCACGCTCCACCAATTGACACTGCACGCAATCTACAATCATCCATCGGGTTTCTTCGCGCAGGGAGAGGCGGCATGGTATGCGCAGAGCAATCGCGGCTTCGCCATCGATCATCCAGGCGATGACTTCTGGCAGTTCAATCTCTTGATGGGTATTCGCCTTCCGGGGCGCAATGTCGAGCTTGCGGTCGGTGTCCTAAATCTTCAGGGCCAGGATTACCGTCTGGAGCCTCTCACGCTCTACAACGATCTGCCAAGAGACCGCACGTTTGTCATGCGAGTCCATCTAAACTTCTAAGTGGCGCGCCCTCAGTTGTGATAGAGCCAGTGAAATTCCACGTACGGTAAGGTGCCCACATTCTTTACGTAAATACTCATCCGATATTGCTTTCCATTTGTCCCCACGGGCGCGTTCTTACAGTTGCTGAGATTCGCGTTGGGAGGTGTCAGCGCGCAGGCGGGGTTGGCGTTATTGTTGCAAGCGATCTGGGTTAGAGTGCCAAAGTTTTCCCGCACGCGAACGACTGTATCGAGAGATGTGCCGTTTTCGGTGCTGCACGTGTCGACATCAAGCAGGCTTCCATTGGGTGTGTTCACAAAATCGCCCGTCATGTCAGTCGCGTTCGCCCCATAAAAAATCATATAGGTCTTCCACTTGGTCCATCCAGTGGCTCCACATATGGCGAGTGTAGTACTATGAGTGCTATAATCGCGTATATCCGTGCGCATTGTGCCCACGTCTCCGCTCATGGAATACATGCTCAGGTATGCCGCATCGGATTCGACTGATGGACTCCCGGTGATTGTCACCTTGTATTCGTTTCCGACATCCACAAAGGTCAAAGGTGGCGTGGTGTAGCTACCGCTCGTGGCACCCGGTATTGGTACGCCGTTGCGCGTCCACTGATACGATAAAGCGTTCGTGCTTGGGGGTCTTGGGTGTGCGATTACTGTGAAGGTCGCGGCACTGCCCACTTTCACTATTTGGCTCTGCGGTTGTTGGTCGATAATGGGGTAACAAAAACTGTGCGACAAAACGCAACAGCCGGCCAGAATCAATCCGAGGACTGCAATAGTGAGACACGATAAGAGAGTTCTTTCTTTGGTTTTCATAACGATGCGTACGTTGCTTTGCCCGTGAATGCCCAAAAACGACAGGGGTTGTCTTAGTTCCAGAGAATCTTAGTGCTGCGGGATGCTTGACACTTTCTGAAAGCGTTGTAAAGAGAAAAATAAGCAGAATTAACTTTTCCCATTTTGCTGTAAGATCGGGCACTGGATCTGCGTATTTAACTTAACTGTGAGCGCGCGTTCACAATTGCGGCGGCGTTGCCGGCAGTCGTGTGCTGTGGGGTCTGTCGCTGCGCTCATCGGTGGTGTGGCGTGGTTGTTTCAACTCGGAACCAACCTCAGCTACGATCTGCCCTTTGCCTTTTCGCAACAGCGAATCTCACCCGCGAATCTCCTCATTATCACGATGGATGAGGCATCTTATCGGCACTACAACCAGACTTGGGGAAAACAATGGGACCGTGAGTTGCACGCTAAACTGCTGGACCGACTGCGCGTCGACAACAGCAGTTGGGTAATTTTGGACATCACCTTCGCCCACGAAGAAGGTGAGTCCGAAAAAGATGCGCGACTGGCTAAGGCGATGTCTGATCATGGCCGCGTCATCGTGGGCGCGGATGTCACCGACATTTCCCAACCGGGGATGAAGGGCAAACAGGTTCTTCCACCCCAAGAACGATTTCGCAAGGCTGCGGCCAAATGGGGCGTTTCTTATGTAGGTCTCGACAAACGTGACGATGTGCTTCGCTTGCACTATCCGGGGACAGACTCTGATCCATCGCTTTCGTGGGCAGCTGCTGCCGCGCTCGAGGCGCCGATTGCAGAGAACGAAGGTGCACGCCTGGCGGAGCGTTGGATGCGTTATTACGGGCCGTCCAATGTCATCGAGACTTTAAGCTACTCTTTTGTCTTCGACCGGGCTCCGGGGTACTTCAAAGACAAAGTGATCTTTGTCGGTGGGAAGCCGAGCACGCGATATCTGGGCGAACAGATCGAACAGTTTCGCACTCCATATACTCGCTGGAATGGCGAATCAATGTCCGGCGTTGAACTTCAGGCAACAATGTTCCTGAATCTTCTGCGCGGGGATTGGCTCACCCGATCATCGTTCATTTTGGAATTACTCGCTGTGGTTGTTATCAGCTTCCTCGTGGGGTTCGGGTTGCGGTTGATGAAACCGGTTTTGGGTGCAGTCGTTGCAGTTGTTGTCGCCTTAATGATTT
>Ga0193697_1000493_pt1 | contig 13847 bp, 8 predicted proteins | sample L3m2metaG_FD_145073 | JGI IMG/M metagenome (GOLD analysis project Ga0193697, IMG submission 145073) | Soil microbial communities from a riparian zone of the East river system, Colorado, United States - L3m2 | ecosystem: Environmental > Terrestrial > Soil > Riparian zone | place: USA: East River... | reverse complement strand
GATGGGCCACTCTCTGGGCCTGCTGCGCCACAGCCAGTTCGACGAGGACATCATGTTCGGCTCGCCGCTCGTCGATTACCCGTCGCGGTTCGACCGGCGCAGCGTGGAGGTGCTGTACCACTCCCAACCGACGGTGCAGCCCGCGCCCCGCTGAGCGGCGCCCCTACCGGATTCGCAGCACGCTGACGCGCGCCACGATCGCACTTGCGATGTCCCCTCCCCCCGGGCCACTAAAGCGCAACGTGAAGCCGGCACCGCCCGGTGGCTGCACCACGCGCGCATACGCGCCAGAGCCCGACCGGAGGGTACCGGTCATGCTCGCAGTCGCCGGGGCGCTCGCGACAGGCACGAGCGGATACGCAAGCGGGAACGTCGTTGGGGCCTGGCTGTGGAGCGACGCGAACGTCGCGCGGAAGTGCCACGTGGTGTAGCGAAGCTCCGGCGGTGCCGCGAAGCCAGGGAGGTCGGAGGCCCAGTTGGCCAGCGCCCATCGGCTCACGGTCTGATCGAATGGCTGTCCCGTCTGCGCCGCGACGTTTGCGGCGCCGGTCTGACTACTTTGGACGAGGCGCCGCGCCAGGGAGTCCCCGAACTGATCGATGACGTACCGGGTGAACAGCCAGCTCGCGCCGATCTCGGCGAGTGTCCCGTTGTCTTGCGGGATCAGCAGGGGTGAGCCGCCCGGTGCGAGCAGGTACTGGTACGCATCGTACACGTCGCCAATCGCGTAGTTACTGAACGAGGCTGGGTCGCCCGGCAGGAAGCTCCGCCCCGCAATCTCCTCGGCGTATTTCGACAAGCCTTCGTCCAACCATCCCTCTTCGGATTGTCCGCCGTGGACGACGACATGCTGCACGAAACTGATCATGTGCTGGAACTCGTGCGTGAACGTGACCGGCGTCAGGCCCTTCACCTCCGCGCGCGAATGGGCACAGCTCAGCGTACTGTCGGGATCGGCCACGACGGAATAGAAGACCTCTCCGTGATTGAACTGGGATGAGAACACCGGGTCCAAGTCACCGGCGAAGAAGAAGCCAGCCACGAAGCCGTTGGTGTGGCATTGACCCGCCGTCACCAGCTTGTTCACGACTCCGGACATGAGCACGGTCACCACTGAATCGCCATCGATGTCGGACACAGCGCCGAAGGTGGCGCTGTCGAGCGGAAAGAGGCGGGCGTCGAACACCTGTTTGAGTGTGTCGAGGTCCGCCGAGTCGAGACCCGCCACGGGCGCGAGCGTGTCTACGTACACGGCGATGTGCGCGCCGACAGCCTTCACCCGCGCCGCCACGTTGGCGAACGATGAGCAGGTGAGCGTCGCGCACACCTTGAACACGCGCAGGTCCCCACGAACGGGGCGTCCGGTTTGCAGTGCGGTCGTGCCCGCGACGCGGGCGGGGAGACTAGGGGGTACGGCATACGCCCTCGTCCGCGCAACACTCCGGAGGAATCCGTCGAAGGCAAGCGGCGTCCGGGCCGAACTGACGGCCGTGGGAGCGACGGCGGGCGCAGAGGCGGCTGCGGCGCCACCGCCTTGGAGTTCAAACGGCGCCGACAAGCCGGGCGTGCCGGCGGTGGATTGCGGCACGAGCAGGTACTCCACCGTATCGCTCGACGACGGGTTCGCGCCGAACGTGATGCATCCGGCGTTGAGGGCAGGGTCAATGGACTGGTACCCTGCCACCGCCAGGGTAAGGTGCGTCGTTTGCGCACTGCAGCCGGCGACGGGAGGCGGGCCGGTCATCCGGTCACCTCCGCACGCCATTGCCCCGATCGAGAGCCAGACTGATGGCCGGGACCATATGCGCCGCATGATGGACCTTCCTTCAGGAAAGGGGAACGGTCGAACTCGTGCGTCGAGTCCGACCGTCCGTTGGGTTTCAGAAACTGGTGGTCACGCGCGCAATCAGGGCACGGCCCATCGCAGGATTCAGCGCGTTGGTCTTGATCCGGCTCAAGTAGTCGGCGTAGGCCTTGTTGAAGGCGTTTCGCAACGAGAGATCGATCTGGATCGTGCGGTTCCCCGCCACGAGACCCCACCCGGCGCCGACATTGACGAGCGTGTAGGACGCCGACTGATAGCCCGCTCCGCCAAACGCGTCGGCATAGAACTGCGCTTCCGCCGGGTCGAGCCGGGTCTGGCGCGTGTTCGTCTCACCGCCCACTGACACATACGCACCGTGGCTCCCCTCGAGGCGCGCCGTGTAAGTCGCGCGGAGCGGAGGCATCTGCGGCAATGGCTGGTCCGTCGTCGTGTTCCGCCCACGGACGTAGTCGGCAGTGCCCTGCAGGTGCAGGTAGGTCGTGGGGTGGTACTGCACCGCCGCCTCGAGGCCGCTCAGGCGGGCATCACCCTGGGTCACGTCGTAGATCTGGAAGCCCGACGCCGAATCGGTGGTCCCGGTGGGGACCGTGTAGATGTAGTCCTGGATGATGTTGACGAACGTCCCCACCTCGAGCGAGAGCTGGCTGTTCTGCACGCGCAGCGCGAGGTCGGTGTTGATCGACTTCTCCGTGCGTAGGTTCGGATTGCCACGCTCGAACGCGACGGTGCCTTCGTGCACGCCGTTCGAGTACAGATCAAATGACGACGGGGCCCGGAAGCCGCGCCCCACGTTGAACACGAGGGCCACCGGCTCGGAGATGTGGTAGAGGAGTCCCAGGTTGCCGGTGACGGAATTCCACGTGCGCGTCTGCGCGGTGAGTCCGAGCACCGTGTCGGCATCGACGTCGAGGTGCCGGTAGTCGTAGCGCGCCCCAAACGACACGTTCAGGCGCTGCCCTTCGGTCTGTTCGAACGCGTAGAGGCCGAAATTGTTGGACCGGCTGCGCGGAATGAGCGTCTCCTCCCCGAACTTCTCGAACGTGTTGCGCACGCCCGAGAAGCCGATCAGGCCGGCAAAGCGTCCAATCGGTGCATGATGGAAGTGCACGTCGGTGAGGTAGGTCTGTGACAAGAGGCCGAGCGCCACCGTGGATGTGGTGTCATCCTCGAACTCGCGCCGCCGGCTGCGCTCGTAACCGGTGGACACCTCGAGCCGCGCGCCGCCCAGCGGCAGCGTCAGGTCCACGCGGCCGTGACTCGTCGCCATCCGCTGCGTCGGCGTCGCGGTTGGATCTTCGTCCGTCAGCGAAATCTTCTCGTTTCGCTGGGAGAACGAGCCGCTTACCGATCCCCAGGCGCCCCGCGTGCCGATGCCCAAGTTCCCGGCGACCGCCCGGTTACCGCTGTTCCAGAGGACGTAGTCCGGCGTGCGGACGTCACCGCTCGAGCGTCCGCTGAGGGACCCCCGGAACCCAACACCCCCGCTCGCGCCTTCCAGGCTCAGGGCGCCGTCGCCGAAGCGATTGCCGCTGCCGTAGGCGCCGCTCAGCTCCCCGTGCACGAATCCCGGCACGCCGATGGCGTCCGGGAGATCCTTCTGGACGACGTTGATCACGCCGCCCAACGCATCCGAGCCGTACAACACGCTCGCGGGCCCACGAATTACCTCCACCCGCTCCGCCGTGGACGTCTCGACGTTGGGGGAGTGCTCATCGCCCCACTGCTGCGTCTCGAGGCGTTGGCCGTCATCGAGCACCAACACGCGGTTCGACGTGAGGCCCCGGATCACCGGTTTACCGATGCCTACGCCGGTGCTGAGGCTGTGCACACCGGCGACGCCTTCCAACGTTTCACCCAGGCTGGGCGACTGCGCTTGGCGCAGCTCGTCCCCCGCTACGACGCTGGTCGGCTGCGGAGAGTTGAGGGCGCTGGTCGCGTTGGCGCTGGCGGTCACCTGAATGCCGGTCAGCTCGACCACCGTCTCTCGCAGAGTCACGTCGACGCCGACGTCGCCGCCCGATGAGACGATGCGTCGCACCGCCGGAGCGTACCCGATGCGTTGAAAGGTGGCTGTGTAGGTGCCGGCTGGGACGCCGGCGATGGCGTAGTGACCGCTGCTATCGGTCGTCGTGGAGCGGCGCAGCTCCGGTAGGGACACCTGCACATCCGCAACCGGTGCGCCCGTGGAGCTCGTTACGGTGCCCGACACGGCGCCAAGGCTCAGCAAGGCGCTCATGAAAAAAGTGAAAAACATTGGTGCTCTCCTGGTCGTATGACCGGCGCGCACCACGCCCCAAGGGGATGGTGCCGCGTGAGGTCATGGCGATGGTCGCGGTCGCCGCGGGAATCGCGGCGCCGTCACTCAGGAGAGCTGAGGAGGAGCGCGGGAGTGGTGTACGCCAGCGGCGAGCGCCGCCTGGGGGATGACGTGGGCCGTGAGAGGCGACGCAATGCGATAGCCGTGGCGAATCCGAAAGACAACGGGCCGCCCTGTCGCGAGTGGCGCGCTGAGGAACCGGTGAAACGCGCAGTCCGCCGGGTGGACGCGGACGCAACTCGAAGTCGAGTGCGACTCGATGTGCGCCGGACCCGCCGCGGCACTATCGAGCCGCGCGTCGGCCCAGGCCGCCGCCCCAGGAAGGGACAGCTGCAGGGCCGCGAGCAAGCACAACGAGGCGCGCGACTTGAGCGACATGCTCCGCATGGACGTCATATTAGCGGCTTGACAGGCCCCGGCGCCACGCCTAGCATAACCCCTTCCCCAAAAAGGACTTGTGTCCTCGATGACGAGCCGCCGCCAGGAGGCCCTCGACTACCATTCGCAGGGCCGCCCTGGGAAAATCCAGGTCTCGCCGACCAAGCCCTTCAAGGACCAGCGCGACCTCTCCCTCGCCTACACCCCGGGGGTGGCGGAGCCCTGCCTCGAGATCGCCAAGCGGCCGGAAGACGCCTACACCTACACGGCCAAGGGAAATCTCGTGGCGGTCGTGACCAACGGCACCGCCGTCCTCGGTCTGGGCAACATCGGCCCCCTCGCTGGCAAGCCGGTGATGGAGGGTAAGGGCATCCTCTTCAAGTCGTTCGCCGACATCGACGTGTTCGACCTGGAAGTCGCGTCCGAGGACCCCGAAGACGTGATCCGCTTCTGCCAGCTGCTCGAGCCCACCGTCGGCGGGATCAATCTCGAGGACATTCGCTCGCCCGACTGCTTCCAAATCGAAGAAAAGCTGCGGGAGACGCTCAGCATTCCCGTATTCCACGACGACCAGCACGGCACCGCGATCATTTCGGGCGCGGCGCTCCTCAATGCCCTCGAAGTCGTCGGCAAGGACATTGCCAAGGTGCGCGTCGTGTTTTCGGGGGCCGGCGCGGCGGCGATCGCCACCGCCGAGCATTACGTGAAGCTCGGTGTGAAACGCGAGCACATCGTGATGTGCGACCAGAAGGGCGTCATCCACTCGGAACGCGAAGATCTGGACAAGTACAAGCGCCGCTTCGCGTCCGCCACGAAGGCGCGGGTGATCACGGAGGCGCTCAAGGACGCGGACGTGTTCGTCGGCCTCTCCGTCGGCGGCATCATCAAGGGTGACATGCTCAAGGAGATGGCCAAGAGGCCGGTCATCTTCGCGCTCGCGAACCCGAACCCCGAGATCATGCCCGAGGACGCGAAGCAGGCGCGGCCCGACGCGATCATCGCCACCGGGCGCTCGGACTTCCCCAACCAAGTGAACAACGTCCTCGGCTTCCCATTCATCTTCCGCGGCGCTCTCGACGTGCGGGCCAAGAAGGTCAATGACGAAATGGAAATGGCGGCGACGCGAGCCCTCGCCGCTCTCGCCAAGGAAGAAGTGCCCGATTCCGTGATGCGGGCCTACGGGCTCGAGCGCCTCAAGTTCGGTCCCGATTACTTGATTCCCAAGCCGTTCGACCCTCGGGTGCTGCTGTGGGTTGCGCCTGCCGTCGCCTGGGCGGCGGTGGCCTCGGGCGTCGCCGGCCGGATGATCGACGTGGAGGAGTACCGCGCCGAGCTCGAGGCCCGGCTCGGGCGCGCGCGGCAGGTGATGCGTGGCCTCATGACCCGCGCGCAGCAGGATCCTCAGCGCATCGTCTTCCCGGAGGGCGAAGAGCCCCGCATCCTGCGCGCCGCTCGGATCCTCGCCGACGAGGGGATCGCCCATCCTATCCTGCTCGGCGATCCCGATGTGATCCGGCGCCAGGCCGACGATGCCGCGGTCACCCTGGAGGATATCGAGCTGGCCTACCCTCGCACGGCGTCGGACCGCGAGGCGATGGCTCAGGATCTGTGGCAGCGCCGTCAGCGGCGCGGCATCTCGTTGCGCGAGGCGCGCGCGCGCGTGCTCGACCCGATGTACTACGGTCTCCTGATGCTGCGCTCGGGGCGCGCCGACGCATTGGTCGCCGGCGAGGACATGTACTATTCGGACGCGATTCGGCCCGCGCTCGAGGTGATCGGCGCCGAGCCGGGCCGCAAGCACGTTAGCGGCATTTACATGATGATCTTCCGCCAGCAGACCTTCTTCTTCGCCGATTGCACGGTGAACATCGACCCCGATGCCGAGACGCTCGCGGAGATCGCGTCCGCGACAGCCAGCTTCGTGTGGCGGCTCGGCGTCGAGCCGCGCGTCGCGATGTTGTCGTTTTCGAACTTCGGTTCAGTGAAGCATCCCGCAGCCGACAAGGTGCAGCGCGCGGTGGCGCTGCTGCACGAGCGAGAGCCCGCGTTGCAGGTGGACGGCGAAATGCAGGCCGATACGGCGGTCGTGGAGCGGATCCTGACGAAGACGTACCCCTTCTCCAAACTGCGCAGCGCCGCCAACGTGTTGATTTTCCCCAGCTTGGACGCCGCCAACATCGCCTACAAGCTGCTCGACCGTCTCGGTGAGGCGCAGGCGATCGGCCCGATCGTGGTCGGGATGGATCGGCCGGTCCACGTCCTGCAACGCGGGTCGGAGGTCCCGGAGATCGTGAACATGGCCGTCATCGCCGCCGTCGACGCCCTGGAGCATCGCCGGAGCCCATCGGCATGACGCTGACCGCGCCCATCACCCTCGCGCCGCGACTGGCGGTGCACCAGAACCTCACGCCCCCCGAGCTGTACGAGCACGCGGTGCGGCGCGGAGAGGGTGTGATCGCCCTCAACGGACCCTTCTGCGCCGTCACGACGCCCCACACCGGCCGCAGTCCCAACGACAAGTTCTTCGTCGAGGAACCCACGTCCCGCGAGCGCATCTCGTGGGGCAAAGTGAACCAGCCCCTCGCGCCGGAGCAGTTCGAGCGGCTGCACACCGATGTGGTAGCGCATCTGAACGAGCAGGAGCTGTTCGTGCGCGATGTGTTCGCCGGCGCGGACCCCGCGTACCGCCTGTCGATCCGCTTCGTCACGCCGAACGCGTGGCACGCGCTGTTCGTCTACAACATGTTCCTGCGCCCCGGCGCCGGGGACCTCCAGACCTTCGCGCCCGGCTTCCAGGTGCTGCACGCGCCCGAGATGCAGGCGGATCCCAACGTCCACGGCACCAAGTCGGGGACGTTCATCGTCGTGAGCTTCGCGCACAAGACGATCCTGATCGGTGGGACGCGTTACGCCGGCGAATTGAAGAAGTCGATCTTCACGATCCTCAACTATCTGCTGCCGGCGCGGGGTGTGCTGCCGATGCACTGCTCGGCGAACGTCGGCGAGGATGGCGACGTCGCGCTGTTCTTCGGACTCTCGGGAACGGGCAAGACGACCCTGTCCGCCGACCCCGAACGCAAGCTGATCGGCGATGACGAGCACGGCTGGTCCGATCAGGGCGTGTTCAATTTCGAGGGTGGCTGCTACGCCAAGGTGATCCGCCTCTCGCGCGACGGCGAGCCGGAGATCTTCGCGACGACGCGCCGCTTCGGCACCGTGCTCGAGAACGTCGTCGTGGATCCGGAATCCCGTGAGATCGACCTCGACGCGGACCAGATCACCGAGAACACGCGCGCCTCGTATCCCATCCACTTCATCCGGAACCACATTCCGGGTGGCGTGGCCGGGCAACCGTCGCACATCGTGTTCCTGACCTGCGATGCGTTCGGGGTGATGCCGCCGATCGCGCGGCTCACGCCCGCCCAGGCGATGTACCACTTCCTGTCGGGCTACACCGCCAAGGTCGCCGGCACCGAGCGCGGGGTCACCGAGCCGAAGGAAACGTTCTCGGCGTGCTTCGGCGCGCCGTTCCTGCCACTCCACCCGCACGTCTACGCCGAAATGCTGGGCGCGCGGATCGGGCAACAGGGCGTGCAGTGCTGGCTGGTGAACACGGGATGGACGGGTGGCCCGTATGGCGTCGGACACCGGATGCGGCTGTCGCACACCCGCGCCATGATCCGGGCGGCGCTGTCGGGCCAGCTGAATCGCGTGGCCGTGCGGCGCGAGCCGGTGTTCAACCTCGAGGTGCCCCAGCACATCCCGGGCGGCGTGCCGGATGACGTGCTTGACCCGCGCGGCACCTGGCACGACCCGTTGGCCTACGACGCCCAGGCGGCGCGCGTCGCCGGGCTGTTCCGCAAGAACTTCGCGCAGTTCGCCGAGCAAGTGCACGACGCGGTGCGGGAGGCGGGCCCGAAGCCTTGACGCGGTTCGAAGTCGTCCGCGACCCGCTGTGGAACAACATCCGCGTCGAGCCCGAAGCCCTCGCGCTCGTGGACACGCCGGCCTTCCAACGCCTCCGCTACGTCCGGCAGCTCGGCCATGCCTTCCTCGTCTATCCCGGTGCCACACATACTCGCTTCGAGCACGCCCTTGGCACCTACCATCTGGCGCGCCGGGTGCTCACCCAGCTGGAAGAAGTCGAGGGCCGTCGCGCCGATCCGGATGAGGGCTTCGCCGTGCGGGTCGCGGCTTTGTTGCACGACATCGGGCACTATCCGTTTTCCCACGCGCTCGAAGAAGCCGGGTTGCCGCATCACGAGGACCTGGCGTCGCGCCATCTCACCACGGGGCCGCTGGCGGCGGCACTCGAACGACTCGGGGTCCCCGCCGCCCGGTTGCTCCCCCTCATTCAGGGTACCAGCCCCTCACCGCTCGCCGGCATCGTGGCCGGATCGCTGGACGTCGACAAGCTGGATTACCTGTCCCGCGACGCGACGATGTGCGGCGTACCGTACGGCGTCATCGACGTGGACCGGCTGCTGACGTCGCTCACGCTGGCCGACGGGGGGGGACGCCTCGCGCTGCACGCCAAAGGTCTCGCCGCGCTCGAATCGCTGCTCTTCGCGAAGTACCAGATGTATCGGAACGTCTACTGGCATCACGCGGTGCGCAGCGCGACCGCGATGTTCAAACGCCTGGTGCGACGCACGATCGCGGCGGGACGGATGACGGCGGAGACGCTGGCCGTCGCGACCGACGATGGCTTGATCCACGACCTCGAGCAGCACGATCCGACGGGGTTGGCGGCAGCGCTGCGCGACCGGCGCCTCGCCAAGCGCGCCTTGGATATCGCGGGAACGGATCTGCCGGCGCAAACGGCGACGTGGCCCGCGACCGATCCCGACGTGCTGCAGCGGGTGGAAGAGCGCCTCGCGCGCGAGGTGGGTCTGGGGCCCGACGAGCTGTTCCTGGACTTTCCGGCGAAGCCGGGGATGCTGGACGTGACGATTCCGGTGGTGGGCCGGACCGGCGGGGCCGCACAGCACATCGGTCTGCCGCGGGTGGCCGCCGAACTCCACCGGTCGGCTCAGCGCCTGCGGGTCTTCGTGATGAAGCCGGTGAAGATCGAGGCGAAGCGCATCATCGACCTCGTGACGACCGACAGCCCCTAGACCTTCGGGGCCGTCGTCTCGCCGGAGGTGCGGGGGCGTTTACTCGTCTGCTGCGTCGTGTCGTTGGGATCGGCCGCGGGCGCGTCCACGGAATCGATGCGCACGATGATCGCGGTGATGTTGTCGAGCCCGCCGTGGCGGTTCGCCTCGGCGATGAGCAAGTCCACTTCCTCCTGCGGCATCCGCTCGGGCGAGAGAATCTCCGCCAGCTGATAGTCTTCCAGCATCCCGGTCAACCCGTCGGATGCGAGGAGAAAGACGTCTTTGGGCTTCACCGTCCCCGCATACGTGTCCGGCATCACGTCGCTGTTTGCGCCAACGCAACGGGTGATCACGTTGCTGTACGGGTGCGAGCGGGCCTGTTCCGGCGTCAGGTACCCGGCGTCGACCTGCTCCTGCACGTATGAGTGATCCTTGGTCACCTGACTGAGACGGCCGTCGCGCAGTAGATAGGCCCGGCTGTCACCCACCTGCCCGATCAGGAAGCGGGTGTCGTACAGCGTGAGGGCGGTCACGGTCGTGCCCATGCCGCGTTTGTCGTGCTCGGTGAGCGTGCGCTGGAAGATCGCGCCGTTGGCTGTGCGGATCGCGGTGCGCATCCGCTCCGCGACTTGATGGTCGTTCATGCCCCGCAGCGAATCGAGCTCGCGCGCCACGAAGCGAACGGCCATCTCACTCGCCACCTCGCCGGCCGCGTGGCCACCCATGCCGTCGGCGACGATGAAGATCCCGCGGTCGGGGACCATGAGGTAGCTATCCTCATTCCCCGATCGAATGATCCCGACATCGGTGCGGCCCGCCGAGGTGATGTGCACGCGAATCCTAGATGAGCACCCAGTAGACGATGGCCACGAAGGCCATCACGAGCACGGCCGCACTCCCTCCGCACCCCTTCCCTTTCTTCTTCTCGGCGACCGGCGCCTTCGGCTTGGGCTTGGGCGCCGGTGCGGGTGCGGGTGCGGGTGCGGGCTTCGCCGCCGGCTTCGGGGCCGGCGGGGGAGCCGCAGGCTTCATGGCTTCCATCATCCGGGTGCCGCCACCCTTGGCGACCACGGCCGCGTCGTCGGTCGGCTCGAAGACCAGCGAGATGTCTCCGAAACGCACGGTGACGCCCGGCGACAACGGCGTCTCCCCCTTCACGCGCTCGCCGTCGACGAAGGTTCCGTTCGTCGAATCGAGGTCCACCAGGACCCAGACGCCCTCGCGACGCTGCAGCTTGGCGTGGCTGGTAGAGACCGACTCGTCCGGAATCATCAGGTCGTTGTAGTCCGCGCGGCCGATGTTGGCCACCGGAGTCTTCACGACCAGGCGCTGGCCCTTCAGGGCCCCAGAGCGAACCAGGAAGTTGGCTAGCACAGGCCCGGGTGCTCCATGCATCGTCTGTTTCAGCCGCTCCCCCGCCCCCGCCGGCGGGACCGCAGGCGTCGGTGCCGCCGGGGGGGGGGACGGGTTGGTAGGGGGCACGGCGGGCGGCATGCTGGCCGCCGGCCCCGGATTAGGGTTTGCCTGAGCGGCCGCATCCGCGTAGAACCGAAAGTTCTCGTCCCCGATGCGGATCACGTCGGCCCGCGCCAGCAGACGCTGGCCCTCGATGCGCACCTCATTCACGAACGTGCCGTTGGTGCTCGAGTCGACGACGAGGTAGCCCTTGGGGGTTTGCACGATCTCGGCGTGCCGCCGGGAAACGTCTTTGCCGGAGACGACTACATCGCAGGTCGCATCGCGACCGAACACCAGCGAGGCGCCCGCGATCGCGTACTCACGACCGTCCGTGAGCGACACGACACGGCCGCCGGTATTGCCGGTCACCTTGCCGCCGGCCTTGGCTTCGCTCTTGGCCTTGGCCATCGCGTCGGGGAGGTTCATCGCCTGGACGTATTGGGTACTGCCACTGCGGCGCTCGTCTACGAAGGTGAGCTCCTGGCCGGCCACCTCGACCTTGTCGCCGTGGAGCAACGGCGTCGGTTCAGCGCCCAGGCGAACCCCGTTGATGAGGACATCCGCCTCGGGAACTGCCTTCGTGATCACCACTTGCCCGTCTGGTTGCCCCTTGAGCTTGGCGTGGCGGGGCAGCACTCCCGCGGAGGTGAGATGGATGGCGCTGCCGGGGTCGCTTCCCAGGAACACGTCCCCCGCAGGGATCGTGAACTTGCGCCCGCCCATTTCAAGTAACGCCATGCACGTGCTCCTCCCACGGAATTGTGGCCAGGCGGGGAAGTTACGCCGGGCCGTATAAGCGGGCAAGGAAGCAGGGTTTACGTGGCCAGGACCGATTCTTCGCGCCCGATCAACCCGCGCCGCAGCCAGTTCCAGAAGAGCAGCGATCCGACAATGACGGTCGCGTAACTGTTGATGAACCGCCAGATGAGCGTGTAGCTCGGGGTCAACTCGCGCGGCACATACGCCGACATCACCGCCGCGGAGATCAGCTCGGCGAGGCCCGACGCCCCGGGGGTCGGCGCAAAGTACAAAAGGAAAGACAGGAAGGTCTGCACCAACAGGATATCGGTGAAGTCGGCCGGGATGCCCAGGACCCGGAGCGTCACGTACCCAGCAAGGAGTTTGTTGGCGTGGGACGGAGCCGAGATCACGATTGCCAGGAGGAGCGTCAGCAGTCCCTTTGGGCTTCCGAATGCCACCAGGCATTCGTGGGCGCGGTCGATACCCTCAGACAGCGCCCCCATCCGTGCCGCCATCTTCTCGCTGCGGCGCGCCACGCGCTCCGCCAGCCAGCGCACGAAGCGCCGCAGCGCGTCCGGGAAGAAGATGGCGACCAGCATCGCGGCGCCGATCAGGCCGAACAACGTGAGGCTGGTCTTGAAGAGGCCATAGAGGGTGATGCCGAGGACCAAGCCGTGCTGCTCCAGCGATCGTCCGGCGCCCAGCCAGATCGCCAGGGGTCCGGCGATAGCGAAGAAGGCGACCGTGGCGACGAACGTCATGAAGACCGAGGTCAGCGCCTCGGGGAGCTTCACGCCGGCCCGCCGCATCGTCCAGATGATCATGGGCGAGGCGCCCGACTGGAACGGCGTGAGGTAGGCCCCCCAGGCGCCCATGCCTCCGGCCAAGAGCATGTCGCGCAGGCGGACCGTGGGATGGACGTGGCGGGCGCACACCCACAGCCGCAGCCCGCCGCCGATCCAGTCCATCGACGCGAGCGCGAGCCCCACCAGCATCCAGCCCCAATGGAGGTTCAGAAACGGCGTGAGAAAGACATCGAACCGGTCGCCGAACCGGATGAGGTAGTAGCCGAAGAGGATCGCGACCGCCGCGATCGAGATCCCGGCAAAGAGCTCGAGGCCGCGGCGCAGCAGGCGCGGGGTCAGGGCTAGGGCCATCTGAGGGCCAAAGCTGTTATTTTAGAAGGTTATGCGCCATCCCCCCGAGCAGGTCGTTCTCCGCAACGTGCGGCAGCACAACCTGAAAGGCATCACCGTCGCTTTCCCGCGGCGGGCCCTTTCAGTCGTCACGGGGCCATCGGGGTCGGGCAAGAGCTCCCTGGCGTTCGACACGCTCTACGCCGAGGGCCAGCGCCGCTACATCGAGTCGCTGTCGACCTACGCCAAGCAGTTCCTCGAACGGATGCCGAAGCCCCTCGTCGACGCCATGGAGGGGCTGTCCCCCGCGGTCGCGATCGAGCAGAAGAACCCCACCACCTCGAGCCGCTCCACCGTCGGCACGGCCACTGAGATCTACGACTTCCTGCGTCTGCTCTGGGCGCGGGCGGGCACGCAAGCGTGCGTCCGCTGTGGGGCTGAGGTGAAGGCGGATACGGTGCAGGAGGTGGTGGATCAACTGCTGGGAGCAGGGAGCACGGAGCAGTCCCATCCGGTGCTCGTGGCCTTTCCCTTGCCCCAAAGCGCACACCGTCCCGACGTCGAGATTGCCGCGCAGTTGCGCGCGGCGGGTTTCGTGCGCGCCCAGGTCGACGGTGAGGTCGTGCGCCTCGACGAGGGAGATGCCGAGGGGCGCGTTCGCGGCGCGAAGGACGTTCTCGTCATTGTCGATCGCATTGCAGCCGCCGCCGAGAACCGCAGTCGACTCGCTGACGCCGTGGCTACGGCTTTCAATGAAGGTGAGGGCGTCTCCGTCGCGCTGTCGAACGGCGACCGCCACCGCTTCTCGGAGCACCCCACCTGCTCGGCGTGCGGCACGGCGGCGCCGACGCTCGCGCCGAACCTCTTCTCCTTCAATAACCCGCGCGGCGCGT
>Ga0193697_1000491_pt1 | contig 13869 bp, 12 predicted proteins | sample L3m2metaG_FD_145073 | JGI IMG/M metagenome (GOLD analysis project Ga0193697, IMG submission 145073) | Soil microbial communities from a riparian zone of the East river system, Colorado, United States - L3m2 | ecosystem: Environmental > Terrestrial > Soil > Riparian zone | place: USA: East River... | reverse complement strand
ATCGGGCCGGTCTTCGCGGCGCCGGGCACCCCTTTCACACCCACCGGCCGCTCCAGCGGATTGGACGGCCTCGCCGTCGGACCAACCCGCGACCCGCTTTTGACCAACGCGTTTCTCACGAATGCGATTGGACCCAACTTTCTGACGAACATTTTAACCGGTCTGCCCGTGCAGGAATTTGGAGTGCCGGCGACTCCCTTGATTTCAGTTCCCGGCTCCCTTGGGACGCCCCCGCTCGCGCCGCCCACGCCGCTGAATCCGCCCCAGGCAACAACACCTTCGACATTTCCAAATCCAAACGCTGCGCCGCCTGTGCCTTCTTCGCCGACGCTTACACCGCCGGCAACGACTCCACTAAGGCCTCCAGGTGGAGCGGCAGCTCCGGCGCCGCCGGCCCCAGCTCCTCCGGCTCCTGCAGGCGGAACGCGATAAGGGTCTGATTTTCCGTGATGGGTGGGGCGCGGTGTCCTCACCGCGCCGAAACTCTGGGATATGATCCTTGTTGGCGGTATCCCACCGCAGTAACAAGTGGTTTTAATCCGGTTCGGCGAGAATCTTCGTGCGGCGGTCCTTGTATTCTGTGTCTGAAAGTTTCCCTGAGATATAAAGTCTCAATGCCTCGTCGAGACGTTCGCGCCTGGTCTTCGGGCCGGCCGGTGCGTTCGTCGATGTTGCAGTTGCGTTGGTGCTTTGTTCCCGCGCCTGCTTGAGCCGGATCAACGCATCGAGCTTTGATTCAACGTCCTGGATCGCTGCCGCGCGCGCCGTTTCGTTCGTTTCGGTCTCAGGCCGAGGCGGCTCCGGCAACGGTTCCTTAATCGCGGGTCCTTGTGGGTTCGCCGCGACGTTCGGCGCCGTTTTGCGCAGCACTTCGAGCGCGCGCGCGTGAACATCATTCGTCGGCGTCGCTGTCGGCGTCAGCTTCGGTTCAGGTTGATATGTTTGCAGAAATTTTTGGAACTCGCGCGCGCTGATTTTTCCGTCCAGGTAGAGCCGTTCCATCTCGGCCAGCTTCGGCTTTTTCACCGCATCGGTCGCAGTCGTTTGCGCATCGGCCAATTGAAGCCCCCATCCGAGCAGTAAAACTGTCGCCAATCGCTCCAACTTCATGATCTCACCTATGCCACACGCCGGCCATCGCAACAAGGCAATCCTACACCGACTCGAGTGCGGCGCGAACTGCAGTCGCGAGTGCGTTCACTCGCGTGAGCAACGGAAAATCAGAGGGGCCTTCCAATGTGTAGCTCAACCGCGTTTTGTGGTGAATCAGGTAAAACGCCTCCGGCCAGTCCGGACGGTCTTTCAAATAACGGTTCGCACAAATGATGCCGTCCTTCGCTTCGCGTCCATCGATCAACACCGAGTCGTCGATCGGGCAAACTTCCTTCACGCGATTGATCATCACTTCACCGAGCGCGGGCTGAAGATCGGGATTCAATTCGTAGAGATAGAAGCCGTTCGCCTCCCAATCTTCGTGCAACAACAGACTCAGGTCAAAACGCGGCCGCTGTTCCAGCCACCGAATGTGCGCGTGCACCAGCGCCGCCGTTCGCGAACGATAGTCGCGATTCAAATCAATACCTTCCTCGTTCTCGCGCGTATTGCGCACGAAACCGCCCGGGTTCAGACACGGAATCACGAACAGGCTGATGTCATCCGGCCAGTCGTCCTCCTCGAACAACCGCAACAACGCGAGCGGTCCTGCGGGTTCATCGCCGTGCATGCCGCTGGAAATGTAGAGATGCTTGCGAGGCCGCTTCGCGATTTTTTGAAATGCCGGCAACTGAAGACTCTGCGAAACGTTGAGCGGTTCCAACGACCAGCCGGTCTTCCCCGCGATCTCCTGGATGTCCTTCAGGAGTTTATGGATGTCGATCGTTTCGCCCTGGTAAGAGCCTCGGTTTTTCCCAAGTCGTTGCGGATAACGCGGGGGCGATTCCATCCTCGAACTTAGCACGCCGCCCCGGCGACTTCAGCCTGAACGCACCCGCACTCCTCCTGGTCACTGAAACCGTGCTTGTCCCAGTTCGGATCGAGTCCAAGGTCCTTCAACATCTGCAAATCCTTTTCCACCGGCTGATTCAGCGTCGTCAGATAATTCCCAACCATGAGCGCGCTCGCGCCCGCCGCGAACACCATGCTTTGCATGTCGCGGAGGTTCACCGTCCGCCCTCCCGCGATCATAATTTCCTGCCGCGGCAGAACAAATCGGAAGCATGCAATCGTCTTGAGGATCTCCAGCGGCGGCAGCGGGGCGTTGTTCTCGAACGGCGTGCCTTTGATCGGATTGAGAATATTGATCGGCACGACATTCGCGCCGAGTTCTTTCAACGCGAACGCGAGATCGCAACGGTCTTCGCGCGTTTCGCCCATGCCGATAATTCCGCCCGAGCAGATTTTGATTCCCGCTTTCTTCAAATAACCAATGGTCTCCACGCGATCCTCGTAAGTGTGCGTCGTGCAATGTTGCGGGAAAAACCGGCGTGAACTTTCCAGATTGTGCCCGTAACACTCGAGCCCGGCTTCCTTGAGCCGGTTCGCGATCGTCTGGCTCTTGATGATGCCAAGCGACGCGTCCGCGCGCGTCTTGCCGCTTTGCGCGACCTCCCGAATCCGCTCGCAGACTTCGTCGAGCATCGATCCCTCTTTCAAGCCTTTCCACGCGGCGACAAGGCCGACGGCGGTGACGCCGTTGCGCTGCGCTTCATCTGCCGCTTCGAGCACCGGCTCCGGATCGACGAACCCGTAACGAGGCGAATCGGTTTGGTACGCAGCCGACTGCGCGCAAAAACTGCAATTCTCGGAACAGGCTCCGGCCTTTGCGTTTACGATGGAGCAGAGATGAATCTTCTTCCCTTTGAAACGCTCGCGAATGCGGTTGGCCCAGGCGATCAGGTCGAAAATGTCCGCGCTGGACTCGAGGTCAAACAGCCAAAGGGCCTCCTCGCGGGTGAGATGCCCCCCACCGAGCACCCGCTGGCCGAGGGCGGCGATTCTACCGTGATTGGCTGCGTCAACCTGGTCGCTGCTCATGGTTGACAGCTTAGTGGCTTGGGCAATGTGTGCAAGAATTCCCAACTCCTGCGTCTTTTTTGCCCACGCCGTGTCGGAAAGGCACACCCGCTGATCTCATCAGGTCCGAAAAGACCGTGTTTCCTGCAGGAAATGGCCATTGCTCAATTCTGGTATGGCTGATGCTAAAGGTGAGGCATGCAAAAGATACAACATTTCGCCAAACGAAATTCTGTATCGCTATCCGCCGGCTCTATCATGGGGTCGGTAATGCTATCCTATCCTTGTCCTACCCTTAAGCGCAGGGTCCCAAGCCTTGCGTCCCGCTCGAATTGAGTTGTTTATCTGGCGGCCTGGTTTGCATTTCAGGCCGCCAGAAATCTTTTCGCCCCATGTCCACTTCCGGGACATCTCCGCGAAATCCGTGGACAGTTTGAAGGACACAGCGCTTGCCGCGAGTTAAGCACCTTTTCGCAACAGCCGATTCAATGGGTGTGAACTCACGGTCGAAACAGGGCAAAACAGTGTCGCTCGGCAAAAACGCCAAACCGCCGGAGTCATTCAACTTCTTCCAGGGCTGTCACAGCTCGGCCCAGCCCGACTGGGGCGCCGAAATCTCCCGCTTCAAATTCCGCCGCCGCCGTATGCCCCGGCCAAAGGCCTAGCGCCGATTCATCATTGCCCGCCGCCGCCACTCCGAGCTGAGTCGGATTCTTTCAACGCGGCAGGCGTCTTAATTAAAGCTTGCAATTTCGGTTGCCAGCATGCAACTCTTGCGCATGCTCCCACATCGCCTTCAGGGACAAGGAAGCGGTCTGCTCTTGCTCGTAATCTCCCTCATCTTTTCCAACGGATATCCCCAGCGGGTTTCCGCCGGACAAATTAACTTCGATGATGTTGCCAACGGAACGATCATCGATACGCACTACCCCGGTGTCACGTTCGGGTGCGTCGCGTGCGGATCAGGCCATGCGTTTGCCCGCGACATGAACGCCGTTGGTTCCACAACTGCGGCAACCGATCCGAACGTGATCACACTTGTCGATCCAAACGCGTCGTCGCTCACCAGCTTCAATGCTGCTTCTGGGGCCGTCACCGTTTTCTTCACGACACCCCAGCGAACGGTCACAATTCAGGCGCGTCCGCAACTTCCGCTGGAATATCTTGGCGCAGGAGTTAACAAACCATTCCTGGAGGCTTACAGCTCAACGACGCAAAACGCCTCCACTTTCCTGGGGCGCGTCCTTTACCCTTTGAATTACGGTTCGGGCGGTTATTGCGATACCTCCGCCTCGGCCTGCGGTGGACCCTGGATGCCTCTGACTTTTGCTTCCTCGTCCGATAACATCGTTTCACTTCGACTCTCCAGCCAAACCAGCCAGGGCGGTCCCAACGTCTACGCCGATTTTGACAATCTCACCTTCGAAGCGACTCCGCCGCCCGTCCTCCCGACGCCCGAAGCAACTCTCTGCGCCAACTTCGACTCGGGTAGTCCCTCCGGCATGACCCTGTTTGGCAACGCCACTGTGAACGGCGGTTTTCTCAAGTTGACGGACAATCAACCCGGGCGCGTCGGCATCGCTTATCTCAACGATTTCAACGGCGGTCAAAGAGTGACTTCCTTTTACGCGTCCTTCAAAGCTGCGTTGTTTGGATCCACATGCTGTGGCGGCGGTTATTTCCCGGCGGACGGCTTCAGCTTCAACCTCGTCCCGGCGGCTACCACGCCGCCCACACCTGACCTCAGCCAGGCCATCGAAGAAGGGCTCACCAATGGCCTGACGGTAAGCTTCGATACCTGGGACAACGGTGGCGGGGAAGCGCCGGCGATCGACGTGAAATGGCTCGGCCAGATCATTGCCAGTGTGCCCTTCCAGGCGTCGCAAAGTCCGAACGGCGCTCCGGATGCCGCCTCCGCCTCGCGGGATGTGTTCATCAATCTTGAAGACGACGGCACCATCGACGTGGTCTACGGCGGCGCGCTGGTGATCAGCAACGTGCCGACGCCCTATCAAGCCTCGGTAATTGGTGCGCCCAAATGGATTCTCGGCGGGCGCACCGGCCTGGCCACCGACAATCACGGGGTGGATGATTTGTGCATCACGGCGCGGGCGGGAGTCAGGGTCTGCAAAAACTTTGGCAATCGCGTTCCTGAAACCGGCGTCACTCTCTTCGGCGACGCCAAAATGGATGCCGGAATTCTCAAATTGGTTTCCGCGACGGACACCAATGGCTTCGGCATTGCCTACGTGGACGATTTTGGTGGCGGAGAATTCGTGCAGGGCTTCCAGGCGTTTTTCACCGCCGCCTTGTTTGGATCCACTTGTTGTGGCGGCGGTCTTTTCCCTGCAGACGGCTTCAGTTTCAATCTCGTGCCCGCCAACTGGGCCGCGCCCAATCCCGGTTACGGCCAACCGGCTGAGGAGGGCTCCGATGACGGCCTTTCGATCACGTTTGACACCTGGGATAACGGGGATTTCGAAGCTCCCGCTGTCGGAATCAAATGGCTCGGCCAATTCGTCACCAACGTGGCGTTTCAGGCGTCGCAAAGCCCGGTAGGTGCGACCGATTTCCGCTCAGCCGCGCGCGATGTTTTTATCGAATTGAAAGCCAACGGCAGAGTGGACGTCTCCTACGGCGGAATTCTCCTCCTGAGCAACGTCGCCATCCCCTACGATCCCGCAGCCATTGGAGTTCCGAAATGGGTCCTCGGCGCCCGCATCGGCGGTGCCAATGATAATCACTGGTTTGACAGTCTGTGCATTACCACTCTCCCGGCCGTTGGGAGGCCGATCCCGGGCCTCTTTAATACAGGTGTGAATGCTGCCGGCACGCCATTGGCAGACAACGTCAGGGATCCTCATTACTCCATGGTAGCCGTCGCCACCGATGCGTATGCCGCCACTTCCGCGGGTGGATCTCCAATTCCCCCGTGGTTGGGCGATTCGACAGTAAGCGCGTGGATCTCTCCTTCCCTCACTACGCTCGCCCCCAGCGATGGATCAGGGAATTTTAATTATCGCTACGAGACAACGTTCGATCTCACAGGCTTTAATATCGCAACCGCACGACTCGCCGGCCGTTGGGCCTCGGATAACCGCGGTTTGGATATTCTCATCAACGGAACCAGCACCGCCCAGTCAAGTACCTCTTTTGACGCCTGGACCCGCTTCCAGATCACGAACGGATTTGTTCCGGGAACGAACCGGCTCACTTTCATAGTCAATAACGGCCTTCCGGGCGCTCCTCAGGGAAGCGACCCCACGGGACTGCGCGTCGAACTTTTGGGCATGGCATCACTCGACTGCGCATTCGCGCGCTCGTCGCCACGAATCAGCATCGCGCGCCAGGGCGGCGCAGTTGCCCTTGGCTGGGGCCAGCCGGGCTTTCTCCTCCAGACCGCATCGAGCCTGCGCGGCCCGTGGGTCGATGCCACTCGTGGTAACAGCATCAATGGCAGGGACTTCACGGCCACAATGCCATCCAGCGGCCAGGCCAGATTCTTCCGGCTCCGGCTCGACTGTCCATAAGTCCTGAATTCGGATCAGCACTTTAGCCTTTGGCCGGCAAATCGCGAGTCGAACAAACAGGACGATTCTGCGAAGCAGCCCCGCCGCTTCGTGGGGCCTCTCATTCGCCCAGTTCCGACGGCGAATCGTTCGATTTTCCGGGGAGCAAATCGGCTTTTGAAGGGGAGGGGGATAAGGTAGGTTGAAGGAATGATTCGGGATGCCTCTATGGACGACCTCCTGCAAAAGGTGTGGGATGGCGCACGCATCGATCAGGCCGAGGCGCGGCAGTTATATGACGTGCCGCTCGAAGAACTCGGGGCGCTTGCCGACCATCGACGGGAACTCGCTAAGGCCGCTGCTTACGACGGGCGGGGGAATGAGATCGTCACGTATATCGTCGATCGCAACATCAATTACACGAACGTTTGTAATGTGTATTGCAAGTTCTGCGCGTTTTATCGCGTGGAAGGCGACAACGACGCTTACGTGATTACGTTCGATGAGATCGACCGGAAGATCGAAGAGACGATCGCGCTTAGCGGCACGCAAATCCTGATGCAGGGCGGCCATCATCCGAAGCTGTCGATGCAGTGGTATCTCGATCTGCTCGCGCACATCAAAGGCAAGTTTCCGCAGATCAATATCCACGGGTTCAGCCCGAGCGAGTTTATTCATTTTCGCGAGGTGTTTAATCTATCGCTGGAGGAAATCATCGGGCAGTTCGCGAAAGCGGGCCTCGGCTCGATTCCCGGCGGCGGCGGCGAAATCCTTGTCGATCGCGTCCGCAAGCGCATCGCGCCGTTGAAAGCGATGAGTGACGATTGGCTGAGCGTGATGGATGTGGCGCATCGCATGGGCTTGAATTCGACGGCGACGATGATGTTCGGGCACGTCGAAAGTGTGGAGGACCGCATCGAGCACCTCGAGCGCGTGCGCGCGCAGCAGGACAAAACGAAGGGCTTCACTGCATTCATCGCGTGGACGTTCCAGGCAGAGCACACGCGGTTGAAGGCGCCGACCGTCGGGGCGCATGAGTATCTGCGCACGCAGGCCCTCTCGCGGATTTATCTCGATAACATTCCGAACATCCAAAGCTCGTGGGTAACGCAGGGCCAGGACATCGGGCAGGTCGCGCTGAAGTACGGCGCGAACGATTTGGGGAGTATTATGATCGAGGAAAACGTCGTGAGCCAGGCTGGCACGACGTTTCGGATGGGAGTTGCGGATATGCAGCGGTTGATTCGTGATCTTGGTTATGAAGCGCGGCAGCGGGATAATTGGTATCATTTGTTGAATTGAAGACCGGATAAATCCGGGACTCCGACGATGTGCAGGATTTTGCGCACCGGATAGAGATTCGCCGACCAAATCAGGAGTCACGTTTCTTAACTTGAAGATTGACGCCGTCGGAATTCGAGGGCAGCCTTTTCGGCAAGCCTGCAGAAGCTGGCGAACAAACGCGCCAAATGTTTCGCCGTAAACGGTGAACGGTCGGAGAGTGAAGTTTGTTTCGCCGGCTCGCAGGCGGCTACGAGAACGTCGGCGCTCACCCCGTAAAATCTCCAGTTTACCCCATTGAGGTTTCATACCATCGAATTGTTTGCATACTCCGCCAACTTGCCGATCTCTGAACGCCCCTATCGCGCAAGTGATGCATGCACAAACCGAAACCGAAAGACGTGTGGCAGGAGCACGAGCTCTGGTACGTCATCGACCGCGCGCAGGAAGCGTTTCCTGCGTTGCCGCGCGCGACGATTCAACACGCAGTTGAGCGCGTCAAAGGGCAGGTCCCGCGCAAGGATGGACAGGACGCGTTGGTGAAGCGCGTGAAGCAGGAACTCAAGTGACACCATAGCGCCGTCAGTATTGCGTTAAATCATCCGGCGCTGGCGCTTTGACTCGAACGGAGTAAAGTGCCCGCATGAGAATGCGAAATTACACCGCGATCGCGTTTGCGCTGATTGGTCTGTTCGTGGCCATTTGGCCGGAAGGGGTTCGGGCGCAGCAAGCGACCGCCACACAAGCCAAACATTGTCTTTGGAAGATCGAGGGCAAAACCAATGCGGTTTATCTTTTCGGCTCGATCCATTTTTTGAAGAAGGAATTCTATCCCCTGCCGAAGCCGGTCGAGGACGCCTACAAGCAATCGGAAGTCGTGGTTTTCGAAGCGGACCTCGACGACGCGCAATCGCCGCAGGGAATGCTCAAGATGCTTGCACAAAGCACCTACAATGACGGCACAACTCTCCAGGACCACGTCTCGAAGGAAACGTACGACAAGGTGCAATCGTATGTCGGCGAAAGCGTTGGTCCCGCGCTGGATTTAATGAGGCCGTGGATGGTGGCGATGTCGATCCTCGCGATGGAATTGCAGAAGCTGGGATTCGATCCGGAGCAGGGCGTCGACCGCTACTTTTTCAACAAGGCGAAGGAAGACAAAAAGGAAATCATCGGGCTGGAGACATTGGATTTTCAACTCGGTCTGTTCACAGGGCTTACGAAGGAAGAGGAAGACGCGATGCTCAAGGAGACGTTGCAGGAGATCAGCAGTTTCAAGAAGGAACTGACACAGATGACGACCGCCTGGAAAAACGGCGACACGAAGACGCTCGACAAGCTGATGCTCGAGGCGATGCGGGATTATCCGCAGATTCACAAGAAGCTCCTGCTCGACCGCAACAAGGTTTGGGTGGACAAGCTGGAGAAGTTGCGCGCCGGCGGGAAGACGTTGTTTGTGGTGGTCGGCGGCGGGCATTTGGTGGGCAAAGACAGCGTCGTCGATTTGCTGACGAAGAAAGGACTCAAGGTCCAGCAGTTGTAAGTTTGTGATTGTAGCGGCGCGGCCACTGACGTAAATACCAGCAGAAAAGCAGGAGCACTTTATGAGCGAGATGCACGAAATCGATTATCAGATTTTCGGCGACGACATGCAGTTTGTGGAAATCGAACTCGATCCGCAGGAAGCCGCCCTCGCCGAGGCCGGCGCCATGATGTACATGGAGGATGGGATCGAGATGGAAACGATCTTCGGTGACGGCACCCAGCAAACGAGCGGTTTTCTGGGCGCGCTCATGGGCGCGGGCAAGCGATTGCTCACGGGCGAATCGCTTTTCATGACGGTTTTCCAAAACCGCGGTGCCGGCAAAAAGAAGGTCGCCTTTGGCGCGCCGTATCCGGGAAAAATTATTCCGATAAATCTTGGCGAGTATGGCGGCGAGTTGATCTGCCAGAAGGACGCGTTCCTCTGTGCCGCGAAGGGCGTGAGCGTGGGCATCGCCTTCAACCGGAAGATCGGCGTGGGGTTGTTCGGCGGCGAAGGTTTCATCATGCAGCGACTGCAGGGCGATGGCTGGACCTTCATTCATGCGGGCGGAACAATTCACTGGCGTGATCTCGGCCCCGGCGAAATGCTGCGCGTGGACACCGGTTGCGTGGCCGCGTTTCAGCCGACGGTGAATTTCGACATTCAATTCGTGGGCAAGATCAAGACCGCGATTTTCGGTGGTGAAGGTTTGTTCTTTGCGACGTTGCGCGGGCCTGGGCGCGTGTATCTCCAAAGCCTGCCGTTGAGCCGATTGGCTGATCGCATCACTGCGGCTTCCCCACGCACCGGTGGTGCTCGCCGGGAAGAGGGTGGAGTTCTCGGGGGGCTTGGCAATCTCCTGAGCGGCGATTAGGAAACTCTCCCGTTATTCACGACGGTTGAAGCGTCGCAGTCGCGTTGCTAGTGTCCGCGCGGTGCGTGCCAAATGGCTCTTACTTGTCTCAGCGACTTCGCTTCTGTGCGTTTCGTGTCAGCATGAATCGCGATCGCTGATCTCCGGCACGATTGAAGTTGATGAAGTCCATGTCGCTTCGCGTTACGGAGGCCGGGTGGAGCGAGTCCTTGCCCGCGAAGGCGACGCGCTGACCAACGGCCAGATCGTCGTCGAACTCGAAGCCGCCGAACTGCGGGCCAGTTACGCCAGCGCTGCGGCCTTACTGGCGGAATTGAAAGCCGGCGCGCGCAAGGAGGAAATCACCGCCGCCAAAAATGATTGGGAAGCGCTGAAAGCGGAATTGGAGAATGCCCTGGCCGAGGCTGCGCGCGCGCGCGAATTGTTTCGCGAGAAGACAATTTCCGAAACCGAGCGTGACCGGCTTGTTTCCCACGCGACTGCTCTGGAAAAAAGTGCGGCGGCGGCAAAGAGCCGTTACGATCTTCTGCTTGCGGGCACACGGCCGGAACGCATCACGCAGGCCGAGGCGCGGGTCGCCGAAATCGAAGCTCAGTTGCGCGAGATGCGGATCGCGTCGCCGACGAATGCCGTTCTCGAAGTCCTGAACGTGAAGCCGGGAGATGTCACGGCTGCGAACCGCGATGTCGCGACGCTCATTTTACCGGGTTATCTCTGGGTGCGCGTTTATGTGCCGCAACCGTGGCTCGGGCACTTGAAAACCGGCGACAAGGTTGGGATCAAAGTCGATGCGTTTCGCGACCGCGAGTTTGAAGGGGAAATCGAGCAGATCAGCCGTGTTGCGGAATTCACGCCGCGCAACACGCAAACTGTCGCGGAGCGTTCGAAGCAGGTGTTTGGAGTGAAGGTGCGTTTGCCTGTGGCGGACGGCGCGTTGCGCGCGGGTATGGCGGCGGACGTGACATTTCGGAGCGTTCCGCAAAAGTGAGTTCGGATGAGCGACGAGGTGATGATTCAGTGCCGCGATCTCACGAAGAGGTTCGGCGCTTTCACGGCGGTCGATCACGTGACGTTCTCGATTTCGAAGGGATCGATCTTCGGTTTCCTTGGGCCGAACGGGTCCGGCAAGTCGACGGTGATCCGGATGTTGTGCGGAATTCTCGAACCAACGTCCGGGGAGGCGATGGTGGCGGGCGTGAACGTGGTAACGAACGCCGACCAATTGAAAGGCAAGATCGGCTACATGTCGCAGAAGTTTTCGCTCTACGACGAGTTGAATGCCTGGGAGAACCTGACGTTTTACGGGCGGCTATATGGCTTGCGCGGCGCGGCGCTGCGCGAACGAATGGAGCAAGTGATCGCGTTGACACATCTGCAGCCGTATCTGCAGCGACGCGCCGCACTGCTTTCGGGTGGCTGGCGGCAACGGCTCGCCATGGGCTGCTCGCTCCTGCACAAGCCCGTGGTGCTGTTTCTCGACGAACCGACGGCGGGGATTGACCCGGTCGCACGGCGCGAGTTGTGGGATTTGTTGTTCGAATTCTCGAGCCTCGGCATGACGCTTTTCATTACGACGCATTATATGGATGAGGCCGAGCGCTGTTCGCACGTCGGCTACATTCACATGTCCAAACTGGTCGTCTGCGGCGTGCCCGACGAGTTGAAGCACCTCCCGGTGGTCAATCCACCCAACACACGGCGGCTCGATGTTACCTGCGAGCACGTGACAGTCGGTTTGCAGGCGCTGCGCCGTTTGCCCGGAGTGCGCACCGCGACCGTCTTTGGACAATCAATGCACCTGCTCGTTGATCAGACGCTCAGTGAGCAGGCGATTCGCAATCGTCTGATGGAAGTCGGGATTCATGATTTGGACATTCGACCGATTGGTCCATCGCTCGAAGACGTGTTCGTGGCGTTGACAGTCGAAAACCGAAACGAAATTGCCGCATGAAACTGTTTCGTGGTTTTACAGCTATTCTCTACAAAGAATTCATCGTCGTGCTGCGCGATCCGATGACGCTGTTCTTCATGTTCTTCCCGCCGTTGATTGAGATGATCGCGTTCGGCTACGCGCTCGACAACGATGTGAAACACATGGCCACATACGTGTTCGACGAGGATCGTACTGTCGAGAGTCGCGCGCTCGTAAACCAGTTCGTCAATACGCAAACGTTTCGAGTGGTTGGCGAAGTGCAGAGTGTCGAGGCGCTCGCCGAGGCTATTCGCCAGGGCAAAGCGTTTGTGGGAATTCAGATTCCGCCGAACTTCACGCGCGATTTGCGCTCCGGCGCGAGCGCGCAAGTACAGGTGCTGATCAATGGCTCCAGCTCGACAATCGCCAGCTCAGCGCTGAACACAGCGATCAGCCTCGGCCTGCGCCAGTCATTGATTGCGTTATTTGGCGAAACCGGCCGCCGCAGCCTGCCGGTCGAGATTCGCCCGCAGGTGCTCTACAACCCGGATATGCGCAGCCCGAACTTCTTTGTGCCGGGTGTAATCGGTGTGGTGCTGCAAATTGCGACGACGTTTGCGACGGCGATGTCGGTCGTGCGTGAGCGCGAACGCGGCACGCTGGAGCAGTTGCTGGTCAGCCCGGTTTCGCGCTGGGGACTTATGCTGGGAAAAATTGTGCCCTACATGTGCATCGGGCTGGTGATGGGCTGCGGTCTCTTTCTCATCATGCGCTGGCTGTTCGACGTGCCTATCGCCGGAAGCATCGCGCTGCTCTCGATCTCGACGGTGGTCTACGTGTTCGCGTTGCTCAGCCTTGGGTTGCTGCTTTCGACGCGCGCGGAGAACCAGATGCAGGCGTTGCAAATGTCGATGATTTTCATCATGCCTTCGGTTTTCTTTTCCGGATTTATTTTCCCGCGCGAAACCATGCCATGGATTTTTTATGCGATCGGCGCGGCGCTGCCGACGACGTACTTTATTGAACTGCTGCGCGGGATAATCCTGCGCGGCGCAACACTGGCGGATCTTTGGCGCGACCTCCTCATATTAACTGGCATGGGTCTCGCGCTGTTTGCGATATGTGCCGCGCGTTTTCGCAGCAAGATACGCTAAACTTTCGCGGCAGGCTGCGTCGTTGTCGCCGGCGCACGTGACACCTGCGGTTCAGGAGATTTCGGAGGCCAGCCGATGATGATTCGCGCGCCGCGTGAGTAGGTGAAGTACGAGTACACCCACTGGAGGAACACCAGGATCTTGTTCCGGAGGCCAATCAGGAACACAAGGTGCACAAACAACCACGCGAGCCAGGCAATAAACCCGTGCATTTTGATCGGGCCGCTGTAAGCCACGGCGGCCGAGCGCCCGATGGTCGCCATTGTGCCTTTGTCCCAGTACTTGAATTTTGGCCGGGGAGCGCGTCCCGCTCCGAGAGACAATTCGTCTTCGATGATGTGAACGACATGATTGGCCATTTGCATTGCGGCAGGGGAAACGCCGGGCACCGGTTTGCCATCGTCCTGAATCACCAGCGCCATGTCGCCGATCGCAAAGACGTTTGGATGACCGGGCAGACTTAGGTCGGGATTAACCTTCGCGCGTCCGGCCCTGTCGACTTCGACTCCGAGCTTTCGCGTGAGTGGGCTCGCGGAAACACCGGCAGCCCAAAGGATGTTCTCCGCAAAAATTGTCTCGCCGCTTTCAAGGTCCACGCGGCC
>Ga0193697_1000490_pt1 | contig 13872 bp, 11 predicted proteins | sample L3m2metaG_FD_145073 | JGI IMG/M metagenome (GOLD analysis project Ga0193697, IMG submission 145073) | Soil microbial communities from a riparian zone of the East river system, Colorado, United States - L3m2 | ecosystem: Environmental > Terrestrial > Soil > Riparian zone | place: USA: East River... | reverse complement strand
ACTGCACGGGCGATCGGGTGTGAATCAGCGTCGGCAGCCGGAAATTCGGGAGCAGGTCGAACTCCCCGTTCTCGCGCTTGATGTCGCGCCAGTGCACGTGGCCGGGGACGTAGCGCGGAACGGCATGTTCCGGCCAGCCCCAGTCGACCAGCGTCTGCGAGAAGAATTCGAGCCGGCGTGACGGAGTCGAGAAGCCGGCGCGCGGGCTGCCGTCCACGATGACGCCGATCGGCGCCCCGTCTTTCAGCACCTGTTCGTTGTCGTGATCGAGCGACGCGCCGGCGAGCGCGTTCGCGTCGAGCGGTGCCATGTACGGCGCGTAGACGTGGTCCTTCACCTGGAACACGCCGTACTTGCGCATGTAGGCGAGTGGTGTCAGCTGCTCTTGCGCCGCGGTTTCGGGAAGGCCAGGAACAGAGTTCTCGAACATCCACCCGTAGTACTCGTCCATCGTCACCGGCTGGCCCGGGCGGTAGGGGGACTCGAAATGCTGACGGATGCCGAGCGCGCCGTCAGGGTCGATGCGCCAGGTCAGCGCGGCCCAGAACTCGCTCTCCTCCCAGACCTCGCCCGGATTGGCTTCATAGGTGGCGTTGACACGCTCGCCACGCTTCTCGCGCGCCACGCGAAGCACCGGCTGACGGAACCCCAGCCACTGCGCGGCGTGCGTTTCCTGGCTCATCGTGTCGTGGCGTTCCGTGCCCAGGCCCATCGGCAGGATGTAGTCGGCAAACCAGGCGGTCTCGCTCCACGTCGGCGTCAACGCGACGTGCAATCCGATCTTGTCGCGATCGGTGAGCATCTCCATCCAGGAGAAGCCGTCGGGGTTCGTCCACACCGGGTTGTAGACGCGGGTGAAATAGACGTCGAGTCTGCCGCGGTTTTCCTTGAGGAAATGCGGGAGCAGGAAGCTCATCTCGAAATAGGCCAACGGGTATTCGCGCGGAAACAGCAGCTCGTTCCAGTAATCAGGCGGCGGCGGCGTCGTCGGGTGCTTCGGGACGAACTTGTTCGAGAGATGAAGACCGACGCCGCCCTTGGTGCCGACCGAGCCCGTGAGCACGACCAGCAGATAGAGGCAGCGCGTGATCTGCCAGCCCCAGAGATTGCCGGCGGCGGCCGACCGCCAGTTGTGCGTGCTGAAGGTGCCGCGCGCGCGTCCGACAGCACGGGCGGCATCGACAATCCGGGCCGCGTCGACGCCCGTTTCGTCGGCGGCAAAGGCCGGCGTGAACGGTGCGTACAGTTCTTTCAGCGCGCCGATGAAGTGGTCGAACGTCACCGGCAGTTCCGGGCGTGCCGCGCGAAGATAGCCGCGCCAGTCGACCCAGGTTCGCACGAACTCGCGGTCGTAGAGCTCTTCGTCGAGCAGCACCTTGACCATCGCCAGGAGAAGCGCCCCCTCGGTTCCCGAGTAGGCGGGCAGCCACACATCCGCCTTCGCCGACGTGTTCGACAGGCGCGGATCGATGACGATCAGCGTCGCGCCGTTGGTCTGGCCTTCGATGATGCGCTGCGCGTGCGGGTTGAAGTAATGCCCGGTTTCGAGATGCGACGACAGCAGGAGGATTGTCTGCGCGTTGGCGTAGTCGGGTGACGGCCGATCGTTGCCACACCACAGAAAATGTCCGAGCCGCGCGGACGACGAGCAAACGTTGGTGTGGCTGTTGTGCCCGTCCAAGCCCCAGGCCTGCAGGACGCGGTTGGCATAGCCGTCCTCGCCGGGCCGTCCGACGTGGTACATGATTTCGTGCCGCCGATTCTCGAGAATCGCCGTGCGGATGCGTCCGCCGATATCGGTGAGCGCCTCATCCCATGACACCTGCCGCCACTTTCCAGATCCGCGATCACCATCGCGGCACAAGGGATAAAGGATCCGATCGGGATCCTCGAGCTGGTTGGGCGTGACGACGCCTTTCGCGCAGGTCCGGCCGCGGCTGCCCGGGTGAAGCGGGTTGCCCTCGATCTTGCGAACGGTCAGCTGTTCCTTGTCGACGTAGGCCAGGATGCCGCACGCCGATTCGCAATTGAAGCAGACGCTGGGAATGATCCAGTAATGCCGGCGGTTCTTCTTCGGCCAGCTCGTGGATTCGAAATCCACGTAGTCGTCCCACGTCGCGGGATCCGGATGAGATCTGAAAACAGTCATCTAAGGATGTAAGGATGTAAGGATTTGAGGATGTAAGGATCTGAGGATGTTCGGAAGGGAATGGTTCTCGACCGCGTTAGCAGCAACATCCGCACTTCCTTAGATTCTCACTTCCTTAGATTCTCACATCCTCAGATTCAGGAGAGCGGAACGCTCTGGCCCGCTTCGACCCAGATGTATTCCCAGGCAAAACTGCCGGCCAGCGCGAGACCGGCGGCGAGCGCGACCGCGGCCGGCATCCCGGTCCACAGCGCTGCGACGATGGCCGACACGGCAGCGGTGCCGATGGCGCCGCCCCAGAACAGCTTCGCGAATGGGCCGCGGCGGATGGCGTGAACGGCGAGCTCGTGGTGCCGCGTGGGACTCGGCATCACGAGGTACTCGAACGCGACGAGCGCCAGATGCACCAGCATCGCGACGACCAGTGTGACCGCCAGCGTGGACACGACGCCGCGAGCGGCGGTCACGCCCGGCACGAGCGCGGCGAGAATCAGCACTGCGCACCCTTCGACGATAGCCTGCGCGAGCAGGTCGATGGTCGACTGCGGCCCCTGCCACAGATCGCGCGCCAGGCCCTGCTTGAACAGGAACCCGGTGTAGCAGGTTGTCAGCAACGACACGATGACGAGAGGCCACAGCAACATCGCGAGAAGCGACGGCGGACCGACGATCGCAGCGCCGAGCCACAACGTTGTCAGCAGCCCTTGAGCGGTCAGGAAGTAGGCGCCCCACACTAGCCACGAGCGCCAGTTCGGGCGGATGAGGATGTAGAAGAAGCGTTCGGGCCGCTCCAGGTCGGCGACGAGAAGCACCGTTGTGGCCAGGAGGAACACCAGCGAGATGGCGGGGCCCACCACCGTTGTCAGTGTTGCCCCTTCGCCGCTGACGAACGGCAGCAGAAGGCTGACCAGCATGGTGCCGGTGGCAATTCCTTTCGTCAGCAGATAGAGCGCCATGTCGAGGCCCCACGGCTTCACGTGCGGCGTGTCGTAGTCGACGCGTGGCGCGCCCGCGTGGAGCGGATCCGGTGCCGGCGATCCCAGCGGGCGCAGCAGCACCTGGCCTTCCTTGTAGATGAACGGGCGCGTCGCGACCTCCGGGCGGATGACGCTGTCGTCAGCGCCGAGATAGAAGACCTTCGGGAGCGTACCTTTCTCCGGCTTGCGGACCTGCATCGCCTCCATCTGCGCGATCTTCGCGACCTCGCTCGACGGATCGTCGAGGTCGCCGAAGATGCGGCATTCAGTCGGGCACACGCTCACACACGCCGGCAGCAGCTGGTTCTCGACGCGGTTCGCGCAGAAGTTGCATTTCTCTGCCGTATGCGTGTTCGGATCGATGAACAGCTGATCGTACGGGCAGGCCACCATGCAGGCGCGGCAGCCGATGCAGGAGTCCCCGTGCAGATCGACGATGCCGTCGCGCCGACGGTAGAGCGCGTTCGTCGGACAGATCCGCGCGCAGGGCGCGTCGTCGCACTGGTTGCAGAGGACCGGGAAAAAGAATCGGCGGGTATCGGGGAAGGTACCTTTCTCGACGGTCTTGACCCAACAGCGATTGACGCCGATCGGAATCTCGTGCTCGGCTTTGCAGGCGATCGTGCAGGCGTGACACCCGATGCATTTGCGAAGGTCGATGGCGAACCCGTAGTTGGGCATGCGGGATGGCGAATATATCACGCCGGGTTTCAGGCCACAGAGTCACAGAGTCACAGAGCTGCAAGTGACGTCGCACGACCGACCGGCGGAGCCGGTCGGGAACGGATCAGGAGCGCTCCACGAAAAACGCAAAGAATGAATCCCGGGTCTTTGTGTTTTTCGCGGAGCGTTCCTGATCCGTCCGCCGCTTCGCGGCGTCGTGCGACGGCTACAGCACTCGGCGTGTGACTCCGTCTTTCAGCAGTCGCGAGTTGAAGTTGATCAGCAGGCCGACACGTTTTTCCGCGACACGCAAGTATGTCAGCAGCTGCGCCTCGAAGAGAGGCTTCGAGACCTCGACGCTCTTGATCTCGACGACGACGAGATCTTCGACGATCAAGTCCACTTGATATTGGCCGAGACGGCGCCCTTTGTAAAACGCCGGAAAGACCTTCTGTCGAACGTACCGCAGCCCAGCATCATCGAGCTCAATGGCCAAGGCTGATTCATAGACGGCTTCGAGCAGCCCAGGTCCAAGGACTCGATGAACTTCGATCGCGCAGCGGATGATGTTGCCTGTGAGATCGCTCAGGTCTTCGAGCTCTGTGTCCCTGTGACTCTGTGGCTTTTTCACTGGGATCTCCCTGCAGTGAACGTACGAAACGCCATGTCGCGCTCCTCGACGCCGACGAGCGGGAACGTGTCGAGAACGTGGCGGAACTCGTCGGCGCTCAGTTGATAGAGCGCGGCGACGCGGGCGTTGAGGATCGCGAACGCCTCTCGATCGAAGCGTTTCGTCAGCAGACGCCCGAGCGCGGCGATCTCCTTGAACGCCGACGGGACGGCCTCGGCAGTAGGGATCGGCAACTGCTCCACCGTTGCGGTGGTGACGTGTGTCGTCACTCGAAGCCTGACGAGGTAGTTGACGACGAAGCTGTTGAAGAGCGCGCAGAGGAAGCACTGCGCGCGCAGGGGAAACGGCGTGCGCAGGCAGAAGACCGTGTGGGTCGATGCCGTGCCGGCTGGGAGAATCGCCGCGATCAGCGTCGTGCGATTGGTCGAGCCGGCGACGTCGCGATAGGCGAGTCTCCGGCGCTGATGACGATCGGATCGGAGCAGCCGCCGGGCATCCGCCCTCCGAATGCTGTACCGCACGCCGTCGAGCGCGACGCGAAACGAATCGAGGTGCTTGCCTTCGACAACCGGCATCCCGTGTCCACGCGCCCGCAGCGCGGCGCGGTCGTCGCTGGCGTTCAGCTCGCGCCCGAACTGCGCCGCCCATCCGCGCGGGCTGCCGAGCGGCGGAAACAGCGCCGAGGCGCGATCGACGATGCCGAGGTCGGTCGCGCTTCGCAGCGCGGGAATGGCCAGGCTGCTTCCTGAAATGCGTTCGAGCAGTGCCGGCGACACATGCACGGGAAACCAGGCGGACGTCTCGGACGACTCTTCGCCAATGCCTTCCAGGACGGCCGGGTCTTCAATTCCGAAGCGGCAGGCGACGCGCCGGGTCGGCGAGCCGGGCGATGCCGTCACCAGCAGGAAACCGACGCTGCGATGGATGGGAAAGATGCCACGGTGGTTGTCGATGCCGACCAGCGCATCGAGGTCGCAACGGGACAGGAGCAGCTGACGCAGCGGCGCGCTGCCGTGATCCGTGGCGAGGCCGGACGGCAGCACGAGGCCGATGCGTCCGCCGTGGCGGGTGAGCGCGATCGCGCGCTCCAGGAACAGCTGATACCGGTTCGCATGACCGCCCGACTGCGCGTGGTAGACGCCGGCATCGCGCGTGAACCGGAGCACTGACGCGACATCGCGTCTGGCGTGCGCGCGAGCGTCCGCGTGGCCGGTGTCGGCCCGAACCATGTCCCACGGCGGGTTGCCGATGACCGCGTCGAACCCGGCCGTTGGCAGCCGCGCGCCGTCACGGTCGAAAAATACCTCCGGGAATTCGAGCTCCCAATGGAAAAACTTCTGAGCGGAAGCGACGTCGTCGACCGCGGCGAGAAAACGATCGGTCAGGGCCGCCGGCAGCGAACCGCGTCCCTTGAGCACCGCGTCCGACAGCGCGCCGAATGCGGTGGGCGGCGGCGTGTTCTCGGTTCGGAACCACGCGGCGCACCAGAGGTCCGCCACCCGTTTCCATCGCGAGAGCCGCGCGTCGCGGTCGGTCAGTGAGGCGAACGCGCGTTCTTTCGCCTTCACCTGATCCAGCGTGTCGTTCGGCGTCGACTCCAGCAAGAAGCGAACTGGGAGCGCGTCTCGGAGGGCGCCGGCCACCCCGTCGTCAGCAAAGAGTGGCAGCTCGACGCGTCGGGCCCTGGCAGGAGGATGTCTCAGGCTGGCGACCCAGGCGCCAAGCAGGCTGTCGCCGACTTGCAGGCGGTGATCGAGGAAGCTGAGCGGCCGATCGGCGGCGAGCGTTGCCAGCCAGAGTGACAGACGCCCGAGTTGGACAGCCATGGGATTGAGGTCGACGCCGTACAGGCAGCGCTCGGCGATCGCGCGCCGAATCGCCGATCGCTCCGATGGCCCAAGATCGCCGGCATGGCAGCCGCCCGACCGTACCAACGCCGACTCGTAGGCGGCGGCGAGGTAGCGGCAGGCGGCAACGAGAAACGCGCCGCTTCCCATCGCCGGGTCGACGACTCGAAGCTCGAGGATTTGTGCAGGAGCGGCGTCGCGGACCAGCGGCGCGAGCGTCCGACGCACGAGGTAGTCGGCGATCGGCTGCGGCGTGTAGAAGGTGCCGGTCGCCTTCCGGATGCCCGATCCGCACTCCAGCCGGACCGCGTCGCCGTGTCCCGTCGGCTCGTAGTCCAGCAGCGTTTCGTACACAGCCCCGAGCTGCTCGACACCCAGGTCCCGGTACGCAATTCGCTCGCGCCCGGCCCGATCCGATGTCGGCCGCGACGACAGTGCGCGCACCGCCTGGCGCGCCGACTCGTCGTCGAGGTCGCGACGCTCGGCAAGCGGCGTTCGTGCGGGGGCAAACAATCGTCCATTGAAGGGCGTCACTCGCAGGTCGCCGGCGCGACACCCCGCGTGCGCGAGGCGTGCGATGGCGCGAAGCGCGTCCCAGAACGCCACCGCAGCACCCGGCCGGTGAGCGAAGGCGGGATCGTCCGCCAGGTCGCGCAATGCCTCCAGGCTGTAGCTGTCGCGATACACCGGGTGCCAGAGCGGAACGAGCGACCGGGCCTCGGCAAACAGCAGGGGGCTTCCCCGCCGTCGCCGGCCGTTCACGAGCAGCGCGCGCAGGACGTGGGCGGACGCGTCGAGTACGCCGTCCCGCAGCGACTGGCAGACACCGGCGGCGTGGCGATCGGATGCGGCGACGAGCGCGTGAAGCGATGACGGGTCGTCCGGATCGGCCGTCAGCGAGGTCGCGCTGAATACGCGCCAGAAAGCGGCGAAGGCGATCGGGTGATCGAGGACGAGATCGAGATCGAATTCGACATATCGCCGCGCATACAGACGCGAGGCATCGATCAGGCGCAGGCGAAGACCGTCGAACAGCACACACCAGACGGCGCAACGCTGCAGGGCCTGTGTCACCGCCAGCCGCCAGAGCGGATCGAGCGGTTCGGCCCAGGACGTGACGATGATGGCGACGGGTGCGGCGGCCGAGGTGAGGGTTGCGGCGACGACGGAGTCCAGCCGCTCGACCCGTTCGGGCGTGTGAAAACCGAGAAGTCCTACGAGCGGGGCGGCGGATGCTTGGAGCATGGCCGCCGGCGTCGAGGCGGGACCAAGCATCCGCGTCACACCGCTCCACTCGCCAAGGCGTCGTCGTCGTTCATCCAGCCACGCGGCCTGGGCGGGCTCTGCCGACTGGCGTTCGAGAAAGGCCGCCGACACGAGATGGCCGTCACACCCGGGCAGCATCGCGTGGGATCAGGACGAGCAGAAGTTCTGTTGCACGGGGCGTCAGCGTGCCGGCAGCCTCCACGGCCGCCAGTCTGACGGCGAGCTGCGCGGCACGATCGGCCGCACGATGCTCGTGAGCGGTATGGGCACGGTGAGCGCGCCTGTCGAAAAGACCGGGTTGAAACGATTGCGCTACGGCGGTGTGATTCGCGGCAATCGCGCGCTCGCGCGACTGGCGTGCGAGCGTGAACGCGCTCGTGACTCGCTGCGCGGTATCGCGCCAGCCGCGGCACTCGTCTTCGATCCGGGCGAGCAATGAAGGATCGGACCAGCGTTCGCGGCGAAGATCGGTCCCATGTCGCCGAAGGGCAATCGTCATTGCCACCAGCCTGGAGTGAACGAGGCGTCCGGTGGCGTCCTCGTAGGCGCACCGGTACACCAGGAGGATGCGACGGCGCAGGGCTGTTCGAAGGCGCTGCCGACGAGCGATGCCGATCAGTGGACCGTCGGCGACGAACGGCCGGGATGCACCGAAGAGAGAGCGCGCGCCGGTGAGGCGTCGCGCTTCATCATGTGCGATAGCCACGAGATCAACGGCGATCATTGAGATCCTCGCCGATGACCAGTCGAGCAATCGCCAGCTCCTCGTCGATGCCGATCGGATCCGGCGCGCCAATTTCGGCTTGCGCCGCAGCAATGCGCTGGGTGAGGCGGCGCAGTATGCGCGGCTCGCCAGTGCCCGTCGCGATCAGATGGAAGGCGTGAACCGTGCGCCGCTGTCCAATGCGATCCACGCGGCCGATGCGCTGCTCGAGGCGCATGGGATTCCATGGAAGCTCGACGTTGACGACCAGACGACAACCCTGGTGCAGGTTCAACCCCTCACCGGCCGCGTCGGTGGCGAGGAGAATCGTTCGAGGCTTGCTGGCAAACACCGCAAGAGCGGCCGCACGTTCCCGGGTGGTGAGTCCACCGTGGAGGACGACACACGGCAGATCGAGAACCCGACTGATGTGAAGCAAGGTGTCGCGATATTCCGTGAACACCACGGCCGATTCCCGGGCGCGTCTGAGCAGTCGCCGAAGCATCGCCAGCTTGGTTTCGTGGCGTGCCGCCGTCCTGGCGTGAGCTGCCAGCTCCGTGAGCAGCCGCCGTTCGTGATCGGCGTCGGAAAGCCCCAGATCCGCCGGCCACGCGGGAGCCTCGTCGTCGGTCGATCGCTCGCCGTCTGGATCGCCGAGCGGCAGCATCAGCTGCGCCGCGGCGTCGCTCGCGCCAACCGCCAGCAGCGCCGCGAGACGGCGATCGATCGATTGGGCGAGCGACCAGGCGCTCGACAGCGCGCGTTTGTGGAGTACGGAGAGCGCCAGCCATGAGGCGTCGTGGAGCTCGCGACGGTCCGCATGGACCGCCGCCGTGTAGTCCGCGAGGCTTCGGTGCATCCGGCGCTCGTCCTCGCTTGGCCGAGCAGGCGTGATGTGAACCCGCCGTGGCACGCCGATCTGCACGCCGCTCCGGCTGCGCCTGAAGACCAGAAGAGGATCCGCGTCGAGAGATCCCAGTCCGCACAGGGACGCGAAGGCGCGGTGGTCGCCAGAGTGCGGCGTCGCCGTCAGCAAAAGCACATAGGCCGCTCGGGCGGCGAGGATGCTGACGGCGACGTGTCGATCGGAGTCGCCGCCGACGACCCCGTGCGCTTCGTCCACGATGACTAGGTCCCACGAACAGGCCGCGACCGCCGGCAGCACCTCCGGTCGCTTGACGTAGTCGATGGACGCGATTGCGATCGGCTGGGTCGACCATGGATTGAGCCCGACCGGCAGGGTTGCGGCCGCCGTGCGCAGCGCCGAGGCATCGACAGTCGTCGCGCTGATCGAAAAGCGCTTCAGGAGCTCTTCGCGCCACTGACCGCGCAGCCCGGCGGGTGTGAGCACGAGAACGCGATCGATCGCGCCACGGACGAGCAGTTCGGCGCAGACGAGTCCCGCCTGAATCGTCTTGCCGAGACCGACCTCGTCCGCGATCAGGACGCGCGACCCCAAGCCGCGAAGAATCGCCAGCGCTGGTTCGAGCTGGTGCGGCAGTAGATCGATCCGTGCGTGGAGCGCGGCCTCCAGTCCGCCGGGCGGCCGATTGTCGGCGAGGAGATGTCGACAGGCGTTGCGCCAACGCTCCGCTCGAACCACTCGTGGCCGGATCCGGCGGTCGACAGGCTCGATGACGTCGAACGGTGCGAGGAAGCGTCGCTCGACGCCGATGTACGGCGGCGAGACCCCGGTCAACGTGACGAGCTCGCAGTCCTCGTACGCGCGGACATCGAGCACACGCCACCTGGCGCCACGCACGCGGACATATTGCGGAATCTGCATTGCGGTTCGGCCGCTCGCGCGCAGAAACTGCCGCACGAAAAATCGCGCGGCAGTCGAATCAACGACTTGCGACCCACGAGCGGCGCCGAGGCGTTCTCAGGGGCAAGCGATGTGCCGCGTGCGATTGCCGGGGGTCGGATACCGTATCCGACCCCGGCTGGGTTCCGTCGGTCAGGGGTCGGATACGGTATCCGACCCCGGCGCTGCGAGGTGAGCGACCGTGGCTCCCAGGTGGGAGGCCGGATCGTCGTGGAACTCGACGACGGAGGGGTGGCGATCGAGCGCGGCCTGAACGATGCCCCGCTGCACGCCCGTGCCGCGTCCGTGCACGAGGCGCACGTCGCGAAGACCGGCCAGGACGGCCGCGTCGATGTACTCGCTGACTACCGACGCGATGTCGCGCGGCGCGAATGCATGGAGGTCGAGCTCGGTTTCGATCGGAATGCGGACAGGCTCGTCGCTCATGACAATCCGGCTCTCAGCTCTCAGCTGATAGCCGATAGCTGAAAGCTGAAAGCTTCTAGTTCTTGACGTACTGCGCTGTGACGACCGTCTTGATACCGCCGCGAATCGAGAAGTCGCCGACGACCGTCATGCGGCGCGGCTGCAGCGCCGCGACGAGATCGTCCAGGATCTGGTTCGTCACGCTCTCGTAGAAGATGCCGCGGTTACGGAACTCGATCAGGTAGTACTTCAGCGATTTCAGCTCGACGCAGTGCGCGTCGGGCACGTACGAGATCCTTATCTCGCCGAAATCGGGAAGGCCGGTCTTCGGGCACACCGACGTGAACTCCGGACACTGAATCGCGATCTCATATTCCCGCTCGGGACGCGGGTTGGGGAAGGTTTCGAGCGTCGAGCTTGACATACGTCGAAATTCTAGCATTCAGGCCAAAAAACGATGTTTTCGCGGTTGCCGCGAATTGACACTGGTGAGAAGGGCGCGCTAGGATACGCGGGCTTTTCGACCAGTACCGCGATTGATGCCGCGCGCGCGACGATCGGCGGTGAAACATCACAGCGCGTCAAGGGGGAAACACCGATGGCTGACGCCGCCCGCAGGATGGGAAAGTCCGAACTCTTCTCGCACTTCTCCGAACGGTTCGAAGTCAAGCGGACGCAGGCCCGCGAGTACTTCGACGAGCTGACGGCGCTCGCGGAGAAGGAGTTGAAGCGCTCCGGAGAGTTCGTGCTGCCCGGAATGGTGAAGCTGGTCGTTCAGAAGCGGAAGGCGCGGATGGGACGGAACCCCGCGACGGGCGAGGCCATCAAGATTCCCGCCAAGACCGTGGTCAAGGCGCGAATTGCAAAGCAGTTGAAGGACGCGGTGCTGCCCAAGAAGTAGCCCCAAGAAGTAGCGCGGGTCGTCGCAGGATTTCCCCCCAGCCCGTCCCCTGTGATTCCTGGCTGAGGACGGCGCGGCGGCGACGGTGCGTCGCTGCGCCCTCTCTTCGCGGGGATCGTTCTTCCCGGACCAACCAACGAACGATCAGGCGGCGTCGGGACGGCTGGCCAGCAGCCGGCTGTACAGCGTCGCCGGCACGAGCACGTTCGTGCGCGCCTCGAGGTTCGTCACCGAATCATCGTCGAGAATGATGCGATCGCCAGGCGCGAGCAGGATCTCCGCGCTGTAGCGGCGTGCCCCGCGCATGGTGCGGAGCTCGAAGTATCGGACGGCGACCGTCTGGTCGGCCACCGAAAGCGCGTCGGTTTTCACGAGTGTCCGGAACATTCCATCCCTCCCTCTAACTTGCAGCCACCTGGACCGTTCGATCGTCGCGCGCGGGAAACCGCAGTGTGAACGCCGTGCCGCGCCCGACCTCGCTCTCGACGACGATCGTGCCATCGAGCTGCTCGACGATGCGTTTGGAGATTGCGAGGCCGAGCCCGAGGCCGCGCCGTTTGGTTGTGACGAAGTCGTCGAAAATCGCGGACAGACGATCGGCGGGAATGCCCGATCCGGTGTCGGCGACGCTGATCTCGACGTGGTCGCCGACCCGCGCGGTCGCGATGGTCACGCTGCCGCCCGGCGCCGTCGCCTGGATCGCGTTCGACATCAGGTTGCGGTAGACGCGGCCGAGCGCGAAGCGGTCGCCTTCGATGACGAGCGGGCCCGGCGCGTAGCGCGCCTCGACCAGCACGCCGTTGCGATCGCCTTCCGGTCGCATCGACTCGACGATCTCGGTCACCGACTGATTCACTTCCATCGCGAAGCGTTCGATCGGCTTCGGCTTGACGACGTTGCGCAGGTCGTCCATGAAGCGCTTGAGCGTCGTCAGCTCGCGCTCGATGGTGCGCCGGAACATGTCCCGCGATTCCTGATCGACGTCGTCGCGCAGGAGCAGTCGGGTGCTGTTGCCGATGTTCTGAATCGGATGCGACAGGTCGTGGACGATGCCGGCGGCGACGCGGCCGAACATCGCGTGGCGCTCCTGCCGCTTGACGTCTTCCTGCAGCTCGACCAGCCGATCGGCCATGGTGTTGAACGACTCGCCGAGGTCCGTGAACTCGTCGCCGGTCGTGATGTCGACGCGCGTGCTGAGGCGGCCGGCGGCGACGTCGTGCGTCGCGCGTTTCAGCTCCAGAATCGGGTTGATGAACGAGCGGCCGAACAGATAGCCGACGACGACCATCACGAGCAACGCGGCCAGGATGGCGATCCGCAGCTGGCGCTCGAGCTGCGTGGCGTTCGCGTACGCCTCGCTGGTCGGTTGCTCGACCGCCACGGTCCAGCCCAGTGCCGGGATTTTCGTCGCCACGCCGAGGTTCCTGCGCCCGTCGTCGGTGTACTCGAGCGACGCCGGCGCCTCGTCATGTTTGTCGCGGATGGCCGCGACCAGCGGGTGCGCCGTCATGGTGCGCGCCTGGGCGACGAGCGCCTTCTTGTCGGGGTCGCCGTGCGCGATCAGCTCGCCTCCCGGCGCGATAACCATCGCGTAGCCATGCTCGCCGATGCGGATGCGGTCGACCATGCGCCACATCTCCTCGAGCGAGAACTCGCCAGCCAGCCAGCCGGCGCCCTGGTTCAGGCGCGTCAGGCGGACGACGAACGTCGCCGTCGGCAGGAGATCTTCGTCGACGCGGATCGGCGACATGTCCACGCCTTCGACAACTGGCGCCGTGTTCTTGGGGATGACGATCCGCGGCTTGCCGGCGCGGCTCGACACGACGGGCGCGCCGGCTTCGTCAAACAGCGTGATCTCGCGGAACTCGCGGAACTCGAGGACGTAGTTCTTGAGGATCTGATCCTGCTGCCTTCGCTCGAGACCGGTATTCTGGAGGTCGGCAGACAGCGCTTTCAGCAGCGCCGCGTTGCTGACGACGTAGCGGCGGATTTCTTCGGCCGCTCGCGTGGCGACGTTGACGTTGCCGGTGACGATGGAGTCGTGCGTGCCGCGCTGAAGGGAGAGCAGGGAGACGGCACCGTACGCGAGCAGCGGAACGACGGCCGCCGCGCCGACGAGCAGCGCGAATCGGGTAGCGATGTGCCGAATCCGAAGCTTCATCCGTCTAATTGCGGCTGGCTTGACGGGTATCGGCTGCAGGCTTCCAAAGCCGTAGCGTACCCAGGATATCGCGCCCAGGTTCCGACGGGACTGAGAAACGCCTGCTGACCGCACGTGCACGTTCCTGCCATGCGAGGAACACGGCGGGCGGATCTTCCGCGAAGGTCTGGTTCAAACTGGCAACCGCCGCACGGTAATCCGTATCGGATCCGGAAAAGCGGACGGCGTCGAGAGCCTTGTCGATGTTGGGACCGCCGAAGTGACCCCAGTTGATCGGGGCACCCGAGTGCCACACCAGATAGGGACGGAACAATGTGGGCCCGCCGATGAACTCGACCATCGCA
>Ga0193697_1000488_pt1 | contig 13947 bp, 4 predicted proteins | sample L3m2metaG_FD_145073 | JGI IMG/M metagenome (GOLD analysis project Ga0193697, IMG submission 145073) | Soil microbial communities from a riparian zone of the East river system, Colorado, United States - L3m2 | ecosystem: Environmental > Terrestrial > Soil > Riparian zone | place: USA: East River... | reverse complement strand
CTTGGTGGCGGGGGCCTCACGACCACGGGTGGCGTCTCCACGACCACCACTGGAGGAGGCGGAGAAACGACAATCCTGGGGGGCGTATGCACAACGACTCTCGGCGGCGGCGCGGGCACTCGCACCACTCTCCCCCGCTCATGAACGACGAGACATCCGGTATTGATAAGCGCGAGCCCAATCGCGCAACCCAGGCAAATGACATTTTTCATAGGGTCCTCAGCATCCGCGCGCCTGATGATTGGGCATCCTGCCTCACTTTGAGACACTCCCCTCGCATGCGGCGCAGCGCGAAGCAGCAATGAGCACCAGAGATGCCATACGCAGGCGGATTAACCAAAAGGGGAATCAGTTGAGAACCACGCCGACCTTTGCGGTCCGCACTACTTCCGCAGCGGCACAAGGCTCGGTGGGGCGCCTTCTGGCAAATGACCTCTGGCCGACACTTCGCTGACGAGGTCTTTCAATGTCAAGGTCGCAGCCGCCTGGCGTTCGGCGGCCTCGATCCCTTCGAAATGCGCACAGACGACGACGCGTGTCGGATCGTCGCGTGTCTCAAGTTCCTGTCCGCCGCCGGCGCGCAGGCATTGCAGCACGTCGTGACACGTAATGCGTTCGATTGGCCGCCCTGGCGAGTACCCGACCTCATTCTGTTCGCAGGCAACTTCGAGCACCAGCCCAGCATCGATCAGCGGCTGCAAGACTCGGCCGGCGAGCCGGCTCGGGATAGCCAGCTCGGTCGCAATCTCCAATACCGTCGGTGGCTTGCGGCCAAATTCGAAACGCTGCGCGAGCAGAGTCATGATACGCAATGCGACGTATTCGCGATTTCGCTGGTTCACGCTCTCCGCCTTTTTCTCCTGCAGATAAACTTCACGATTCTGGTACGCGTAAGCGACCTGCGCGCCGAAGAGCATGATTGTCCAGGAGAAATACAGGCCGATGAGAAAAATTGGAATGATACCCAGGGCCGTGCCGTAAATCTTGCTCATGTTCATCACCTTGCCTAGATTCACCGCGTTAAAAATATTAAGCAGCAGCCACAGCGAACCGCCGACCACGCCGCCCATTAATGCGGCGCGCCAGTGGACCTGGGTGTTCGGCATGAGTTTATACAGAATTGCAAACACGAAACTCACCAGCACAAACGGCGATGCTTTGATGACCGCCTTGCCAATGAACGGCAAAGTTTCCAGCAGCTCCTGGCCGGATTTGAAGTAAGTGGTGCTGACGAGGTAGACGACGGAGAAGAGCGCGATCGGACCAAATGTAATCATCACCCAATACTGCACCAATCGCCGCCACCACGTGCGCCCGCGCGTCACGCCCCAGATATCATTGAACGTTCCCTCGATAGTGCTGAAGAGCAGAATCGCGACCGCGATAAGTCCGAGTGATCCCGTAAACCCGAGGGTCTTGGAGCTCGCGTTGCTGATCAGTTCCTCGATCCGTCCTATTGCCTCCTGGCGGGCCGTGGGTTTGCCAGGTTCTTCAGGCGGCGGAATCAGCTTCAATTGCGGGACCACTGCATCGACGAATTGCGCTATCAGGTCCTGTTTCTCCGTTGCTCCAGTCTCTTTGAGATAACCGGACAGAATGCCGAAGCTAACCGCGAGCAATGGAATCAACGCCAGCAGGGTTGTATAGGCCAGAGCGGTGGCGCGGAGGGGGCAACGGTTCCGTCCGAAGCTTTTGATGACGAGCAGCCAAAAGTGCGCGACACGCTCAATATACGACGCCTGCGCCTCCTCATGAGCTTCAATCCCCTTCTCGGTGATGAACTCGTAAACGGTCGTGTACCACTTCCTGATTTTCGAAGCTAATCCGTTCCCCATTTCACCTCAAACGTAGCAGCCCGCGGTCCAAAAGCAAAGCGGGCCGCCACAGACCAGCAACCTGCCCTGCATTTAGATCTCGATTATTGATCCTGGAACGGTGTCACCAAACGATAGTAGCGACGAGGCGACGGATTCGTATCGATGAGCGTCTCGGTCCGGATGTTGGTGCGCGCAAATACGTGCCCCAGGTTCGACCAGGTGTTTCCCGCAAGGTTGTCGTTGAATTGTACCGTATAGGTCTTGTTCGATACCGCAACGAAACGAATCGTCGCCGGGCTCGCCACGGTGAGTTGCTCCACCTTCAAATAACTTTGCGGATCGTTCGGGTCAGTTCCCGCAATATACTCGTCTCGATTGCTCACACCGTCGTGATCAGTGTCCACATTCGGCTGACCGTCTGATGGATCGTTCGGGTTGAAGCCGTTGGCCTGTTCCCAAACGTCAGGGATACGGTCGCCGTCGGAATCAAGCAGCACTGTCAGGTTGGCAGTACTGCTCTGGATGCCGGGCGAAGGGTTGGCTGCGTTCGTCACGATTACTGTATAGGCCCCGCTGTGGCTCGTCTGCGCGTTCGTCAGCACGTAAACTCCTGAATTAGGTTGCGGACTCACATTGATGCCGCCTTTGCGCCACCGATAACCGAGTATGGGCGTGCCAAGTGACTTCACACTCATTGTCACCGTATCGCCCACCAGCGCCAACTGCGTCTGCGGATGTTGGTAAATGAGCGGTGGCACGTTAATGGCCAGGATTGCCGGGTCGCTGGTTATTGGACCCACCGTATCGGTAACGACAACGTCGTAGACACCTGCGTCCGCGAGAGTCGCGTTCGAAACGACCAGTGTCGTGTTCGTTTCACCTGTGATTGGCGTCCCGTTAAATCGCCACTGGTAGCGCATCGGACTGCTGCTCGTCGCGGTCACCATAAACGTGAAATTCGTGAACGTATAGCCATACGTCGCGATATTCGTCGAGCCGCGATTGAACACGATGTTGGTCGGGTGACGCGTTATCGATGCCGGGATCAATACCGTGAGAGTTGCGTTCGAACTGCGCACGTATCCCGCACCGTTATAGATCACCACTGAATACGATCCCGCATCCGGCGCCTTGAGGTTGGTCAGGTGCAAACTGGCGCTTGTCCCGCCTGGAATCTGGCTGGTCCCAAAGAACCACTGATAACCCAACGCTGACGGGCTTGAAGCTTCCACCGTAAACGTCGCATCGAAGCTCGCCACACCTGTTTGATCGGTCGGTTGCGTGAGAATTGCAGGAGGAGCTCCTCCGGCGTAGGGCGCGTTCGGACTCGGCACAACCGCCGTCCAATTGATGGCATCATTACCGTATTCCGACACACGCAATCGCTGCAGCGATGGCCCAATGCCATCAGCGATTTGCGGCCACGGCGGCACATCGGCGTATTCGACCTCATCCACCACGATATGCGGTATGTCATTGCCGTCCGGAGCGTCCGGTCGCTGCAATGTGATCTGGTCGTGGCTGTTATCGAGCTTGCCCGCATACGGCCCATACAGCGGCACGCTTGCCGCCAAATTATACCTCGCCCGGAACGCTGCCGCCCGCGGCGGATCAAGGGGATGGAACGCCACCACAAGCGCATATCCTCCCGCAGGAATGCTGGTGGTGGACGGGAAGTCGTAATCCACTCCGCCGCGGATGCGCCAACTGTTTCCGTTTTCGAAAAGCGGTACTGCGTTTGAGGTCACATTATAGAGTTCGATGAACTCCATCTCCTGATCGTCTGCCCCGCCCGGCCGGTCTGGCGGATGATACATGATTTCGCTGATCACGATCGGTCCCACTTTCGGCAAGGCATTGGTCGCGCCGGGCGTACGTGCGCTTTGGGCAACAAAATGCACCCCCCCGGTGCTCGTGTAATAGCGACCAAAAGACACTCCATTTTCCGCCGCTCCAAATTCGTACCCGTGGAAAAAGCCGGTCAGGTTCGTGCCGTCTCCCGAGAAAACGTAGGCCTCATCACCCTTCGAGCTGAATGAAAAGCTCAACGGGGAATTCGGATCGGCATTGTAATCGGTCTCATCGAAGACTGCGTAGCCGCCCGCCGGAATGGTCCGCCCCGCCGGGATGCGGAATTTCTTCGGCGTCGTGAAATCGTCGGAGATAAACCAGCCGCCAATGTTCACGGCATTCGTATTTGGATTGTACAACTCGATGAAGTCGTACGGAGGCGCCGGGTCGGAATGGGTATAAACTTCATTCACCAGAATCGTCGCGACGGTGGGCGGTGCCTGGTCGCCTCCGCCGGGAGTTCCGCCGTCAGCGCCGCTCGGCCGCCAGCTCACCTTGCTGTTCCACGTATAATAGGGCGCGGTATCGTCGATGATCACCAGGGAGAAGCCCATGCCATCCGTGCTTGGATACCAGTTGTTCTCGTAGCGGAACTCCAGGATTTTTTCGTTCACTGCGTCGTCGAGTCGAATTCCTTCACCCCCGTTGTCAAGCGTGCCGGTATAGACGCCGCCGATGTTGAATCCTGTCCCATAACGGGAAGTAAACGCAGCCAGGTTCTTCACCAGGAGCATCCTCCCACCCGCGCCGAGAGTCGTGGCCACGCTGTTGGTAAACGCAAATTCAATGCCCTCAACAAAATGCACACCATTCAAAATGATGCTGACGGGCCCAATGTTTCGAAGTTCGATATACTCGAAATCCTCTTGCGTGTAGAGGCTGCCGGCAGGCGGCTGCGTCGGGTGATACATGATCTCAGTAATTCGCAGGTACTGCTGCGGCAGGCTCGGGTTGCCTGGATAATTCGTCGCAAACACCGCACGCCCCCCGCGATCTGTCAGATACAGCGATTCGCCGCGCGCCGAAAGCTGCCCTTTGTAATTGCCCTGCACAAAATTGCCCTGGGTGCCTCGAGGGCCTGTGGTACGGGCGCGAAACTGCCTGACATCAGGCGACAAGAACATCTGGCTGTTTGCCGGCATCACAACGCCGCCCCGGAAGGTGTAACTGATCGCCCCGGTGATCGACCAAAACGACATGTCCACCGCGTAATTATTCGTGTTCCGCAACTGGACGTATTCCTGCGCCTGATTCGCATTTGCCGGGCTGTATTCGATCGCGCCGATCAGCACCACCGCATTGCTCGGTTGCGCGTTCGGAATCGTTCCCGGGGCCCGCCCATACATGCTCACACGCCGTTGCGGCAAATAGTTCGAGTTTATGATCCCGGCGGCCATCGCCACACTCTGCGTGCAGCACGTCGAAATCCTCGCGTTTCCCGCCGGTGTGGACGCCGTGCCTCCCCATGTTACCCATGCCGTTTTTTCCAACTCGGCGTCGGGCGCGATCAGATCGCGCCAGTAATTCACCTGGGCTTCCAGCTTGAGTTGCTCCGGTGGTGTATTTGTCGGCTGCAGGAGTTCGTCCATCAGCGTGCGGATGCGGCGCAAGTACATTTGATTGAGCGACGGCGTGCTGAAGAAAAGACCGAAGAGCCGATTGTTGCCGCCAACGTTCAGCCCATTGTTGGGATAAATCGTGTCGTCATAATACGTTGACGTGCCGTTCCAATTCCGGCCAAAGCTCAGGTCCACATCCCACGGTGTGCCTGCCCACTCTCCTGTTCCCTCGCTGTCGCGATACAAGTAATAGTTTTTGTGACAGCAATCGACGTCGCCTGTGAGAATGCGCGACGCCAGAAAATTGATTGTCTCCGGAATATTGACGTTGTCGAAAAGATAGTTCGTGCCGGTGACACAACCATTCCAAAGCGCAACCAGATCTTCATTGCCCTCCCACTTGCGGGTTTTCTTCTCCGCGTTCGCGTTGACTCCGAGGGCCGGGCTGTCGAACGTATTGTACATTTTGTAAAGCGCACCGCGCGGATCCCACCCCAGTCGTTTGGTGTAATTCTCGTCGCCATTTTCAACGAAATGATAATCGCAATAGTATGCGCCGTTTAACTGAACCCGGACGGGGTACACGAAATGGTACGCCGACCCGGCATCCTTATAGATCTGATACGACAGCATGTTGCGCATCTTCGCTTTATCCGGGTACGTCGAAAGGAGATTGATATCATCGACCCGCTCCTCATTCGGGTCATAACGGAAATTATATCCGGGGTTAAAATCCAGGTCGTAGCTGCGCCGCGGAAAGTCTGAGCTCGACTGGCCATGGCGATTGAGGTGCATGTTATCGTAAAATTCCCCCAAATAATAGATCGACGCCGGGTAGCTGCCCACGCTGTCGTTATTCACGTTGTTGCTTAAAATGTTGTTCGGAATAAACAGATGCAGCACGGGCAGTGGGTTCGTCAGCAACGGATTGTGGACGATCGTGCCATAATACTGCGGCACATTATTCGTCGCGGGGGCGACAAACGTCGGGAAGCGCGTCACATTGCTCAGCGTATCGTACGAGCGCACGTAGTACCGCACCATGTCGCCCGGGACGGAAACACCAGCCGGGATTGACGCTCCATACATGCCGTCTCCAGCGGGACCATCTCCATGCGCGCCGTCGTCAAACATCGGTATGGTCACCTCGTTCGAGTACATGATCCGATAAGTCAGCGTCATCCTGTCCACCGGGTTGAAGGTCATCCGCGTGCGAGCTGTGACAACCAGGTCCTCATTATCCAACGGCTCGTTCGGCGTATGCGTCAGTTCGAAGACCAGGGGGCCAAGATTCGTGTTCCCGAAGCCATTGGGCGCGCCAGGCGTTGGAATCGTGAAATACCGTGGCGCGTTCGTGGACAGCGAGAGCGTCGCTCCGCGCAACTCCGCCGAAATCAGAAAATCAATATCGGTCGCCGACGCGTTCAATCCCTGGATGGCCAGCACGTTCAATCCATTGCGCAGTAACCCCAGCCCCGGCGTGATATCGATATCTTCAAATTGCATCCCGTCGAGATTCGACCTCGATTCCGTCGCCGTCGAGTTCCACTGCGGGTCCGGTGGGGCATTTCGGCTCACAATGTGCTCCCCATTCAAATACGCCACAAATCCGTCGTCGTACTTCATCCGCAACGTCAAAAACTCGATCGCGTTCACGTTCGTCACGTTGAAGGGAATCCTTATGTACGCCGTCGCGTTGTTCTCGAGCATCTCCGTCTGGATCGTCGTCGTAATCTGGTTCGTGTAGGTCGGCAGCGCGTAAATCTTCGCGCTCATGTACGATCCGTCGGAGCTGTCGTCGCTATTCGGATCGAGAATAATATCGATCGCGTCCCCGGGCTGCACACCGGTGATTGTCACCGAACGATTCGTTCCCGCAGTATTGCTCCCCAGAATGGTTGCTGTGTCCCGCTGCGCGTCCTTGTGATAAATCCGGCCGATCACTCCCCCACCCCCCGCGGCGGCCTTTGCCAGCGACCAATCGACCCGGATTGTCCCGCTCACCTCGCTGATCCACCGGCGAATTGCCCAATGCTCAACTCCGTTATTCGAGCCGTTCGGATGCGCATTCGTGCGTCCGATCTCCGTCCACGGCGGATTTCCCGCATACCAGTCCCATTGCACCCCGTTCCAAAAATTGTCCGGTCCCCATGTCTCTCCATTTTTGGGAAAAATGACAAAATTCGACGCCTGATAAACTGCTCCCACGTCGATGCTGCGATTATAAAAACCATAGAACCAGTTGTCCTGCCCCTGTTCGCCCGAAAATTCCGCCGCCGAATCCGCCACCAGCAATGGCGGGGATGGTTCAGCTTCGAAACCAATCGCTGCCGTCCCGCTGCTCCACGCCGAGTCGTTAAAACCGAACTGGTACCAGTTCGTAGCTATACTGTCATCCGGCGGGACAAAATATTTCGAAGCGTTTGTCGCCGAGAGCAGTGGAATAATCGTTTGTTGCAGCCCCAGGCCATACGAAATGTCGGTCACCTGGGATGCCGGGGCGTACTGCCACGCCACCGTCACCCCATCGGGTTTGATCAGCCCGAGATACTCACCCTCGTTCGCCAGACGGAAATTCGTATGCAACGGCTGGCCGGGCGTCCGGCGGTCCTTATTCGAGGCGAACACCACCATATACCTATTGGCGAGGATATTCGTCGCCGGGAACCTCCACTTGGTGCGATTGCCCGCGGCGTCCGTCAGATACCACCCATTGAGATTCACCGTGTTCGTGCCGGCGTTATAAATCTCGACCCAGTCTTGCGCTTCACCGTCCTCGTCGACCAGGCCCCGGTCATTCTCCGCGAGGAATTCAGTAATGATCAGCAGGTCCTGCTGGGCGTGAACGACCGATGTGGCCAGCAACGTGGCTACAACGGAAACGAAGAAGAACCGCGTGAATTTCATATTGTCAACAATTCGTAACAATTAATCGGGGTTAATCGGTTCGGTTATACCACACTCCTCAAAAAATTGCCTCAACTTTTTTCAGAAAAATTGCCCGCCCCGCGGCGGTGAAGTGGAGCCAGTTGTCGGATTTGAACCGACGACCGACGGTTTACAAAACCGTTGCTCTACCACTGAGCTAAACTGGCCCTGGAAGATGGTCGGGGCGGTGAGATTTGAACTCACGACCTTCTGAACCCCATTCCGTCCGACTGCCCCGTATTATCGCAGTTCCCCTTGCATTCTGTCAATTCGGGTAGGCTGATTGCTTAAAGTAGGTAGAGAGCGGTGAGTAAAACGGGGAGCCTGCTTTGGCGTTTCGGGACGCGCATTCTCTCAACGAGTCGAGTAATTCCTCTATTTTTAGAAATTTTTTCACCTCCGCCATGCTTCGGTGCGGCGGGGTTTTTACTCTTGAATGGGCTGCCACGCCTGAACGTTCTCAATGAGAGAACCGTCATGAGCGTCATACCAAACGCCGGAAAGGTCGAGGAAACCAAGACAGTCAACCGAGGGACTTTTCACCATGACCCATTGCCCACAACGGGGCAGCTTGTCATTGACTGAGAATGGCGCTGGCGCTTCCATGCTTTCCGTTTTCATAGCGGCCATGATGTTCGGGTGTTGAAGGATGGGCGGCTAATACTTCGTGAGAATAATTTCGATAGGTTTGAGCTATGAGTTCGCGCTTGCAATCGTCCGCCAAAGGAACAGGGTCGGCTGTAAGGAGGGGAAAGATTAGGGTGCTCGACGATCTCGGTAACGGGGTCGGCCTTTTTAGGCGGTTGAGCGGTTGGTGGAAAAGCCACTCAATACTGGAGCCGATCTCAGTAGCGCCTGGCCCCGGCGTAACAGGTGTACTGGAGCACGGCGAGAAAGGTGTCCCTGTGTCAAATCGGTACCCACCTCACGGTGAGAATCGTGGAGGCCGCTTCTGCACACCAGGCATGGTACAGGTCGCTTCCCCAAATCACAAAATCGCCATGTTGCTTAAGAGTCACGCGCTTGACGCGACTCTCTGCAAAGCTTTCGGTGTCCGAGAACTCAAATCTAAACCGACCTTGCTGGCTTACCAGAATGGCTACGGTGCGCCCTGCACTTGGGGGCTTCGTCGGGCCACTCTCATCTTTCTCCGGGTGCGCCTTCCACTTCATGCAAAGGCCAGTGGATTGCATTTCCTCCGGCATGCTGCGCAGGCCGGTTATCGTCTCGTTGAAACCGATAAACCAATCCTTGTCGGCACGCAGCCTTGGAATGTTGCCGGACTCAATCTCCACGCCTCAACTTTGTGCTTCACATCCCCGGCCTGCAAGGCGACTAACGGTTTGGTGGGAAGCGTTGAAAGCGGATCGACTCCCGCTTCCCATCTCGTCCCTTGGCTTTATCCGGCCTTATCTTCTGCGCAGTCGCTTTTCCACGGTGGGAAGGATTGCCCGTAACCGTTTTTCTGTCTCGCTCAGGCCCTGCTCCTTTAGCTGTTTTTCGTAATTACGCATCATGCGCCAAATTGTTTGCCGTTGCTTTGGCGTAAGGTGCGAACGATTTAAATCAGCCTCCAGATCGCGGATGATAAACCCCAGGTCCTCGTTGCTAAAATCGTTTCTCTTTGCCACCAGCAAAATCTCCTTTCCAGCTTAATCTCCTTCACAATTTACTGCCTGCAAGTGGATATGTGGCTGCCCAAACCTCGTTGAAACACTTGTGTTTATTGGTGGGTTTGATGGTCGGGGCGGTGAGATTTGAACTCACGACCTTCTGAACCCCATTCAGACGCGCTACCAAGCTACGCTACGCCCCGACGATCGAGCGCTAAATATCACGGAGCAACGCCCCAAATTCAACTAATTTCAGGCCACATTCCGTGGTCCGCGGAGCGCTTCCCCCCGGACGGCAAAGAAAAATCGTGGCGTTCGCCTGACGGGATGGCACATTCCCGTGGCATGTTGCTGACGGAGTCTGAACTGGGGAGCCTAATTCACGCCACGCACCGTTCTCCTCATCAATTGCTCGGCGTGCATCCCCTCGGGGATGGCTCGGGCCTCGTCGCCCGCGCGTTGCTGCCTCACGCTGCAAAGGTCGAACTCGTTCCAACTCACGAAAAGGGCAAACCGCGGTTTGTCCTCAATCGCATTCATGATGTCGGTCTCTTCGAAGGCGTCACCAAGGACGCCGCTAAAGTCTACGCCTATGATCTCGTGATTACGGATCACAAAGGGAAGGTGCATCAGACCCGCGACGCATATTCGTTTCTGCCGACCCTCGGCGAAATGGACCTTTATCTGTTCAACGAGGGCAACGAACGGCGCATTTACGACAAGCTCGGCGCGCAACTCAAAGTCATCGACGGCGTCGCGGGCACGAGTTTCGCCGTGTGGGCGCCCAACGCGCAGCGCGTCAGTGTTGTGGGCGCGTTCAATCACTGGGACGGACGCGTGCACGCCATGCGCAACCTCGGAGCGTCCGGCGTGTGGGAGATTTTCGTGCCGGGCGTGTTCGAGGGCGCCCTCTACAAATACGAACTCAAGGACACGCACGGAAATCTCGAAGAAAAAACCGACCCGTACGGGTTTTTCTTCGAGCCGGCGCCGAAGAATGCGTCGATTGTATGGGACAACAAAAAGTTTAAGTGGACCGATGAGAAATGGCTCCAGCGCCGCGCCGAGCACAATCCTTTCCGCTCGGCGATGAGCATTTACGAGGTGCACCTCGGGTCGTGGCAGAAGAAAAATCACTATGAATCGCTGAGCTATCGCGAGCTCGCCGGGCCGCTCGTCGATTACGTCCGAAAAATGAATTTCACGCATGTCGAGCTTCTGCCCGTCTCCGAGCACGCGTTTTATCCGTCGTGGGGCTATCAGGTGACCGGGTTCTATTCGACCACGAGCCGCTTCGGCACCCCCGACGAGTTCCAGTATCTCGTCAACGCCCTGCACGAAGCCGGCATCGGTGTGTTGATCGACTGGGTCCCCGCGCACTTTCCTCGTGACGCCTGGGCGCTGGCACAATTCGATGGCACGTCCCTCTACGAACACGCCGACCCGCGCAAGGGCGCGCACCAGGATTGGGGCACGCTTATTTTCAATTATGGCCGGCACGAGGTGCGCAATTTCCTCGCTGCCAACGCGCTCTTTTGGTGTGACCGCTATCACATCGATGGGCTGCGCGTGGACGCGGTGGCGTCGATGCTCTACCTCGACTATTCGCGCAAGGAAGGCGAATGGATTCCAAACCAGTTTGGTGGCCGTGAAAATCTCGAGGCGGTCGAGTTCATGCGCCACTTCAATCACATCGTGCACACCGAACATCCCGGCGTAGTGACGATCGCGGAGGAATCAACCGCCTGGCCGCAAGTGACGCGCCCGCCGTATCTGGGTGGGCTCGGCTTCACTCTCAAGTGGAACATGGGCTGGATGCACGACACACTCAATTATTTCAAGCGCGACCCGGTCTACCGCAAATATCATCAGAACGATCTCACCTTCGCGATGCTGTATCATCATCACGAGAATTTCATCCTGCCGTTGTCGCATGATGAAGTCGTGCACGGAAAAGGCTCGTTGCTCGGCCGCATGCCGGGCGACGACTGGCAGGCCTTCGCAAATCTCCGCACACTGCTTGGCTATCAATGGATGTTCCCGGGCAAAAAACTTTTGTTCATGGGCTGCGAGTTCGGCCAGCGCGCCGAATGGAATGCCAATGCGAGCATCGACTGGCATTTGCTGGACATGGGTCCTTTCCACGTCGGAGCGCGGCGTTTCGTCGAGGACCTCAACAAGCTTTACAAGGCGGAGCCCGCTTTGTGGCAGGGTGATTACGACATGGACGGCTTCTTTTGGGTCGATTGCTCGGACCACGAAGACAGCGTCCTGTCGTTCATGCGCCAGAACCGCGAGCGCAGCAGTCGGGTTCTCGTCATCCTTAATCTGACGCCTGTGCCGCGGTACAACTATCGCGTCGGCCTGCCGCACGGCGGTTACTGGAAGGAAGTGCTAAACAGTGACGCGGGAATTTATGGAGGAGGCAACCTCGGCAACTTTGGCGGCGTGAACGCCGAAAATTACCAGGTGCACGGCCAGCCTTACTCCGCGCCTTTCACATTGCCGCCGATGAGCATCGTCGCGTTCAAATCGACTGATACCGAATAATCGCCTCCCGGGCGCAATATCTACGGCTTCAGCAATCGGAAGAACGCGCGATCCGAATCAGGCAGATAGAAATTTCCCGTCAACGGAAAATCGGTATGCCTGTGCAGCAGGACCCGCTTCGTCGATCCGATTAACGGCGCGGTCCACCCGGAAGCTGCCCACGAACTGGAATCCGTCAAATCTGCACTCCACTGCGGAAAGAATCCGGAATCGGGGATTGTCCAACTGAGCCAGAAGAGCGAGTCTGGGCCCGCTATCTGGACTCCAGCGGGTGTGCCCGCCGCCACTTGCCAGCTCAAGCCCTCAAATGACAGGTAGAACGGAAAATCATCGTCCAACAGCAACGTGTCTCCCGTCACGCTCTCGAACTTGGATACGACCACGGCTTGGCCAAGATTTCCGCCACTGTTTGCCTGGGCGCCAATGTATATCATTAGTTGTTGGCCAAATAACGCCGCTGCTTCGGGCGGCAGTGTAAAATTACCAACCGCCCCGCCCGGAGCGGTGAGCGTCACATTCGTGTCCTGACTGAAAGTAAGTGACCACGTGCCGATTGGTGTCGGACTCGAGACGCCGCCGAGCGTTCCGCCATTTGGCGCGGCACGATAAAGGAAATTATTCCCTGAAGGTTCATTCGTCTTGTAGCGAAATGCAGCGAACGCGGATCCGTTGGCTTGCCCCTGGATGTCTAGGAAAATGACATTCGGTTGGCTGTAATCCGGCGCGCTCTCTACGCCGGGCGGGTCCGCCACCAGGAAGACATGTGTTTGAAAACCCGCGTGCGTGGCATCCGGATACGAACTGAGCGTCAAGGAATACCTTGTCGGGTCCGGCCTTCCGATCCAGGTGTAGGAACTGTTAATCGTAGCGATATTCTGCCGCTCATACTGTCCCGAAGCGGGAATCAAATTGAGGCCTCGAATCGGCCGCTGAACGCTCAACGTCGGGCCGGCCGGTGGCGGGTTGGTTTCAGTAAATTTCAGATTATCGACGAAGAAAGTCACCGGCCCATCGAGAGTCGGCCCGCCGTAAAGCTCAAGTGTGATCGCGCGAATATCGCTGAATACCCCAGTGAGCGGCGACACCCGGATGTGCCGCCAGCCGCCATTTGTATTTACGGTTCCTTCAAATTGGACATCGAAACTGTAGCTGCTGGTGTTCCGAATCACCATTTTAAGATAGCCGTTGTTGTAATCGAAATCCTCCGCGGAGCCGGGCTCAACTTTGAAGTCCATCTCCATGCTCGCGTACAACGTGCCATTCAATGGCGTCGGCAGATCATATGTAATGGCGCCCTTGTTGTTGCCGGTGGCGTCCAATGCCGCAGAAAACCCAAACGTCACCTTCAACGATCCCGAAGCCGGGTTGTTTGTCGCGTCCTGAGTCGGGTCGAAGCGCAGCAGATTCGTGACACCGCCATAATCAAAGCGCCATCCTGTGAGCGAACTCGAGTTGTTAAACTGGCTGACGATGACGTCGTGTGCCGTGGCTGGCTGGGTGAATTTCACATTATCGACGTAAAAAATGACCGGGCCCGTGAGCGCCGGGCCACCATATAGTTCCAGCGTGATCGCCCGGATGCGCTCCCGTCCGCCGGTCAGCGGAGACGCCCGAATGTGCCGCCAGTCA
>Ga0193697_1000487_pt1 | contig 13949 bp, 10 predicted proteins | sample L3m2metaG_FD_145073 | JGI IMG/M metagenome (GOLD analysis project Ga0193697, IMG submission 145073) | Soil microbial communities from a riparian zone of the East river system, Colorado, United States - L3m2 | ecosystem: Environmental > Terrestrial > Soil > Riparian zone | place: USA: East River... | reverse complement strand
CGGGGGTGTCAGATCGGAACCCGGAAAACGATCGCCCGGTCCAAAAATGCCCAGCCCGGAACTGCTGATGCCCTGATTTGCCCCGTATTGTGACAGACCGTTCAGGTAGGCCCACTCGCCACCGACGACGCCGCCGGGATCAGTGGTCCCGCCATGCTCGGCTGTCGAGCCGGCTGCAAGGATCGCCGAAACGCGCGTCAGGGCCGGATCGCCCGCAACGCTAAAGAAAACGGCGGTCAAGAGGTCAGCCGCATCCAACGTGTCAGCGACGGACGTGTTCGTTAACGTGACGGTCAGGACGCCCGCCGTCGAGTCGTCGAACGTCACCGATGCGGCCAGAGATCCGCTCGACCCAACGTAAGTGATCGACGACGCCTGGGATGCGGTCGGCGCCAACATCAAGCCGATCCCCAATAAAGCTGTCGCTGCAAAACTACCGAATGACTGTGTGCGCATCCACTGTTCCTCTTCGATTTGACCGATTGGTCGTTAGAGGAACTTTGTGAGCAACAACAGTACCGTAATTTACGATGGCAGTCTCTAAGAAACACTATGTAATCTCGAGCCGGCCTGTGTCAGTCTGACCCAGGGCTGACTTTCCTCTGCGTCACAGCTCAACAACGAGACAAGTGAGCCATGCTTGTCTGAGCTTCCGGGATCACAATACTGTGCGCTCGCCGGCAATTGCGATTCCCAACGCCGTTAGCACTTTTCTCGTTAAGAGCCATAACCCTCAACTTATCAATAGGTTCCTGGACACAGTTGAGCGGGCTGCGGTATTGCTCAGCTCACGAACGGTCCTGTGCTTGGGCACGGCCATTCAGGAGCCGACCGATGATTCCGACTGTGCGCCGATCCTTCAGCAGCCGCCTCTCCATGGTCGGTCTCGCTGTTTCCGTTCTACTCTCCTCACAGGTCTCGACCCAATCACCCAAAGGAAGGTCACCGAACGCTAGCGCCGGTCCCGGGGCCGAAATGCAAGGTGAGGTGCTCGTCAAGTTCCGTACGCGGCCCACGCCAGCTGAGCATGCGGTCATGCGCGGGCAGATCGATGCCGATCGCGATGAGGAAATCGGGGGCGTCGGCGTCGTCCGCTACCATTCGCGATCGCTCGATGCGACCACACTGTCGGCGTTCTTCCGATCGCATCCGAACGTCGAATACGCGGAGCCCAACTATATTGTGCAATCGACGGCGCTCCCCAACGACCCCAGTTTCGGACACCTGTGGGGGCTTCAGAATGTTTTTCAGGTCGGTGCGGACATCAACGCGGTCGCGGCGTGGGACGTCTCAACGGGTTCACCGGCGAACGTTGTCGCCGTCATCGACACCGGCATGGACTATACGCATCAGGACCTCGCCGCCAATGTCTGGTCTGCGCCGTCAGGTTTCACCGTCACCATTGGCGGGATGACGATCAATTGCCCAGCCGGCACGCATGGCTTCAACGCCATCCTGAAAACATGCGATCCGATGGACGACAACAACCACGGCACGCATGTCTCCGGGACCATCGGCGCCCGCGGCAGCAACGGCGTAGGCGTCGTTGGCGTCAACTGGGCGACGAGCGTCATGGCCAGCAAGTTTCTGAACTCCAGCGGGAGCGGCAGCATCTCCGATGCGATCAACGCGATCGAGTTCACCATTCAAGCCAAAAAGGCGTTCGCAGGCAGTGGCGGGGCTAACGTCCGCGTGTTGTCGAACAGCTGGGGTGGGGGCGGATTCTCTCAGGCCTTGCTCGACGAGATCAACAAAGCCAATACGAACGGCATGCTGTTCGTCGCGGCCGCCGGTAACAGCGGCGTCAACAACGACAGCGCGATGTTCTACCCGTCTTCGTACACCGCCCCGAACGTCGTCGCCGTGGCCGCAACCGACAGCACCGACTTTCTGGCGGGGTTCTCGAACTACGGCGCGACATCCGTTGATCTGGGCGCTCCCGGGGTCGGCATCGTCTCGACCACGATTGGCAACTCGTATTCGAGCTTCAGTGGCACGTCGATGGCCACTCCGCACGTGGCCGGTGCCGCCGCACTCGTCCTTTCTCGCTGCGCGCTCGACACCGCCGGCCTGAAGAACGTCCTGTTGAATTCGGTCGACCATCTGTCGACGTTGACAGGGTACACGGCGACTGGTGGGCGCTTGAATGTGAATACCGCGATTCGGACGTGCGCGTCTTCCCCTGTCACGCCGCCGGCGGCGCCGACGGGGCTGACGGGTTCGGCCGGGGACGCGCGTGTGACGCTGGGTTGGAGTGGGTCCTCAGGCGCCACTGGCTACAACCTCAAGCGGAGTACGATCAGTGGCGCAGAGACGACGATCGCATCTGGACTGACCTCGACGAGTTATGTCGATACCGCGACGGCCAATGGCACGACGTACTTCTATAGGGTATCGGCGGCCAACTCCGCTGGCGAAAGCGCGAATTCGAACGAGGTGAGTGCGACACCCACGGCTCCGGCTCCAGCGCCCCCGGTCGCCGCTCCTCCGGCTCCAACAGCGCTCACCGCAGCCAGCGGGCCGGGCAAGAGAAAGATTACGCTGTCGTGGATCGCGTCACCCACCGCAAGCAGCTACATCGTGGCGCGCAGCGCAACGAGTGGAGGTCCCTACTCTGTCGTGGCGAGCGGGGTCACCGCGACGACGTACCAGAATAGCGGTCTGACGGGGGGAACGACGTATTTCTACGTCGTCTCTGCGAAGAATACCGCAGGCTCGAGCGGCGCCTCCAATCAGGCGAGCGCGACCGCGAAGTAGCGCGCTCTGCGCGGCGCGCTCGCCGATGCGGCATGACAGTGGGGCGCTCTGACGTTTCCGCTCGTCAAGGTGAGCGACGTCATCGAATCGCCAGAGGCGAACTACGTCTCGTTCGAGGATCCCGACGAGAACCCGATCTATGGAGCGGCCGATAGCCGAAACCTGCTTCCAAGTAAACAAATATCTGCCTCAAGAGTATTTTCCCGAGGCGAAGTGCGAGGATTCACACTCCTGATGCCGTGACGGTGCCGATTCGGGGCGAAGACTCCGCGCGTCGAATCAGCGTGCACGTGGTCGGAGTCCCGCCGCGAACGCCCGACGATTCTCGAGACGCCCTTCTCTTCGTCTGCGATCCGGCTGTCACACTCGAGGTTTCGCAGCCCGCGCTGCGAACGCTCTTCGGCCTGACGCGTGCGGAAGCGGTTCTGGCCGACTTGATGATCCAGGGGTGTTCGCTCGAGAGCGCGGCCGATCGGCTGTGCGTGAGCATTCACACCGCTCGAACCCACATGAAGCGCATCCTGCTGAAGACCGACACCGGTAGGCAGGCCGAGTTGCTGCGCCTCATGTTCGTCTGTGCGGGCGTCGTCGCGCTGGATTGAACGGCGCGCCGATGCGCGCGGCCGTTATCGACTGATCTCCAGCCGTACGGACTGAAACAGCCCGACTCCTTGCTGGCTCTCGCACGGGATGACGCCGAACACCGTGCCGCGATCGAAGTCCTCTGACCAGCGCCTTTTAAGGCGCGAGCCCAGGCCAAACAGAAATGGCTGGAACGGACGCTTGCGGAGCCGATCAAGAGCGCCGATGACGCCGCGTGGCGGACGGCGTGGATCAAACGGGCGCTGAACACGGTGAAGCGCGGGCAGGCCGAGATCAGGTATCAGGCAGCGTTGATGGATGCCCGCGCCGAGCACCTGAGCGTGCTCGAAATGACTTTGATCGCCGCAGCGGAACAGAAACCCAGTAACGAAAAGCAGCAGATCTGAGCACTGACCGTCCAGCACCTACCGCTATCACCTCGCCCGCGGCGAGGATCGCATCGTCGAATGGCTGTGGAGTCGAGCTGTCGAGCTGTCGGGCAGCCGCTTGCGCGTCTAGCCCGCAGGTGCTGTGGCAGCCTGCCGTTCGAACTGCGCGGTCCTCCGCGCCTGATTGATCCAGTAGTCCGCCACGAGGACTGTCACGTTGTCTGGTCCGCCCGCAGCGAGGGCAAGATCGACGAGTCGCTGGCATTCTTCGGACGGGCGGCGTTGCGTGGCCATCACGTCCGCGATCGTGTCCGCGCTCACGACGTCGGTCAGGCCGTTCGTGCACAGGATCACCCGATCGCCGGTCCACAGCTGAACGTGCTCAATCGTTACGTCGGGAGCCGACGGGCTGCCGCCGATCGTCTCGATCAGCACGTGTGCCTGGTCTCGCTTCGGTTGTTCGATCAGTGTCGGCTTGTGCGTATCGTGGCGCAGCTGCTCCAACGTGTGGTCCGTGGTCAGCGGTATCAGCACGCCGTTGCGGAACAGATAGGCTCTCGAGTGACCGACGTGCATGTAGAACAGGTCGGCGCCAGCAATATACACGGAGGTCAGGCTTGCCGCCATGTCGGCCAACCGGAGTTCGGCCCGGCTGGCGTCGCGCATGGCATTGTTGACCTCACGGTACAGCAGCTCGCTCTGTTCGACGACCTCGGCGATGTTGTCAGGTCCGATGCGCACATTCCACTTTCCGTAGCGAATCGCCAGATGCGCGACCGTGCTCAGCGCCAGGCGGCTGGCCCGCGCCCCGCCGCCTTCTTCGTCGAGCCCATCGGCCACCAACATGGCGTAGGCGTATTCCTCGAAGGCCGCAGGCAGATCGGCCGTAGCCAGGCTGGTGAGCATGGTCTCCTGAAGGCGGCCAAAACGGACGACGAGATAGTGATCCGTGTTTTGAGACCGCGCCTTCCCGCAGGACGAAGCCGCGGCAACGTCAATCCCCACCGCCGATGAGAGCGGCTGAAAGGCCGGAATGTCCAGTGGCCTGGACACGAGGCCACGCCACTCGTCGTCTCGATCGATCTGATCGTCGGTCATTTTCGTGGACGCCAATGTTGGATTCGCCTTCGCAAACGTGGAATGCTCAAGCCTTCTGCCAACGCACGAGCTGTGCCAGCAAGATCCATTGAATGGCAAAAGGGACATCGACACGCACGACGAAATCCCGTGACGGCGCTCACGAGATCCAGTGAGCCTCAATAGCCCGTCGTATCTGAATCAGCGGATCGCGGTGTCGCAGATCGCGCGTATGCGCGCGAGCGCGGTGAGATCCGACGCCGGATCGGGCGGCGCGTCAGCCGTATCATCCAGCCTCAGTTCCACGCTCAGCCAGAAGCTCGGCTGACAGAAGATTTGGATGGGAAGAGGGGTGCCTGTCCGATCGGGTGAGTAGGTCACGGCGAACTTGCTCGTCTCCGCCGTCGTGCGGTTCCGAATCGACACGTCAGTCCGAGTGAGTTGATCGAACGTCCGCGAGCCGACCGCCGTGCGGCCCAGTTGACGCGACCCATCGATCGTGAGGTCGTAGATGGTGCTGTTGTAGATATACGTGATGGGACCTGCCTTCGCGGACGTCGAATCGTTCCGGCCAGCGCGGATCACGTGCTGCAGCGCGGTGAGGAACCCGGCATCCGCACCCTCTGGACGCGTGGTGTGCTTTTCCTGCCATCGCGGAGCGAGGGCAATGCGGTCCAGCAATCGATCGAACATCCGGTACGTCACCCCGGCGGCGGAGACCGTCGTCTTGGCGCCCGTGACGTCGGTGTTCCCGATCGAGGAGCAGGACGCGCCGAACAGCGGCCCCTCCAACGCGGCGTGGTCGGGCGCCGAGGACGACTCGGAGCCGCCGAGGCTGCGGACCGTGAACACCTCCGCGCGGTCCGAGCGGACTTCTTCCCGAAGATATCCCCACTTGTTCAAGCTGCGGGGTGCGCGCTGCGGATCGGAGCCGACCATCAGTGTCACCGCGCTGCTGTGAGAGTCGGAGCGCCACGTCATCCGGGCGCTCCCGATGTCATCGTGTTTGGCCCACATCACCGCCAAGCGGAGTTTGCCCACGATGCGGTAGCGGTGTTCGGCGTAGGCACTCACGCCGGGATTCGGCTTCTCTGCCCTCGAGATCTCGTCGATGGTGGAACGGACAGCAACCGGGGCCGGGCTGAAGTCCAACGACGAGCCAGCCGCGATACCCGCGATCGCAACCACCGCACAGACGCCAAAGAATGGCAGCGTCGCGCCGTCGCTGAATCTCGTGAACCCTCTCATGGCTCAAAATCGCAGCGTGTGGTTCGCGCGTTCAGGCTGTTCCCCGCCACTCGCTCGAGCAATTGCGAGAGCGGCCCGCCCTCGATCGTGTAGTGGCGGAGCCGGCACAAGCCGGTCGAGTTCTCGTATTTCGGACAGATGACCCGGCGAACCACACCGCCGGAATCCGTCTCGAGGGTGATGTTCCCGCGCCGCTCGTGACAATAAACTGATTTCATTCCCACGTTGAATCCTACGGTGGCGTCTGCAAGACGTGGGCTAGGGTCAACAAGCCGTTTTGCACTTCTCAACAGGAGGAGATCCCGCGTGGCGGCGCATTTGCAGCTTGAACAGATGCTTGGGTCATGCAATGACGCGAGCGCCGCTCGAAGTTACGCGAGGCGGCACACGGAGGACGGTCGAAAGATCGATCCCGCGGCCGCAACCAGACTTCGAGGACGCAGAGCGGGTGTTGCATGACCTGGGTATTTCACCAGCCCACGTCGTCTCAGCCATAGATTGAAACGGGTAGATTCTGCGGGTGCGACTGTAGTTCGAGGATCGCGCGTCACGATGTCGATTAGCGAGCCGTCAACGCGCGGCGCCGGCTGCGCCTCGGACTGAACCGCGAGAGCAGGCCGACGCGCAGAACGTGTGGACCGATGAAACCGCCTGTTCCCACCGGCTCACACGCAACCTTCTTTTCCTTCAGACGAAGAACATGCAGTTGACCAGCTGCCGACCGAGTCCTACCTGAACTCGAGCGCCATCCGTCTGATCTCGGCGGCCGCCAGCTTCCTGGCCGCTGCTCTCTTCAAGGACCGACGTCCTACGGCGCGCCTCACCGCCCGACGAGCCACCGCTCGCTTGACCGCCCGACGTCCTACAGCGCGCCTCACCGCCCGACGAACTACCGCTCGCTTGACTGCCCGACGAGCCGCCGCTCGGCGCACGACACGGCGAGCTGCTGCGCGCTTCATCCCTCGACGGACCGCCGTTTTTTTGACCGCCCGACGGACGCGACGGGTCGCGCGCTTGACTCTCCGAGTCGCCGAGCTTACGTGATTGGCCATAAATAGCCCTCCGACCTGTGGTGTGCAAGCGTCATTCCTTGATCCCTTCGCCCATCGACGCGTGTTTGCGGGCGTTTTCTGCACGTTCGACATCTTGGTCGTGATCGCGCCTACGACCAATCGTGGATCATCACGCAACCGCACATCGCATTGCTGCGCGAGGACAACGCGCGTCAGGGCTCTTCGAGCCTGAACACCTTCGCGACGTGTTGAAGCACATCCCCGAGGAGCTTCGTCCCGTCGGGAAGTTCGCTCACATCAGAGCTCTAGCGCGTGCCACCCTTTCCTTCTTCCAGCAGCGCCTGATACACCGTGTTCGAATACCGCTCCGCCACGTCGCTCGTGTTCGGCAGCACTTGGATCATGAGAATCATCACCGTGCGCGTTTGCGGGTCGACGCGATACGTCGAACCGTACGCACCGGACCATCCGAACGATCCGACCGACTCGAGGCTCTTCGCGCCGTAGCGATCGGTCGTCTCGAAGCCGAACCCGAAGCCCAGGCCGGACGGCGAGTGCAGCGTGCCCACCTGATTGGTGGTCATGAGGCCAACCGTCCGCGGCGACAGGATGCGCACGCCTTCGAGCGCGCCGCCATTGCGAATCATCTCCATGAATCGCGCGTAGTCGCGCGCCGTCGAGAGCAGCCCTGCCCCGCCCGCGAAACTCCGGCGAGGGCCGTCGACGTAGTGCCCCTGGCCGCGGGCGCCGTCCGGAGCGCGCACGATCCTGCCGTCCGCCAGCGAGTAGACTGCCGCCAATCGCTCGCGCTGCGCGGCCGGCAGAAAGAACTGTGTGTCCCTCATGCCCAGCGGCGCTGTGATGCGCGTCCGAATCAGCGCGTCGAGCGGCATGCCCGACGCACGCTCGGCGATACAGCCGAGGATGTCGGTGTTGTAGCCGTACACCCACGCGTCGCCAGGCTGCGCGACAAACGGTAGCGACGCGAGCTGCTCCATCGAATCGCAGATTGACTCCGTCTTGTCGGCGGTGTACCAGCCGTAGCCCGCGGCGGGCCCGAGCCCCTTCGCTTCGTACTGCGCCGCCACCGACGGCTGTACACCGTAGGAAATGCCGGCGGTGTGCGTCAGCAGATCGCGGATTGTGATGGCCCGCCGCGCCGGCACGATCTTTGTCTCGCCGTCGGCCTGCACCGCCACCGTGGTTTTCGCGAACCCGGGAATGAAGCGGCTCGCGGGATCGGTGACGGCGATCTTCCCTTCCTCGACCAGCGTCAGAATGGCGACGCTGGTGATTGCCTTGGTCTGCGACGCGATGCGGAAGATCGTGTCGGGCGCCATCTTCCGGCCGGCTTCCTTGTCGCTCCAGCCAACCGCGCGCTCGTAGACCGCCTGGCCGTCCTGTAGCACCAGCGCGACCGCGCCGGCCAGCCGCCCTTCGTCGACGTAGCGCTGCAGCAGCGCGTCGATGCGCGTCGTGCGATTCGGTGCGAGGCCGTGCGGCGGGGCCGCGGTCTGCGCGATGGCGGACGTCCCGAGGACAACGACGAGCACGGCACGCAGGGCGTATTTCATAAGCGGTTCTCTCATGTTGGCTGACGAAGTCGCCATTGCCCTTCCGCCGCGAGAGGCATGGCGTGCGCTGCTGCTCGACACGACCTTCTGGTGGCCGCGCGCGACTCTTACAGCCGCATGTCCGATTTGATGCCCGTTGATCGGTCGCATCCTACACCACCAGAGCGCGTTCGGCTCCGGAATCGCCCCCGGATGGATCTCGCATCGAAACACCCCTTCGGCTGCCCAGAACGCCCGTTTGGACGCGGGCATGGACGTCGGTTGACACGCGGCCAGTTTGTCTATACTTTTTAGTGCAAAGTAATTTGCATGGAATCACATCGACTGCGGTTGTTCTTGAAGCGACGCGTACTGGTGGTGCTGGGACTGCTGATCGTTCTCACGCTGGTTCTCGTCGGCAGGTGGCTGAACGCGAACAAGGTCGGTGGCCAGGGGCCCGCCGAGCCGTTCCGCATCGCCGGCAACTTCTACTACGTCGGCGCGACCGATGTCTCCGCCTTTTTGATCACCGGACCCGAGGGGCACGTTGTGCTCGATGCCGGCTATCCCACCACCGCGCGGCTCATCATGACGAGCATCGCGAAGCTCGGCTTCGACATCAAGGACGTCAAAGTGCTCCTGAACTCGGAGCCGCACCCCGACCACGGGGGCGGGCTGGCGGTAGTCCAGCAGGCGTCGGGCGCGCAGTTGTGGGCCAGCGACGCGAGCGCCGACTCCCTCGCGGCCGGCGGCGATGACGCCGACGCCATGCTGCCGCTGAGGGCGCTCTTGTGGATCGGCGTCCTCGGCTACCCGCCCGCGCGCGTCGATCACCGGTTCAAAGACGGCGACACGATCCGTGTCGGTCCGATCGCGCTCACCGCGCACGTCACAGCCGGGCACACGCGTGGCTGTACCTCGTGGTCGTTCCCCGTCCGCGACGGCGACCGCGTCCTGAATGTCGTGAGCGCGTGCGACATGGGGGTGCTGGCAACGTCGACCTATCCAGGACAAGCAGCCGACCGCGAGCGCAGCTTGCGCGTGCTGCGGAGTCTCCCCGCCGACATCTGGGTGACCGCGCATGCACGATGGTGGGGCCGGTACCGCAAGTTCATTGCGAGCTCCACCGCGAAGAACCCGGTGGACCCGTTCATCGACCCGGAGGGCTATCGCGCCTTCATCGACGCCGCCGAGGCGGAACTGCGCAGCGGTCGCACGCACTAGCAGCAACACCGCGCCTCGCTTGGCCGGGAACGTTAGGCATCATCAGAGCGACAGACGCATGTCTGCGCCTGTTAACGTTGTGTGAACATCGCAGCCGTCATCGCGGTCAGCGTGTCGGCAACTTGTTGTGAAGGTTGGCTTGTCATCCGAAGCTCACGCGTTGACAGCGGCAGCCCACCGTCGCTCGCGCGTTGAGTCTCGGTGCGAGCTATGGTGGGCATCCTTCGCCTGCATCGGATGAGCGAAGGATGGAGGCGCCGCCCGGATTTGAACCGGGGGTGGAGGTTTTGCAGACCTCTGCCTTACCTCTTGGCGACGGCGCCTCAAAATGGCACGCGGGCCTCAAAGGCCCGCGTTGATCGCAGGCCTGAAGGCCTGCGCTACGTACTCGCCCAGCGAACGAAGTTGGCTTCCAGACGCTAGCCGTGTCAGCGGCTTTCGTCCACCTTCGCTGCTTCGCAGCTTCGGTGGACAACCTTCGCGCGAAGGATGGCTCGCCAACCGTAGCTCGCTCGCAAGCCAGGCGAGCGAAGGTTGGAGCGGGAAACGGGATTCGAACCCGCGACTTCGACCTTGGCAAGGTCGCACTCTACCACTGAGTTATTCCCGCCCGAACGATCAACGTACCACACGGCCCGGCTGGCTTTCAAGCGGTCACGCTCGGCTAAAGCCTTCGCGCTCCACAAGATGATCAGATCTTCGCCGCGCGAAGCACCTGCGCCGCTTCCTCCGGCGACGTCGGGTTGAGATAAAACCCGGTGCCCCACTCGAAGCCCGCCACGCGTGTCAGCTTCGGCATGATCTCCACGTGCCAGTGATAGAAATCGCCGGTCTCCTCCGAAAACGGCGACGTGTGGACGATGAGGTTGTACGGCGGTCGCTCGAGCGCGCGATCCATCCGCTGCAGCACCGATCGCAGCATCCGCGCCAGGCTCTCGTACTCGTGCCGCGGCGCCTCTTCGAACCGCGCCCCGTGCCGCCGCGGCAGCAGCCACGTCTCGAACGCAAACCGCGGCGCGTACGGCGCCAGCGCGACGATGTCGGCGTTCTCCTGGATAATGCGGCGTCCGTCGCGCAGATCCTCGTGCACGACGTCACAGAACACGCAGCGTTCCTTCACCTCGAAGTGCCGCCGCGCGCCAGACAGCTCCTCGCGCAGGAAGTCCGGCACGATCGGCAGCGCGATCAGCTGCGAGTGGGTGTGCTCCAGCGTCGCGCCCGCCGCCGCGCCGTGATTCTTGAACACCAGGATGTAGCGCAGGCGGCCGTCACGCTTGAGATCGAGAATCCGCTCGCGGTACGCCCACAGCACCCGCTCGATCTCCGGCTCCGACATCGCCGCCAGCGACCGATCGTGATGCGGCGTCTCGATGATCACCTCGTGCGCGCCGATGCCGTTCATCCGATCGAACATCCCGTCGGGCTCGCGATCGAGTGTCCCCTCCACCTGCAGCGCCGGAAACTTGTTGGGAACCACGCGCAGCTCCCAGCCGGGCGTGTTCGGCGCGCTGCCGTTCTGCCGGTACGCGAGCACCTCGTGCGGCGTCATGTCCTCGTGGCCTGGACAGAACGGACACTGATCGCGCCCGAGCGTCGCTGCCCGCTCGAACCGGAAATCGTTCGGACGCTTGCGACGGTCCGTCGAGATGATGACCCAACGGCCGGAAACGGGATCTCGACGAAGGTCAGGCAATGGAGTCGGTAGTCGCCAGTCGGGAGTCGATTGTCACAGTCGGGAGTCGATAGTCACAGTCGGTAGTCGGTCGTCGGTTCGCTAGTCGGTCGTCGAGACTCATGACGTCGCGTCGAAGGCGTTCTGATACACGTCGATCACCGGCGTGCCGGACTCGAAGTGAATCGACACGACATCGAAGCGGCAGGAGCACTCGTCGAGGCGATGCCGCATCAGGTAGTCGAGCGCCAGCCGCGTGATCGTGCGCCGCTTGTTCGCGGTGACCGCTTCGCACGCTTCTCCAAACGCACGTCCTGCCCTCGCCTTCACTTCCACGAACACCATCGTCTGGCCGTCACGCGCGATGATGTCCAATTCTCCACCGCGGCGGCGGTAACGCCTGGCAATAATTGCGTACCCGCGCCGCTCAAGTTCTTCACAGGCCAGATCTTCGCCGGTTTTTCCGAGCGCGATGCGTGACTGTGTCATGAGGTGCACGCACGTGCAAGAGCTCGGCCACGCTAACCGCAGAGACCGCTGAGGACGCAACGGACAATTCGATCTCGGCCAGCTTTGCGCGCGCCGCGGTTCACCTTCGTGATCCCTCGACTTCCGTCAGCGCCTCCGCGAAGATCTTCACTGCGGTATCGGCCTGCGCCTTCGTCAGCACCAGTGGCGGCGAGAAGCGGATCGCGTTCTTGCCTGCGCCGAGCACCAGCAGTCCCCGCCGGAACGCGGCGTTGACCACGGCGTCGCGCTCGGTCGTGGCGCGTTCCTTGGTCTGTCGATCGCGCACGAGCTCGACGCCGATCATCAATCCGCGGCCACGCACGTCGCCGATGAGCGGGTGCGCGTCCGACAGCGATTTGAGTCCAGTCATCAAATGCGCGCCGACATCCGCGGCGTTCGCCACCAGCGTCTCTTTCAAGAGCTTGATCGTCGCCAGCGCGGCGGCGCACGACACCGGATTCCCGCCGAACGTGCTGGCATGCGCGCCCGGCGGCCAGGCCATCAGCCCGGCACGCGCCACGGCGACGCCGAGCGGCAATCCCGACGCAATCCCTTTTGCAATCGCCATCATGTCCGGCTCGACGCCCGAAAACTCGATGGCGAACATCTTCCCGGAGCGTCCCATGCCGGACTGCACTTCGTCGGCGACCAGCAGAATGCCGTGTTCCTTCGTGAGCGCGCGCAGCCGCTGGAGGAACTGATCGGGCGCGACGACGTAGCCGCCCTCGCCCTGAATCGGCTCGATGACAATCGCCGCGACTTCGTCCGGCGACACGAGGTGCGCGAAGATCTGGTGGTCGATGAAGTCCAGGCATTCCGCGGCGCAGTCCTTCGTCGTGAGGCCAAGCGGACAGCGATAGCAGTCCGGAAACGGCGCGTGATACACGCCGGGCATCATCGGACCGAACCCGCGGCGCTGAATCGCCTTGCTCGCAGTGAGCGACAGCGATCCCATGCTGCGGCCGTGAAAGCCGCCGAGAAACGCGATGATGTTCTGCCGTCCCGACGCGTAGCGCGACAGCTTGAGGCAGGCTTCCATCGCCTCGGTGCCGGAGTTGCCGAAGAACGATCGCACGCCGCCGGCGATCGGCGTCACCGCCGCCAGCTCCTCGGCGAGCCGCACCTGCGGCTCGTAGTAGAAGTCGGTACCCGACATGTGGAGGAACCTGGCCGATTGCTCGACGATCGCCTTGACCACCTCCGGGTGAGAATGCCCGGTGGAGTTGACGGCGATACCGGCCGCGCAATCCAGGAAGACGTTACCGTCCACGTCCTCGACCATGCATCCCGAGCCGCGTTCGATGACCAGCGGATAGCCGCGCGTATAGGACGGCGACACCACGGTCGAGTCGCGATCGATGATGGCTTTGGCTTTGGGGCCTGGCAGCGGCGTTCGAATGATGGGGACTGACATGCAGAAAGTTAAAAGTTAGAAGTTAAAAGTTAAAAGTTAAAGTTAAAAGGCAAAGGGCAAAAGTGAAGTTGAACGTTAAGGGTGGTACCCAGAATACACGGTGGGTCGCGAGCCGTCTGTCCGTGATTTCCTGGTTTTACCTTTTAACTTTGACTTTTAACTTTTAAGTTTTAAGTTTTAACTTTCATTTCCTTTTCCAGCGCGTGGTTCCCGCCGTGTCCTCGAGAAGCACGCCGCGTGCCGCGAGGTCGTCGCGAATCCGATCGGCGGCGGCAAAATCGCGGCGCCGCCGCGCGGCGTGACGCTCCTCGATGAGGCGCTCGATCTCGTCGACCGGCACCGGCGGCCGTTCGTCTTCCGCCCGCCTCAAGCTCAACACCCCCAGCACCCGATCGAACTCGTCGAAGGCGGCGCGGATGCCCGGGACGTCGCCCTTCCCCACCTCGCCCGCATCGATCGACGAGTTGAGCGCACGCACCAGCTCGAACATCGATGCGGGCGAGGTGGGGC
>Ga0193697_1000486_pt1 | contig 13957 bp, 6 predicted proteins | sample L3m2metaG_FD_145073 | JGI IMG/M metagenome (GOLD analysis project Ga0193697, IMG submission 145073) | Soil microbial communities from a riparian zone of the East river system, Colorado, United States - L3m2 | ecosystem: Environmental > Terrestrial > Soil > Riparian zone | place: USA: East River... | reverse complement strand
ATGAGGAAAGCTGCTACCTCAAACAATTGCTCCGCCGCAAAAGTCCTAATGCCCTCGCGACCTGACATAATTCAAATCGTCAGTGCGTTTTCCTCTTGCGCGGACACGCTCAGGTGTTGCGCTACATCGTAGTTAACGGTTTTTGTCTGTTTAACACATCCGCAAGTAATCACGCGACCAACCGGCCGCGCACCCTAACGAATCGTTATCTTCTTTAGCGCTGAATTATTTTTTTGTTGAGCGAATTTTACGAATTTTACGAATTTTACGAATGGAAGGACGGTTAGTGCCTCGGGATACTTTCAAACGGGGAGGTTCCGCAGGCGGGGGCAAAGTCCGTCACATCTCAGCCGCGGACAGCGCCGCTACCTTCTGCGTGAACAACGTGACCCACGCGACGCTCCTGTACGATGCCAATCAGAACCTGGTCACCTGCGTAAACTGGTAAACCTCCTTTACGCAGTCTCATCGGTACGGACGCGACTGTTGCCCCTCCAGGAGTCGCGTCCGCAGACCTCACTGATTACTTCGCTGTCTGATTATCGATTACTTCCCCTCAACGTTCGTAGCCCGGCATTTATGCTGCCCCACGCGCTCTCAAATTCCCTTTGGTTCTCTGATGGATGAGGGAATTTTCAAACGGTTGAGTGTGGATGGTTGAAGGTTGAGGGCGTGTGAGGGCTCGATCTAAGCTCACGCATGAACGACGACCACCTGTTTCGGCTGATCCTCTTTGCTGGGTTTGTCATCTTCATGCCGATTGGCATTTATCATCGGCTGAAGGCGCGCACGGGCGAGAAACTCGACCGCCGTCAGGAAGGCATGTTCATCCTCATCGCGTTGCGACTCGTCGGTCTCGCAGGGACGGCCGGGCTGATCGCGTACCTCATTAACCCCACCTACATGGCATGGGCTGCCGTGCCGCTGCCGGTCTGGCTACGCTGGACGGGTGTGGGCTTTGCCCTGATCGCCGGATTGCTGCTCGTGTGGATGTTCCGCACCCTGGGTGGGAATCTGACCGACACCGTGGTGACGAGGAAGCAGCATACACTGGTGACCACCGGCCCTTACCGCTGGGTCCGGCACCCTTTGTATTCATCGGCTGCGTTGGCGATCGTCGGAAACTCCCTCGTCGCAGCCAACTGGTTTTTCTTTGTGGCAGGCTGCCTGGCGTTCCTGCTGCTGGTGATCCGCACCCGGAAAGAAGAGCAGAATCTCGTCGCCAGATTCGGTGACGATTATCGGAATTACATGCAACGGACCGGCCGGTTCGTGCCTCGTTTGTAGCCCGTGAGGTGGTTGAGAGTCGTTTGGTGAGGGTTGAGCGTTGAGGAAGGGGCGCGAAGCAAACGAAGAAAGCAAAGACGGGGTGCAACAAGGCTTCCCCGATCGCGCCCGCGGTTGGTGAACTCGATGTCTTTGATGAACGTCCGGATTCGTTCGCCGCCGGGTCTTACGACGACGCCTTTACACATCGTTCGATCCTTTCACGCCCGGGATTTGGGCTTCCTTGGTCATTTGACATTGGTCATTGGTCATTCGCGAAGGGCCGTTCTTCGACCACCTGATTCATTTCGCCGACCCGGGCGTCTTCAAGCTCTCCAGATACGCGATCAAGTCCGCAAAGTCGGTCAGGCTAAGGGCAGCTTGCAAGCCTTCCGGCATCAGCGAAAGGGCGCTGGTGGTGCGCCGGGCAATGTCACTCTTGCGCACCGTCTGCAAGCGGGCTTCGCTGTCCTGGATCGTCACCGTCTCGGTCGATTCGCCTTTGACCGCGCCTGAAACCGAGTCGCCGTTCTTCAACTCGAAAACGATCTGCTGATACCCCTCGCGAATCGCTTTGCTGGGATACAGAATACTCTCGATGAGAATATCGCGGGCGAACTGGCTGCCGACCGTCGTCAGGTCGGGACCGACCGCCCCGTCCTGCCCGCTCACGACGTGGCATTTTGCGCAGCCGACGCCGTTCACATCGAAGAAGAGCTTCTTCCCATGCTCTGCGTTACCCGGGTTGCCGCGAGCGAAATTCGCGTAATCCATGGGTTCGAGAGCGCTGCTGCGAATCGCGAACAAACCCGCTTCTCGAGCCGGCGCGAAATCCTTGTAAACGCGCTGAAGTTCAGAAATCGCTTCCGGTGGCAGCTTCGCTAGTTGCTCTCTCGTCTTTGGCCACGCTTCAGCGCGGATACTCGTCAGCGCCTTCCGGCATTTCTCGCGGAGCGCAGCGTTGCGCTCCGTCAACCCCGCGAGGTACGCATCCACAACGCGAGCATCCGGAACTTGCGTGAGCGACTCGATAGCCGCGCCGCGCGTTTGATTGTCGGCGTAGGCCTTGAGAAGTACCGGAATGGCAGCGCGATTTTTCAGCGCGCCCAAAGCTGTGATCGCGTCGCGCCGGATCTCAGCCGAGGAATTCGCGGCGAGATTGGAAAGCGCCGCGAGGGCCGCATCACCACCGATGTTTGAAATCGCTTCGAACGCGGCGCTGCGAATGTTCGTTGAAGAAGACGCGGCCGCATTGGCTAACACAGACATCGCGGGCGAAAACTTGATGGCACCCAGGACCGAGACAATTTTCAACCGCAACTTCTCGGGTGGAGGCGATTCGCTGAGTGCTCGCACAAGCAGCGCGCCGGCATTGGTGTCGCGCAAACCTCCGAAGGCATCGACGACGGCTTCCTTCAGTTCGACGCTCGCGTGTTCGCCGAACATCGTTCGAAGCTTTGGAGCAGAATCGATGTCTTTGGCAACGCGAACTCCCTCAACGGCTGCGATCCGCACCTGGTCATTCGTGGCATCCAGCGCGCTTCGCAACGCCCTCATGACATGCGGCGTGCCTTCCCATTCGACCGATTTTTCGGGCGGTGGCGATTTGACCGGATGATACGCCCACCATTCGCCTTTCCATTCGGGTGTTTTGCGATGAATGCCGGCGAGCAGGCGCAGCACGAGAACACGTGCTTCAACTTCCTTGTTGTCCTCGGCAATTTTCGAGAGCACCGAGACGAGTTGTGTGTCGTAAGTCTCACGCAGCGCGTACCCCGTGCGCTCACGACGCAGTGGAAACTCGGAACGGAGATCGTGCGCAATCCGTTCCCACGTTTCCGGATGCTTGCGGCCGATGCGATTGAGCGCGGTAAAAATCGCATAACCGACAAACAAGTCAGGATCATCGATTCGGACGGCGAGCGGATCGACGGACCGTTCGTCGGCGATTCGTCCAAGGGCCGTTGCGGCGTGAAACCGAATCGACGCGTCGTCCGAGCGCAACGCTTCTTCTAGCGCGAAGCGTGCCGGGGCGTACCGAGCCGTGCCGAGTTTGCGAATCGCTTGCCGTTGCACGGTCGGGGATGACCAGCGCGAGAAGTTTACAATTTCTTCGGGAGTGTCGTTGAGCGCCCAAATCGCATGACACCTGGCCTGCGCCGGAATCGCTGCCGTCGCGAGCAATTGTACGATTTGTTCCCGCGCCTCTTTTGAACGCGCTGAGAGCAGTCGTTGCGCAGTCAGGCGCACCGCATGCGATTGGTGCGAGAGAGCAGTGAGGAGTTCAGCGATTGGAACATTGGTTGGCCTCCCCAAGGCAGCAGACAGATACCAGTCCGGTTTTGGCTGCGGTTGGGAGATGCCACGCCAGGTCATCTTCCAAAGCCGACCTGCAACGGCATTCGACTCTTTGGTATCGCGATGTTGCCAGTCGCAAATGTAAATACTCTTCGCGTCTGCGCCCCAGGCGATACCCACGGGATAAAAGTCGTCCGGTACTTTTGAGAACATGTCCTCGCGCGAGAGCACGCGGAACGTCGCGCCATCACGTCGAACCCCGACCCGCAGGATTTGTCGTTTGCCAAAATCAGCGAGAAAGAGAGTGTTATTGTACGCGGGGGGCAAGGCGTCTTCGTTGTTGCAAAGCGTGCCTGTCGCGGCGCCGCCCCCATAGTCGGCCATCATCCATAACGTGTATCCACGGCGCGGGCTAAAGTCGTAAGGATATCCGTAGAAGCCGCCCTCGACCATATGAGTCAGGCGGCTCATCCATTCGATCTCGTCTGTGTTATCGTAAGTGAAAATTTCGTCTTCGTCGTTCATCGCGACGTCCAGGATGTTACGCACGCCCGTGCAATAAACCTCCAGCTCAGTGCCGTCCGGGTGCATCCGCAAAATGCCTCCGCCGTGGAGATCGACACGTTTGCCGTCGCGTCCCACTGCGCCGTAAATGCCTTTATCGCCAACGGCGATATAAAAGAAACCGTCCATGCCGAGTCGGAAATTTGCCGGCACGTGGTCATTCCAATCAAGCGCCCAGGGATTTGGGTTGGTGTTCTCGATCAACTCGGTGCGGTTCGTGCCTGCTGTGCCGCCGTCCTCAAACACGCTGAACTTCGGATTGTGCAGAACGTAAAGTTTGCCTTCGAGGTATTGCATCCCGAATACAGCGTATAAGCCCTCGGCGAAAATGGTCGTTTTGCCATTGGGATGAAAACAAACGATGCGGCCAAGCGTCAGGTCCGCGCGCGGCGCACTGATATCCATCGGATCTTCCGCAACGAATACGCGACCGTCCGGCGCACTGCAGACGACACTGGGATGTTTGATTTGCGGCGCGCTGGCGACCAATTCGATCGACCAATCCGGCGGGCAGACGGGAAATTCACTCGTGTTACCGGACATCACGAATGTCCAAAGCGCCAGCACGGGGGCGAATGACAAACAGAAGAATGACGAAATCCGAATTCCGAAGCCCGAAAGAATTCCGAATGTCGAAGTCCGAAATTTCCTATTCGAGCTTTGGTATTTTTTCGTCATTCGTCGGTCGAAAATACACATTGGGGAAGGGTAGGCAAAGACCTCCGTGGTTTAGTGCTATTGAAGCCCAAAGCTCGAAGTCCGAATACTCGGATTTCCCTTCGGGATTCGGGCTTCGAACTTCGGATTTGGAACTTAGGCCAGGATTTTATCCACCAATTCTCCTTCGACATCAGTGAGCCGAAAGTCGCGGCCCTGGAAGCGATACGTCAGCTTCGTGTGGTCGAAGCCGAGCAAGTGCAGAATAGTTGCATGGAGGTCGTGCACGTGAACTTTATCTTTCACAACGTGGAAGCCTAGTTCGTCGGTCTCGCCAATCGTCACGCCCGGTTTGATGCCGCCGCCGGCGAGCCACATGGTGAAGGCTTGCGGATGATGGTCGCGACCGAGTTTACGGCCAAAGTCAGGGTTCGCCTCGACCATGGGCGTGCGACCGAACTCACCGCCCCAAATGACGAGCGTATCGTCGAGGAGCCCGCGCGCCTTCAAGTCTTTGATGAGCGCCGCGCTGGCTTTGTCGGTCTTGCCAGTTTGCTCCTTGACGCCTTTGACGACTTCGCTGTGGTGGTCCCAGCCTTCGTGGAAAAGCTGCACGAAGCGCACGCCGCGCTCGACGAGACGGCGCGCCAGCAAGCAATTCATGGCGTAAGATGGCTTGCCAGGTTCGACGCCATACATTTTGAGCGTGTCTTCACTTTCTTTGGAGATATCCATCAGTTCCGGCGCGCTCGATTGCATGCGATAGGCCATCTCAAAGGAATTGATGCGCGTGGCAATTTCCGGATCGCCCATGGTGTCAAGATGTCGCTGGTTGAGTTCCTTGATGAGGTCGAGCGTGCGCCGTTGCATTTTGTCCGTGACGCCCGCGGGATTGGAGAGGAACAGGACCGGATCGCCTGTTTTGCGGAATGGCACTCCCTGATAGACCGTCGGTAAGAATCCACTTCCATACAACCCAGCGCCACCGCTCAAACCGCCCGCAGAATTGAGCACGACGAAGCCGGGCAGATTCTCGGCTTCACTTCCCAGCCCGTAAAGCACCCAGGAGCCGACGCATGGCCGGCCAAATTGCGAGGAGCCCGTTTGCATCAGTACCTGTCCTGGCGCGTGATTGAACGCGTCGGTCTTCATCGACTTGATGATCGCGATGTCGTCCACCACTTCGGCCAGGTGCGGGAGAGCTTCAGACAATTCGGCTCCGCATTTTCCGTGGCGGGCGAACTTGAACTCGGAGGCAAACAGCTCTGCATCCGGCTTGATGAAAGCGTACTTCTGGCCCATGACGACTTCCTGAGGGACAGGTTTGCCGTTGTACTTCGCGAGTGTGGGTTTGTAGTCGAAGAGATCGAGTTGGCTCGGCGCGCCGCCCATAAACAGGTAAATGACGCGTTTCGCCTTGGGGTTGAAATGCGGCTGCTTTGGCGTGAGCGGACTATTTACGGCGGCAGTCGCGCCAAACATTTTGTCGGCGCCTAAGAGCGAAGCAAGCGCGATGGAACCCAGCCCGACGCTGCATTGTTTGAAGAACCAACGCCGGGTGATGAGGCGCGCGCACTCGGTTCGGAGTTCCTCGTTAAGGTCGACGTGACTATTCATAACCAAAAATCCGAATTCGGAATTCCGAAACCCGAAGGAAGTTCGAAATCCGAATAGGCTGTGTTCTGAAGGTCATGGCTTTTCGGATTTCTTTCGGACTTCGGCATTCGAGTTTCGGCCTTACTCTTTTGTTATCGTTTCATCCAAATTGAGTAGCGCCCGGCTGACCATCGCCCAGGCGGCGACTTTATGCAGGTTCACGTCCTCCGGAACTTTTTTGATATCGGGCACGGCCACGCTAAGCGCGGCGGCGGTTCGGTCTTCAAAGTACTCGTATTGCTCGTTCCAAAAGCGGAGCAGCGATTCGAGTTCGGCCTCAGTCGGTGCGCGGCCCGTGCACAGGCGAAAGCCGTAGGTCACCCGACTCGAATCGTTCGTGCCGCCGTGCGTCATGATCTTCAATCCGAGTGCCTGCGCTGCTTCGACGAACATCTTCTCATTTAAGGTTGTTAGCGCCTGCAGCGGGGTATTCGAGCGCACTCGCCGCGTGCAGGCTGTTTCCGCCGGCGGCGCGTCAAACGCCAAGAGAGTTGGAAACGGGAGCGAGCGTTTCCAGAATGTGTACATCCCGCGGCGATACTTGTCGTCACCGCTGCTTTCGGGCCACGAAAAACCTCCATAGACGGTGTCGCCGACGCTCGCAGGGATTGGCGGACGCACACTCGGTCCCCCGACCGTCGAGCTGAGCAACCCGGATGCGGACAACGCGATGTCCCGCACTGTTTCCGCCTCAACACGGAATCGCGGGCCGCGCGCGAGCAGGCGATTGTAAGGGTCTTTCGCGTAAAGCTCGGGCGCAACTTTGGAGCTTTGGCGGTAGGTCGCAGATTGCGTGATCAGCCGGTGCATGTGCTTAAAGCTCCAACCGGAGTCCATGAACTCGCACGCGAGCCAGTCCAACAGCTCCGGATGCGAGGGCGCATCGACGCGCGTGCCAAAGTCTTCCGGCGTTGTCACCAGGCCCTGGCCGAAATATGTCTGCCACATTCGGTTCACAATCGCGCGCGCGGTGGTCGGACTGCGTCGATCAACGATCCATTTGGCCAGGCCAAGGCGATTCCGCGGAGCGTCTTTCGGGAAGGCATGCAACACGGTCGGGATATCGGCAGACACTTCCGGACCGGGCCGCTGCCAATCGCCTCGCTTGAAAATGTGCGCGGGGCGCGGCTCTGCGCGCCGCTGGAGCGCGAGGGTGGTCGGCGCATACACCCAATTTGTCAGCGTATTGTCGATGTCCCTGTTCAACTTCGCGAAATTCGTGTCGTGGAAACGGTAAATGTCGAAGAGTTGACGTTTCTCATCGCTGGTGCGGCTTGCGCCGGTTCGCGCGAGCAACGCGCGCTGCTTTTTTGTCAGCGGATCAACGGTGAGAGGCGTGGCATCCGTCGTCGCGCTAATCCGAAAGCGTCCAAACGTATGGCTGTCGAGTTTGCTGTCATTATCGACCGCTCCGTTATGACCATCCCCATTGCTGTGCTTTTGGTGAACCGCAAACTTTAGCCGTGTCCCGCCTTCGAAGCCGGCGATCGGCTTCTCGCACTCAAATACGGCGCGATGCTCTGAATTCCTGCGCACTGGAACAGTCGCTGCGGTCCAGCCGCCTTTATCAGTGTTGCCGTCGATTGCATTCGCAATCCCGAACCCCGGCGCCTCCAAATCGGCAACAGCGCGGCGAAACACGATTTTGTTTGTAACCGTCGCATTGGTAATCGCGTAAGCCTCGGCCGTAAATTCCTTCAGGAGAAAACTGCCTTTGGCGACGAGGCCCGGCCCGCCATAGGGCAAATTCGGGTGCATCATTGCTTCCATTCGGAAACCGGTAATGTTCGTTAGCGCCGTGTCCACCCAAATGTGTGTCACCGCGCCGGGTTTGACGTCGCCGCCGCCGAGCAGCGATCCATCGCTTTGCTTTTCGTACTTGGTCGCGAAATTCAGCCACTCTTTCGGTTCAAGCACCGTCCACTTTCCTTCCGCATTGGCGATCGACTTCTCCCACGCCGCCATTTTCTCATCCAGATCAAGCGTGTCGTTCATCGTCTTGTCGATCAGCGATTGCACCTTCTGACTGATCTCGTCGCGTTTCTTTTGCTGTTCGGGCGTCGGCACCTCGATGAACGGTTCGTCGTCGTTGTTCAGGAACGCGAAAAGCTGGTAATACTCCTTCTGCGAGATCGGGTCGTATTTGTGGTTATGACATTGCGCGCAGGCGATTGTCAGCCCGAGCCATGCTTTGCCGACCGCGTCCATGCGATCGATCATCGCCTCAATGCGAAATTGTTCCGGCTCGATTCCTCCTTCCTGGTTCATCATCGAATTGCGAAGAAAGCCCGTGGCTACGCGCTGATCGAGCGTGGGATTGGGCAGCAGGTCGCCCGCAAGCTGTTCGATAGTGAATTGGTCGAACGGCAAGTCGCGATTAAAGGCGTTGATTACCCAATCGCGATAAGGCCAGATCGAGCGTGTTGCGTCTTTCTCGAATCCATTGGAGTCGGCATACCTCGCCGCATCCAGCCAGTGGCGGCCCCAATGCTCGCCGTAATGTTGCGACGAGAGAAACCGCTCGACCAATTCGTCGTACGCGCGATCGCCTTTGTCTCCGAGGAATTGATCAATCTCTTCAAGCTTCGGAGGCAACCCGGTGAGGTCCAAACTCAATCGGCGGATCAGCGTGGCGCGATCCACTTCGGGCGATGGCGACAAGCTTTCCCTCTCGAGCTTCGCCAGAATAAATTTATCGATCGGATTTCGCACCCATGCCGCGTTCCGCACTTGCGGCTCCTTTGGCCGTACCGGCGCTTTGAAAGCCCAATGGTCCTTCGGATCGGCATACGCAACTTTGTCGACTCCATCAGGCCAGTTTGCGCCCTGGTCGATCCAAGCCCGCAACAACCCAATCTGTTCTGGTGTCAGCCGCTCCCCTTTTTGCGGCATCACCAGATCGGGATTCATCCCGCCTACGAGTTGAATCATCCGGCTCTTCGCGCTGTTGCCCGGGATGATCGCGGGGCCGGACTCTCCGCCTTTCAACGCGAGCTTTTTGACATCCCAGCGTAGCTCGGCCTTATGCTTGTCCCCGCTGTGGCATTCGTAGCACCGGCTCGCCAGAATCGGCTGAATGTCTTTCACGAAATCGACCTTCCTCTTCGCGGGCGGCGGCAACTCGGCCGCACCGGCTGCGACCCCAGCTACCAAAGCGAAATACGCCAATCGTTTCACTACAGTCATTATAACTGTACTGACCGATTGGCGTCATCTTCGATTCAGGCGAATTCACTTCGAGGTTACCGCAACGGGGCGGTCGTAACCATCGAGACACCATCGAATTCGATGCCGGAATAGACGTTGGTCGGTTTCAGGCCAAGCCACGGATCGCTGGCGGGCATGAGAAATAACTGGGCATAGACCCGGTGGTTGAGTTGGCGCAAATCTGCAATGCCGGATTCTCCGGCGCGGAACCATTCATGAATTTGCGCGTGCAGCAGATACTCATTGCGAACGGTATCTTCCGCTATCGAGCGCTCGAACTCGCCCATCGCGCGCAGTAGCGGATCTTCGACCACGGCTTTGCTCACGGCGATGCGACCGGCGTCGGCGGCACGTGGATTCTTGGCGCGTATCAGCATCCCGCTCTCCCGGTCCAGGCGGGCATCTTCGTTGTGCAGGCGCGCGAGGGCCGTCCAAAGTTCCGGCGTCATCTCCTTTTCCAAAACGCTTCGCGTCGGATTGGCGCTTCGGTGTCCCGTCACTTGTGTCAATTCCGACGACCAATCGGCCACGGCGGCGGCCAGACGCTTGCCATGATATTCGCGCACAAATGCCGGCCGGGCAGCCGGTTCGAGTTTGGCGTACTGATGCGCGACCCCTGCCGCCGCTCTTAACTCGCGGGCGAATGCTTTCGGGCCATAAAGCCCCGGCAACGCTTCGATGACGCGCCCATCCGCCGCGAGCACATAATGAATGCTATTCCCGGTAATGGTGCGCTCCAGCTTGCGGCCATCGCCGAAATCGATCGTGATCCGCGGCGCGGGACGCTCGGATTCCCAGTAGAGCACGAACTCATCTTGCAGCAGTTGATTGATCTCTTTGTTGGGATATAGGGCCGTGCGGAAAAAGCGGCTGTTTGCGCAACTGAATTCCTCGTCTAACCGGCCAAGCAACCGGAGAGACAGAATGGGCCGCCCCAGCGTTTGCGCCGCCGTCTTTGCGGCTTCAGGGTCCGTGTACCAAAACAGACGCGAGGCGTGACAATCCCGCTGCCCGCCGACAGCATCGAGGACCCTGCGCAGGTTGGGATCGATTTGCAATGGATTGGCCAGGGCCGGGGCATGTGCTTCCAGCAATGCGTTCAGCCCGGTCGGCCCGAGCGCGCGCAATTTGCGGATCGCCTCTTGGGACTGAGTGTGGTCAGCTGAAAGGGCCAGCCGAGCGAGGGTAGCGGGCTTGTCCAATGAGGTATAGTCGCCGCAGGCGTAAATGGCTGTGGTGGTTGCGAGGAATCCGATAAATAAGCGTAAAGTTCTCATGGTGCTATCTTGCCACTGCCGGGAAAGGCGTGGGTAAAGCGGTTGTAAAAGGTAGGGCACGGTGGGGACGGGGACACCGCGCCCTACCATACATATCAACGTATCAAGATATGTTGATTTATTATTAGGATATGGCAAAGTGTAGCTCGTAATGACGGTAAACAGGTCCACTCAGCTCGAAGAGCTTCTGCGCAAGCGCATCGTGATAATCGATGGCGCGATGGGCACGATGCTGCAACTCCAGAAGCTCGATGAGGCCGCGTATCGGGGCGAGCGCTTCAAAAAATGGCACAAGGACCTCAAAGGTCTTCACGATCTGCTCAACATTAATGCGCCCCAGGCGGTGGAAACCGTTCACCGGCAATATCTTGAGGCCGGCGCTGATATCATCGAGACAAACACCTTCAATGCGCAGCGGGTTTCGCTGGCCGATTACGGTTTAGAGGAGCTGGCCTACGAGATTGCCAAAGCCGGGGCAGAAGTCGCGCGCCGAGCGGCGGACGCGGTCATGCGCGAACAGCCGGGTCGAACGTGCTTCGTTGCCGGCGCGATCGGACCCACGACACGCACGTCATCCATTTCCACGGACGTCAACAACTCCGCGGCCCGCGGCGTAACTTATGACGAGCTGGTTGTCGCTTACACAGAGCAGATTCGCGGGTTGGTCGACGGGGGCGCAGACGTGCTGCTCGTAGAGACGATTTTTGACACCCTGAACGCGAAGGCGGCGTTCTTCGCGATCGAGAGGCATTTTGAAGAAATCGGCAAGCGCTTGCCGATCATGGCGTCAGTCACCTTCATCCAGGCCGGCAGCAATCGCGGCGTGACGGGTCAAACAGTCGATGCGTTTTGGAATTCCATTTCACACGTGCCGCTGCTGAGCGTCGGCATGAACTGCGCGCTCGGTCCAAAAGAAATGCGCGCACTGATCGAGGAACTCTCGAAGGTGGTCCCGATTTATGTAAGCACGTATCCAAATGCCGGCTTGCCCAATCCCATGCTGCCGACCGGCTTTCCGGAGACACCGGAGACGCTTGCGCCGCAATTGCGTGAGTGGGCGGAGGATGGCTGGCTGAACCTTGTGGGCGGCTGCTGCGGGACCACTCCGGATCACATCAGGATGATCGCGGATGCGGTAAAAGATTTGCCGCCGCGCGTGCCGCCGAAGGTCGAGCCGTATTTGCGCCTCAGCGGACTGGACGCGCTCACGCTTCGTCCCGACACGAACTTTGCGAACATCGGCGAGCGTACGAACGTGACCGGGTCGCCGAAGTTCTCGAAGTTGATTTTGGCGGGCAATTACGAGGAGGCGCTCGCGGTGGCGCGGCAGCAGGTCGAGAACGGCGCGCAAATCATCGACGTGAACATGGACGAGGGGATGCTCGATTCGGAGAAAGCGATGACGCATTTCCTGAATCTCATCGCTTCCGAGCCGGACATCGCGAAGGTGCCGATCATGATCGATTCCTCGAAGTGGAGCGTGATTGAAGCCGGCATGAAGTGTGTCCAGGGGAAAGGCATCGTCAACTCAATCAGCCTCAAGGAAGGCGAGGGCAAATTTATCGAGCAGGCGAAGCTGGTTCGCCGGTATGGAGCGGCTACCGTCGTGATGGCCTTTGATGAGCGAGGGCAGGCGGACACCTTTGAGCGCAAGATTGAGATCTGCGAGCGCGCTTACAAACTGCTCACGGAGAAGGTTGGTTTTCCGCCGCAGGACATCATTTTCGATCCGAACATCCTCACCGTCGCCACGGGCATCGAGGAGCACAACAATTACGCGGTCAATTTCCTCGAGGCGACGCGTTGGATTAAGCAAAATCTCCCGCACGCAAAGGTGAGCGGTGGCGTGAGCAATATCTCGTTCTCATTCCGCGGCAACAACGTCGTGCGCGAAGCGATGCACGCGTCATTTTTGTATCACGCGATCAAGGCCGGGCTCGATATGGGCATCGTCAACGCGGGGCAGTTGGAAGTGTACGAGGAAATCCCGAAGGACCTGCTCGCACTGGTGGAGGACGTGTTGCTCAATCGCCGGCCTGATGCGACGGAGCGTCTCGTGCGTTTCGCCGAATCGGTCAAGCAAAAGGAGAAGGGGGCTGTTGCCGAGGACGAATGGCGCAAAGCGCCGGTCGAAGAACGGCTGTCTCATGCACTTGTCAAAGGCATTGTCGATTACATTGACCAGGACGTCGAAGAGGCACGGCAAAAATATCCGAAGCCACTCGACGTCATCGAAGGCCCGCTCATGACCGGGATGAACGTCGTGGGCGATCTGTTCGGCTCGGGCAAAATGTTTCTGCCCCAGGTCGTCAAAAGCGCGCGCGTCATGAAAAAAGCCGTCGCGCATCTGCTTCCTTACATGGAGGCGGAAAAGAAAGCTTCCGGCAAACATCAGGCGCAGGGACGTATCTTGATGGCCACTGTAAAGGGCGATGTGCACGACATTGGAAAGAACATCGTTGGCGTGGTGCTTGGGTGTAATAATTACGAAATTATCGACCTTGGCGTCATGGTGCCGTGCGAGAAAATCCTCCAGACCGCGCGTGAAAAGGGCGTGGACATGATCGGTCTGAGCGGACTTATCACGCCGTCGCTGGACGAGATGGCGCACGTCGCACGCGAAATGAAGCGCGAAGGATTTACGCTGCCGCTGCTCATTGGCGGCGCCACGACAAGTAAAGCGCACACCTCGGTGAAGATCGCGCCGCACTACAATGAAGCGGTGGTGCATGTGCTCGATGCCTCTCGCGCCGTCGGTGTGGTGGGCAGCCTGATCAACCCGCAGCTCAAACCGGCCTTTGTGCAGAACGTGCGCGCCGAATACGAAAAGGTCCGCGCCCAGCATGCAGGACAGCAGGCCAAGCCACTCCTGAGCATTGAAGAGGCGCGAAAACGCCGCACGCCCATCGACTGGAAATCAAGTGACATCCCGAAACCAGCGTTCACCGGCGCGCGCGTCATCAAGGAACTGCCGCTGAGTGAACTCGTGCCAGTTATCGACTGGTCCCCGTTCTTTCATACCTGGGAATTGC
>Ga0193697_1000484_pt1 | contig 13971 bp, 13 predicted proteins | sample L3m2metaG_FD_145073 | JGI IMG/M metagenome (GOLD analysis project Ga0193697, IMG submission 145073) | Soil microbial communities from a riparian zone of the East river system, Colorado, United States - L3m2 | ecosystem: Environmental > Terrestrial > Soil > Riparian zone | place: USA: East River... | reverse complement strand
TCAAATCCTTCTCAGCGTGCGCGAGGTGAGCGAAGTGACGGGGTTTTCATACGCCGAACTCGCGCGGACGCAATTCTTCCAACACGGCTTTGTTGCGATGGCGCTGTTTGGGGCCGTGTATTACATCGTTCCGCGTCTTGTCGAAATGGAATGGCCCGCTCTCAAGCACGTGCGAACTCATTTCACACTTTATGCCGTGGGCGCGACGCTGATTTTTGCCGCGCTCTTTCTCGGAGGGATCGTGCAGGGATTCAAGATGAACAGGACTATCGCGGATTTTGTTCGTGTGATCAAATCCACGGTGCCATTTGTTGGCATGTCGACACTGGGTCTGCTGTTGCTGCTCGTGGGCGAAGTGCTTTTGCTCAAAAACTTTTTCACGCTCTGCCACCGCGCCAATGCAGCCCTGCGTTCGTACGCACTTGATTTCGTGACGGGGCGCGACGTTGCGAGGAGGGGCGCTTGAACACCGGCGCGTTGCTTTTCCTTGGAGTGCTGCTCACGACGGCGATGTCGTTCTGGGGGCTCATCATTGCGCCCGCATTTCAACTTGGCCGCCAGGACCTGGTGGAAACGCCGGCGGGGCGTTATCCGACAGGGCGTTCCGGTCTCGCGCAGCGCGGCGCCGAGGTTTATCGCTCACTTGGGTGCGTTGAATGTCACACGCAACAGGTGCGTCCGGCTGGGTTCGGCACGGACATCGACCGCGGCTGGGGATTACGCCGCACCGTGGCACAGGATTATTTACGCGATCAGCCGCCGCTCCTCGGGAATCTGCGCGTCGGACCAGACCTCGCCAACGTGAGCACGCGCAAGCCCGATCCGAGATGGCATTTCGAGCATCTCTATAATCCACAGAAGGTCGTGCCTGGTTCAATGATGCCGCCTTACAGATTTTTGTTTGAAAAGCGGAGGATCGCCGGTCGGGCAACTGAAGGCGCTTTAGTCGAAAACGGATTCGAAATCATTCCAACCGATGAAGCGGAAGCGCTGGTCGCTTATCTGTTGAGTTTGCAATCGAACGTTTCCGTATTCGAAGCGCCGTTGCCGCCACCGCCGACCAACGCTGCGCCCGCTGACGCCGGCACCAATGCCCTCGCGGGGGGGACGAATGCCGCAGGCGCGGACACAAATGCTGCTGCCACAACGAATACTCCTTTGAAATGAATCCGGAAAAGAACAGGACCGAATTACCGCTGCATGACGACCCCGAGCCGGTGGCGGAACGTCGGCCGGTGCCGGTTCTGTTGATCGCGCTTCTGGTGGCGCTTCTTTTCTGGGCCGACCTTTACGTGCTGCAGAACGGCGGTGATGTCGCCGGCAGCAAGGGCGCTTTTCCTGCGATGGTCTATTTTCCGTACACAACATATTCCCAGATTCCCAAGCCGGGCGAAGACACCGAGAAGGGCGGCAAGATTTATGCGCTTTACTGCTCCGTGTGTCACCAACCGACAGGTCTCGGAGTGCCTGCTGAGGGCAAGCCTCCGCTCGCCGGGTCGGACTGGGTGAACGAAGAGGGGCCCAACCGGATTATTCGCCTGATCCTTAATGGCTTGCAGGGGCCGATTACTGTCAGCGGGCAACAGTTTAACCAGGGTGTCGCGATGCCGCCCTGGCGCGATCTTTTGAGCGATTCGGATATCGCGGCCGTCGCGACGTACATTCGGTCCACATGGGGCAACAAAGCGCCACCAGTGAAGCCCGAGCAGGTCAAAGAAATGCGCGATGCCACCGCGGGCCGCGCGGCCGCGTTCAGCCCGCAGGAATTGCTCGGCCTTCCGACGAAGTAAGGGCGCGTCTGCCCGCTAATGCGGATCGACCGCCGCTAATTCCTCGTTTGTCGCAACGTTGTGAATTCGGAATGCCTCCGCATGCAACGCCGGATCGGCGCGGAACGACAGTTTGCCAAAATAACGCTTCTCCATCTCGATGAGGAGTTTCTCGTCTTCGGTACGCAGCCGTTCGAGCACGCTCGGATGCACGACGATGCGGAGTTGAAAGTCTGATTCGTCGCGCGAACGTTTCTTGAGGATTTCGCTGAGCTTCCGCTGAATCTCCACACTCATGGTGAGCGCGCTCTTCACTTTGCCGCGGCCTTTGCAGTTCGGGCAATCGTCGTAAACCGAAGAGCGTACGCTCTCGGTATGGCGCTGGCGCGTCATCTCCATGAGCCCAAGTTGTGAAATGGGCAGCACATGCGTCTTGGCCTTGTCCCGGCGCAGGCCTTCTTTCATGCGCTGATAAACGGATTGCTGGTCGCGCCGCGATTTCATGTCGATGAAGTCCAGGACGATCAACCCGCCCATGTTGCGCAAGCGAAGCTGGCGGCAGATCTCGTCGGCGGCTTCGATGTTCACTTTGAGGATGGTCGATTCCTGGTCCTTGCCGCTTTTATGCCGGCCCGTGTTCACGTCGATGGCTACAAGGGCTTCCGTCTCATCGACCACGATATACCCGCCGCTTTTGAGATGGACCTGGCGGCTGAAGGCGCTCTCGAGTTGGCGCGTGATGTTGAACCGGTCGAAAACCGGCTGGTGATCGGCATAGAGTTTGACCTTATCAGCGGAACGCTTCGAGATTTTCGAGATCATGGCCCGCATGCGCTCGTACTGTTCGGGACGATCGACGACAATGCGCTCGACATCCTCGGTAAGGAAGTCGCGCACGGTGCGTTCGACCAGATCGGGTTCCTGGAACACACACGTGGCCGAAGGCTGGCTTTTGATTCGGTCCTGGATGCCATTCCATTCTTCGAGGAGCAACGCGAGGTCGCGGATGAAGTAACGCAATTGCTGACCCTCGCCGACGGTGCGGATGATTACGCCCATGCCATCGGGAATGTGAAGGGTGCGGAGAATTTTTTTCAAACGCTGGCGCTCTTCCTGGTTCTCGATCTTGCGCGAAATGCCGCTTTGATCGGAGTTGGGCAGCAGGACGAGGTAGCGGCCGGGAAGAACGAGATTCGTCGTGACGCGAGGGCCTTTAGTGCCGATGGGCCCTTTGGTGACCTGCACGATAATATCGCTGCCGGGCGGATAAAGGCGCGGAATGTCTTTTTGAGTAATGCGTGGCTTGTCGCGTTTGCGTTCGCCGCGATCCACGACTTCGACGCCACTGTCGAAATTGCTGGGCACGATGTCCCAGTAATGGAGGAACGCATTTTTCTCGAAGCCGATATCGACGAAAGCGGCTTTAAGGCCATCTTCGAGATTGCGGACCTTGCCTTTGAAAATGCTGCCGACAAGCCGTTCTTCGGTAGTGCGCTCGATATTGAATTCTTCGAGCTTGCCTTCTTCGAGGACCGCGACACGAATTTCCAATGACTCGGAATTGATGATGACTTCCTTGTGAGATTTCGGCTTGGGCTTGATGAGACGTTGGACCTTGCGGATCACTTTGTTCGCGGCGGCTTTAATCGCCTCGACAATGCCTTCCGGACGCTGCTCCTTGAGTTCGACCGGCTGATAAGAGTCCTCCTTTACCTCGGCGGGAGTGTCCAGGTGCGGTTCACGATAATCCTTTTTGCCGGGAGCCGCGGCTTGTTCGGGGGCGCCTTCCGCCGGGAGTCCAGCGGCGACATTCTCCGCCCGCTCAATCTCCTTCTGAAAGCGATTGCGCTCATAGACGTTCTCATCGCCGGATTTCGCGCCGATGGCCTCGGCGCGCGCTTCCTGCGCGGCCCGTTCATTGCGCTTGATGTTGCCATGAAAGCCGCCGGAAGGGCGGAAGCGCATTCCGCCGCGGCGACGTCGTGAGAAGTTTCTGTCACTCATAAATCAATAGGACCTTCTGTAGAGATAAACGTTTTGGAGGATGCCAGCGGCAATCAACGAGCAGAGCACTGAAGACCCGCCATAACTCAGCAGCGGCAGTGGCACACCCGTCACGGGCATCAAGCGAATGTTCATGCCGATATTGATGAAGACGTGGCTGAAGAGCATGGCGACAACGCCCACAGCCAGAAGCTTCCCCAGGCGATCGCGTGCCTGGCCGGCTATCCGAATGCCGGTAAACAACACCACGGAGTAGAGCGCGATGATGATCACGCTTCCCATGAATCCTTTCTCCTCGGCAATGACGGAGAAAATGAAATCGTTATGCGCGACGGCGCGCGGCAGATAACCGAGGGCGTTTTGTGTGCCCTTGCACCAGCCCTTGCCAAACATGCCGCCCGAGCCGACCGAGATCATCGACTGGTCGACGTTGTAGGAATAGTTGCGCTGCGCGCGGCGCGCCTCGGCGCGTTCGGCAGGCGTGGCCTTTGGCGGGGCAAAGTCGCGTCCGAAATAAACGAGCAGGCGGCGTTTTTGGTAATCCTCAAGTTTGATCTGCCAATTGGGCGGCGCGAAAAGCACATCGACCATGATCAGCGCGATCAGCATTCCAGCGCCGATAACAAGATTTCGAATGTACCGTACCGGAACTCCTGCGACGAAAAGCATCGTGAGCCCAACTGGGAGAAGGATCAGCGCGGACCCAAGGTCTGGCTCTTTCATGATCAGCAGGAATGGCAGCACGAGCAGCCCGATGGCTTTCCAGAATACATTAGTCAACCGCAATTCATCCGCTGGGCGGCTGAGAAAATGCGCCTGCGCGAAAATGAATGAGAGTTTGGCGAACTCGGAGGGTTGCACCTGGAAGACTCCCAGGTCGATCCACCGGCGAGCGCCAAAACGCATCGAACCGACTCCCGGAATCAAGACAGCAACCAGGAGAAGAATCGTTGCCCAATATGCCACGAGCGACCAGCGCGCAAGGATGTGATACTCCACCATGCAAACGAGAACTGCTGCGCTCATACCTGCCAGATACCAAACGACCTGCAGTACCCAACGCTGTCTGTACCAGGCCGTGACCTGCGCCGTTTCAGCCGCTGACGTCGCGCTATAGATAAATGCCAGCCCGGCGATCATCAAGCCGCCGAGTGCGCATAACATCAGCCAATCGATCCTCGCGTGGCGCTCTTGTCCTAAGCCCATCATCGGCCCACCTCCGCGATCGTTGGGGTCCGCGCCCGATGTGTTTCCTGGTATTGTATGGCCTTGTAGATTTCCCTGGCGACGGGCGCGCAAGTGCCGCCCCCCGACAAACCAAGTGCCCCCCCAGCCTCAACCATGACGAGAACCACGTAGCGCGGGTTCTCGAAGGGGGCGTACGAAGCAAACCAGGTCGTATGATCAATCACCTTGTTGCGCTCATCCGTCACCTGCGCGGTGCCCGTTTTGGCGCAGATGCGAAGCCCGGGCACGGCGGCTGCCTTGCCCGTACCCTCTTCCTTGTCTTCGACGTCGGCAAGCATCGCTTCGCGAATAATCTGAAGTGTTCGTGAGGAAAGCCCCAGTTCACTGCGGACGTGACCTTTCTCCATGACCGTCACCGGTTCGCCAAGGCTGCCGTCCTGCGGTTCGATACGATCGACAAGCCGTGGCTCAAGAACTTTGCCTCCATTGGCAATGGCTGCAATCATCACAGCCATTTGCAAAGGAGTGACCGACATTTCGCCCTGACCGATGCAAATGTTTGCCGTGTCGCCATCGAACCAGCGGCTTTTCACGCGACGGGAACTTGGGAAAATCCCGGGCGTCTCCTGGCGGGTCTTCAAATCGCAACGCCTGCCGAGCTGTAGACGCTGGCCAAGTGTGACGATCTCTTCGATGCCTGCCTGAATGCCGTTAGTGACAAAATACGCGTTGCTGGAGCGAATGAAGGCGCGACGAAAGTTGTATTGCCCCGGCGGGGCAGTGTCTTCGATCTTGCGGTGACCGATAAAGATGCAGCCGTGGCCCGGCTTAAAAGGGTCCGGCTGGACCATCATTGTTTTCTCCGGGTCCAGTCCGCGCTCGAGGCAGGCAGCGGCCACGAGGATTTTGAAGATCGAACCGGGTGAGTAATTCTGTTGTGTGGCGCGATTCATCTGCGGCTTCAATGTCTCATCCGCCAGCTTAAGCCAGTTGGCGGCCGTCAGATTCGGGATATAAACATTCGGATCAAATGACGGCGTCGAGACCAGCGCGAGAATATCGCCGGTGTTCGGGTCCATGACCACCGCGGCGCCGCGGACGATTTGGCCGGGCAGGGCCTCGGCCAGCGCCTTCTCGGCTTCCTGCTGAATCTTCAAATCAATCGTGAGAAAAACATTTTTTCCGGGTTCCGCCGGCGTCCAGATTTGCTCGGATTGGCGGTAACCAAGGCTGTTGACGAGAACGGATTTTACGCCTGCTCTGCCGCGCAGTTGATCGTCATACCCTGCTTCGACACCGAGATCGCCGCGGTAATCCCGCATGCGAAAGTTGAAGAAAGAATCCTCATCCTTGGCGGAACTATCGTCGCGACGCAAGACCCCCAAAACGTGCGCCGCGGTGGTGCCGAACGGATACAAGCGCATCGGCTGCACCTCCAGATCAAGGCCGCGAGGATTGTTAGCCTGCTCCTGCAAGCGCGCGATTTGTCCATTGGTAAGATTGATGAGGATCGGGAGAGGCAAAGCCAATTGATTGGTGTAGTGCTTGAGAAAGTTGCTGTAAGTGAGCGAGATCGGTTGACCCAGCGCGACGCTCAGCCGTTGCGTGATGTTACTAACGACGTTATAACGGGCCTGGCGACTTAGCTCATTCTTCTGCGGCAGCGTCAGTTTTACATCTTCGAGTTTGACCGGATTGGCGCCCAGCCAGCGCTTCCAAAACGGAATCGAATTGGTTACGAGACGGCGCGGCCGGATGCGTGAGTACTCCTTCTGAAATTGCTCGCGCAGTTCGTCGAGATAGAGCGTCACGTTGTAGCTGGGTTGGTTTTCGGCAAGCGCGGTGCCGTTGCGATCCAGTATCTTTCCGCGAATAGCAGGAATACGCACCGTGCGGAACGACTGTGCCTTTTGATTGTCGGCGTGTTGCCGGTACGAAATCACCTGCACAAACCACAGACCGGCGAGCAGGACGCCCATGCCTGAAAGCAGGCCAATTGTCAGCACGCGCAGGTGCGGATCGCCTTTTCTCAATTGATCGAAAACCAGCATGTTAAGCGCGCCCCCGTTTTATTTCGCGGTCCGACCGGAAGCTCGTTTCGCCAAGCGAGCGGTAAATCAGTTTGCCGCTCAACCATCCGAACAGGCGGAACCACACCGGTGTCATGAGCCCGCCGATGATCGTCATCACGAGCAGTTGCCAGATAAAAATCCAGCCCAACAACGGCTGGCGCTGGGTATTCACGAGCAAAATCAAAGTCATCAACGGTGCGGCCGCGCTGGCGGTCGCGCCAATCACCATTTGCGCGAAACGCTGATCTTTCAGGATCAGACCGCGATAGCGCTGCACGACGATGCCGACAAGGAAGAGCGGCAACACACTGATGCCCAGTGTGTTCGCGGAAAGGGAGTCGAGCCACAAGCCGCCGCAAATCGCCAGCAGGGTGACTGTAGGCAGGCCGCCCGTTAGTCCCGCGTAAATCATGAGACTGGGCAGCAATTCGACTTGCGCGCCCAGGACACGCCGAAATCCGCCGACCGTTGCTTCGAAAAAGACGACGAGGAACGCCACGGCAATGATTAGAGCTGTATGCAGCGAACTCATGGCAGGAACACGAAAACTTCCTCAAGCCCGTTCATATTGACCGCCAATTTGATTCGCGCCTCGGTGTAGAGGCCGTAACCCACCGAACGAAAGTCGATGATGTGGCCAAGCAAGATGCCTTTGGGAAAATAGTTGCTCATGCCGCTTGTGATCACACGCTGGCCCGGTGCGAGCTTCGCGTTGCGCGGCAACCAGTTCAGTTCCACGATACTCGGGTCCAGCGGCACCGAAGCGGTCGGCCTGACCATCCCATGATCGCGAGTCTCCTCGATGATGACAGACACGCCGCAATCCGGATCACCAACCAGCACTACTTGCGAGTGCGTGAAACCCACGTCCGAGACGCGACCCACCAGGCCTTCTTCGGTGATGACGGCCGCGTTGGTGACGATCCCGTCGCGCGAGCCCCGGTCGATGCGAATGGTGCGCCACCAATTGGCTGGATCTTTGGCCACGACGCGCCCCCATTTGCCTTTCCAGAGAACTTCTTTCGGTAACCCAAGGTGGATGCGCAACCGGTCGTTTTCCTGCGCGCGAGATTCCAGTTGCATCGTGCGAACTCTGAGTTGCTGATTCTGCTTCTGCAGCTCTGCAAGTTGTTCGAGGAGTTCCTTGCGGGGCATAACTGCGTTGGCTGCCTTCTCGACGGATTTTTGTGTCGAACCAGCGGTTGTAAAGAATGGAACATACAAGGCACTGATCACCAGCTTGAGTTTGGTGGCGGCACGGCTGGGCAGTTTGAGTAGCACCACCGTGACCAGAACCACGATGCCCAAGGCTATATAATGCGGCCTTCTCAGCATGTTTCACCGTTTGGATTGAGGGAGTCGCCCTTCAAGCGGGCGGAGGTCCCTTCAATGCCACACAGGCGAACTAGAGCTTGGAATTAGCGGTGACCCGCTTGAGGAACTGCAATTCCTGCAACACCCGTCCTGTGCCTTCAGCGACGGCGCTCAACGGGTCATCGGCAATATGCACTGGCAGGCCGGTTTCCTCGGCCACCAATCTATCGATGCCACGCAACAGCGCGCCGCCTCCGGCCATGACGAGCCCGCGGTCTACCAGGTCGGCAGATAATTCCGGTGGGCAACGTTCGAGGGTGATGCGGATTGATTCCAGGATACTGGAAAGCGGTTCCTGCAAGGCTTCGCGAATTTCTTCGGAGCGGATTGTCAGGGTCTTCGGCAACCCCGCGCTCAAATCGCGTCCCTTGACTTCCATTGTTAGCTCTTGCTCCAGCGGAAAGGCAGACCCGATCCGGATCTTGATCTCTTCCGCGGTGCGTTCGCCTATCATTAAGTTGTAGGCACGCTTCATGTGGGCGACGATCGTTTCGTCGAATTCATCGCCGCCAACCCTCAGGCTGCGGCTGAAGACGATTCCTGCCAGGGAAATGATGGCGATCTCGCAAGTGCCACCACCGATGTCTACGATCATGTTACCCGCCGGTTCATGCACCGGCAGACCCACCCCGATGGCCGAAGCCATCGGTTGTTCGATAAGATAAACTTCACGCGCGCCGGCGTGCGTCGCCGAGTCTTTAACTGCGCGTTTTTCAACCTCCGTGATACCCGACGGCACTGCCACCACCACTCGGGGGGCAATCAGTTTTCGATGATGAACCTTTTGGATAAAGTGACGGAGCATCGCCTCAGTAATTTCGAAATCTGCGATCACGCCGTCTTTCATTGGCCGGATGGCCACAATGTTGCCGGGGGTGCGGCCCAACATACGCTTGGCCTCTTCGCCTACGGCCAAAACGTTGGTAGTGCCTGCCTGGATGGCGACCACGGACGGTTCTCGCAAGACAATCCCCTGGTCTCGTACATACACCAGGGAGTTTGCCGTTCCCAAATCGATACCGATATCGTTGGAAAACAGGCTTTTAACTTGCGCGAACATGAACGGTGCCTAACACGGGCTTTACGTTACGAAGCCCTTTAGGAGCAGGTCAAGCGGGAAACGTGCCAGAAGGGCACAAATCCAGCCACAGCTATCGACATTGTATCCCGTTCCGACAATCCTCTGCCTCAAAAGTGAACGTTATCCAGGTTTTCGAGCACATTAGCCGCGACCGAAACTTGCCATTTCTGGTCATTGGCGGGCATGCCGTCGTGGCTTCGGGATACCGGCGAACGACAGACGATCTTGACATCATAGTAGTTACCAAAGAACAGTCGCCAGTTGATTTGACCGATATCGTCGAAATCGTAGCCGCCAATAAGATTGACGTCGCCGGTGACAAGTTTAAGGAAATATGCGAACATTACCGGACGGCGGAACTCTATGCGCGAATCGTCGAAAACGTCCGAAAGGCAGAATATTAAGCAGTCGGAACAGGACTGGCTTGATCTGCCTGAGCCCCAAGGCTTTGTCTCACAGCGTTATCCAGTTTCAGCCGAAATGATCTTGAAGCTTTCCGAGGATCGTTTGCCGTACATTACAACGCGTTCTGGTTTCTACGAACGACGTCTTGCGGACAAAGTGAACGTGCCGTTCGAGTTGTAACTCGTCAACGTCACCTGGTCTCGTCTATTTCCTTCCGATTTTGGAGAACTCGGGCCGAAGTCGTCTCAACATCCGCACAATTCGAGATACTCCAGGCGTGTCGGAATGTACACAGAGAGTTTGCGCGCGTATCGGCAACGAAGCCTCCGAATGGGTGATGATTCTCCGCTTGGTCGACAGCAGGTCGAGCCGCTTCCTGATCTCGCCCAGGTCTGTCAATAACGCATCGGGTTCGCTTCGCGGCCCCAGAGAACCGTCATCGCGATAATTGCGGTCAAGGAATGCCTCCTGCCAAACTTCAACGCCGACGCGACGAGCGTATCGCGCGAGCGTACCGCCAGCAAACGCATAAACAATAACCTTTGGCCACCAGTGGCGAACGATGCTCAGATAAGCGCGAGCGAGGTTCGCATCACGCTCTGTGGCGTGGTAGAGCGCGCCGTGAAGTTTAATGTGATGCAGCTTCACGTGCTCCTCTGTCGCAATACGATCAAGCGTTCCAACCTGCTGTAACAGCAATAATTCGAGTTCATTCGCATCGATCCTCGTGTCCGAGCGCCCAAAATTGTCGCGATCACAGAGCCCTGGATGGGCGCCAACAAGTGTCCGATACGTTTTGGCGAGCCGCACGCACCGGCGCATCGAAGCCACGTCCCCCGCATGGCCGCCGCACGCGATATTCGCGGAGGTGACGTGCGCCATGAGCAGCCTGGTGCGCGCCAGCGGTTCGTCCTCGCCGAGATCACAGTTCAGGTCAAATTGCATCGATCAATTGAAAGCGGACTTTGCGCCCGGGCTGCACTTGCGCAAGCCACGAAATATCATCCGGCTCAAGCACGCCTAATTTCGGGTATCCACCGATGGTCGGCCCATCACGCATTGTGACAATCGGTTGCCCGTTGGCGGGCACCTGAATCGTGCCGACCAAGACGGGTTCGCTCAGCAATTCGCCGATGTTGTGTTGCAAAGGTTCGCCGGACAGGCGATAGCCCACACGGTCGCTTTGTGTTGTTACTGTCCAATCCTGGCCAAAAAGCGTCGCGCGTTGCGCATCCGAGAACAGGTCCCATTGAGGCCCGGGCCAAACACACAGCTTCGGCGGTTTGAGGTAATCCCGCTGCTCCGTCCATGGTGCCACGCGACTTGAAACGCCAGATGGCAATGCAAACTCTGCGGTGACGTTTCTCCTGACGATGTCACCGCGTTGAAGCGCTCGCCCGATGTTGCCGCGCTCGTACACACTTGCACTATTCAGAAATGTCGGGCTCGCAATGCCGCCCTCGACCGCCAAATACGTCCACAAACCCGCACGCAATTCGGAAAATGTGATTACTTCACTTTTATGTATTTGCGTTGCTCGCCAGAGCGGAACGATCGAGGCCGTATTAGCGCCGGTGACTGCAACCCAGGTATCTCTGAGAAACTTCAGGCGCGCACCGCTGCCCAGCAATTCAATTACGGGCGCACTGATTGGATTGTTGAGTAGCCGGTTTGCCCAGACCGCGGCTCGATCATCCATGGCACCGCTGGCGGGCACGCCATGTCGAGCCCAACCCCTGCGGCCCTCGTCCTGCACGGACATCCGAATGCCAGTCGCCTGGACTTCACAGACTTCGACGCTCATCCATGTTGAGGCACAAAGCGCACGCGATCCCCCTGTCGAAGAAAAAACATCTCCGCTCCATCGCGCGTTGAATCAAGTAGTTTGAGATTCGTGTGCCCGATGATATTCCATCCTCCAGGACTATCGACCGAATAAATGCCAGTGTGCGAACCACCGATGGCAACCGAGCCGGCGGCAACGCGCGTGCGGGGCGACGCCAAACGTGGCGTGTGCAGCCGCGAATCGAGATCACCCAAGTACGGGAAGCCTGGCGAAAACCCGAGCATATAAACTTTGTAGGTCGTTGCCGCGTGAACCTCGGCAACCTCTTCTGTTGTCAATTTGTGCAATTCAGCCACCCGGTTCAGGTCAGGACCGTCGTAAGTCACCGGTATTTCTTTCACAGGTGCCGGCACGACTTTGCTCGTTGCACATCTTTCCAACCGTCGCAGCAGTTGATCGGCGATCCGGAGCACCCGCTCTCGATTATCAAAAGTAATCAGAAGAGTCGTGAACGCCGGAACGAACTCCACCATCCCTTCCGGCGGATTTCGCTCGAGCTCCCTGGTAATCGCAAAACTCGTTGCGAACGATTCGTCTCCGATCTTTTCCGCGAAGCGGAAGAGCAGGGCATTCGGCCCGTATCGAGACCAGTTCATGGAACCATAGAGTTGCGCCGAACTAGGAACGCAAGCGAATCAATAAATCCTTGGCCTCCACCGTATCTCCGACCTGCATGTGAATCGAATCCACAATTCCATCGCTCGATGCGTAGAGTGTCGTCTGCATTTTCATGGCCTCAAGCGTCATCACTTTATCGCCCTTTGCGACCCTGGTGCCGACGCCCACAGTGACCGCCGTAATGATCCCCGGAATGGGCGCGCCAATCTGCAATGGGTCCGCCAGATCGGCCTTCGCCCGTGCTTTGGCCTTTGTCTGAATTGAACGATCAAGGATCGAAGCCTCCCGACCCATGCCGTTCAGCTCGAACGTCACGATTCGATAGCCCTCTTTGTCCGGCGGTCCGACATTGATCAATTTAATGAAGAGAGTTTTACCCTCTTCGATATCGACCGAGATTTCCTCTCCCGGTTTCAATCCGTAAAAGAAAGCGGGCGTTGGCAGAACGGAGACATCACCGGAATCGCGCGAAAAACGCGCAAACTCGCCATAGACCTCCGGATACATCAGATGGCTATAAAGATCGTCGTCCGTTACCTCGCGTTTGAGCCGCCCGCCGAGTTCATCTTTGGTCTTCTTGAAATTGAGCGGAGCCATGTTTGCGCCGGGACGTCCACGCAAAGGTTTCTTCTTGCCAAGTATGACCTGCTGAACTTTTTTCGGCCAACCGCCGAGCGGTTTGCCAAGGCCGCCGGCGAGCATGTCGATCACGGATTCCGGAAATGGAACCGAGCCGGGTTCGAGATTCACCACATCGGCCGGCTTGATGCCGCGCGTGATCAGGAACATCGTCATGTCACCAACGACTTTGCTGCTGGGAGTCACCTTCACGATGTCGCCGAACAATTGGTTTACCTCTGCGTAACAGCGCGCGATCTCCGGCCAGCGATGCGCAAGGCCCATCGCGGCGGCCTGCTCCTTGAGATTGGTGTACTGCCCTCCCGGCATTTCGTGTTCGTATACCTCGGCGCTGCCGCTCGCCGGCGCAGTGTCGAACGGCGCATACACATCCCGAACATCTTCCCAGTAGTTGGAGAATTCATTCAACGCCGCCAGATCGAGTCCGGTATCTCTCGGCGTGTGCTGCAAAGCGGCCACAACGGAATTGAGGTTCGGCTGGCTAGTCGAACCTGACATCGACGCAATTGCCAGGTCCACGACATCGATATTGGCGTCGCTCGCCTCGAGCACGGCGCCGGAATTCACTCCGCTGCTGTCGTGCGTGTGAAAATGAATTGGCAGCCTGATCTCCTCCTTCAACGCTTTCACCAACTGATATGCCGCGTAAGGCCGGCACAATCCCGCCATGTCCTTAATACCGAGAAAATGCGCCCCCATTTGCTGCAGTTCCTTCGCGAGCTTGATATAATACTTCAGCGAATATTTCGTGCGCTTCGGGTCGAGAATATCTCCGGTGTAACAAATCGCTCCTTCGCAAACGGCGTGGGTTTCCTGCACCGCCTCCATCGCTACTTTCAAATTCGGCGTGTAATTCAGTGAGTCGAAGATGCGGAAAATGTCGATCCCTTGCGCCGCGGCATGCTTCACAAACCCGGCGACTACGTTGTCCGGATAATTTGAATACCCGACCGCGTTCGATCCCGAATTTGAAAG
>Ga0193697_1000483_pt1 | contig 13971 bp, 12 predicted proteins | sample L3m2metaG_FD_145073 | JGI IMG/M metagenome (GOLD analysis project Ga0193697, IMG submission 145073) | Soil microbial communities from a riparian zone of the East river system, Colorado, United States - L3m2 | ecosystem: Environmental > Terrestrial > Soil > Riparian zone | place: USA: East River... | reverse complement strand
CGCACCCGCGCAGAATGTCTTTGCCGGTGCGTCGTGGAATTACACCCTCGATCCCAATGCGCCGCTGCCGCCGGTCCGCATCACGGAGTTCATGGCGGCGAACGCCAGCACAATCACCGACGAAGACGGCGACAACTCAGATTGGGTCGAACTGCAGAACGCCGGCACGAACGCGGTGAGCCTTGCGGGCTGGCTGTTGACCGATGATGCGTCCGTGCTAGCCAAGTGGCGTTTCCCGGCGGTCTCGTTCGCGCCGGGACAATTCAAACTGGTCTGGGCTTCGGCGAAGAACCGCACCAACGTCGCCGCGCCGCTGCACACGAATTTCAAGCTGGATCGCGGCGGCGGTTTTCTCGGGCTGTTTGATGCGGATACAAATCTGATCTCCGCGTTCACCAGCTATCCGTCACAATTCACCGATGTGAGTTACGGTCGAAGCCCCGCGTCGAATTCCTTCGGCTATTTCGCTACCCCCACGCCGGGCGCTTCCAACGCCACGCAGTTTGCCGGCCGCACCGATGCGCCAGGCTTTAGCCACAAACGCGGTTTCTGCGACACGAACTTCTCCCTCGCACTCACTAGCGACACGGCGAACGCGACGATTTACTTCACCACCAACGGCACCTCGCCATCGCCGACGAACGGCGTCCCCTACAGCGCTCCGCTCGTCATTACGAACACCACTGTGCTTCGTGCCGCCGCTTTCGCACCTGGTTTGCTGCCGAGCGACACGCATACGCACACATTTTTGTTCACGCGCGATATCATCCACCAGCCCGATGGTGTGCCGCCGCCCGGCTGGCCCGCAAGCTGGGGCGCGAATGTCGTCGACTACGGCATGGACACGAACGTTGTGAACGATCCGCGCTACGCTGGCACTATCGAAGGTGACCTGCGCGCGATGCCGAGCCTCAGCATCGTGATGAATCTCACCGACCTGTTCGATCCCACGTTTGGCATTTACGCAAATCCCGGCAACGACGGCATCGACTGGGAGCGCCCGACGTCGCTCGAATTGATTTACGCCGATGGCCGCGACGGCTTTCAGGAAGAAGCCGGCATCCGCATTCGCGGCGGATTCAGCCGCAGCACAAGCGACCCGAAGCATTCGCTGCGCTTTTTCTTTCGCGAAGAATACGGTGCGGGAAGACTCAACTTTCCCATGTTTGGCCCGACCGGCGCATCGAGCTTCGACAAGTTCGACTTGCGCTGCTCGCAGGATGGTTCATGGGCTTACCTCGGCGATCCCAACGGCACATTTCTCGCCGACATGTATGCGCGCGCCACCCAGGGCGCTCTCGGCCAGCCGTACACGCGCGGCGATTTTTATCATCTCTACATCAACGGCGTTTACTGGGGCGTCTATAACACCGAGGAACGCGCCGAAGCCAACTTCGCTGCGAGCTACTTCGGCGGCATGCCGGAGGATTACGACACTGTCCGCGTCGAGTTTGGCCCCTTTGACGTCGTCGCGGCGGACGGCGACCTCGCCGCGTGGCGTCGACTCTGGCAGGCCGCGACCAACGGTTTCGCGAGCGACGCCGACTACGAGCGCGTGCAGGGCAACAATCCCGACGGGACGCCGAACCTCGCTTACGAAGTGCTGGTCGATATGGACAATCTCATCGACTACATGTTGCTGACCATCTACGTGGGCAACTTCGACGGCCCGGTTTATCTGGACAATTTCCCCAACAACTTCTTCGCCACGCGGAACCGCAATACTCGTGAAGGTTTTCGATTCACCGCGCACGACGCCGAATTGAGCCTGAGCGACGTGAACTACAACCGCACCGGCACAATTACCGTCGGCGACCCGGCAGCAGGCAGCACGTTCAGCGAGAGCAATCCGCAATACGTATGGCAACAGTTGTGGGCCAACGCCGAGTTCCGGCTGCGCGCCGCCGATCATGTGCAAAAGCATTCCTTCAATGGTGGCGCGCTCACCTCGGCGGCATGCCTCGCCCGTTATGCGGCCCGCACCAATGAGATTTTTCGCGCCATGGTCGGGGAGTCCGCACGCTGGGGCGATGCACAACGCGAGCCGGCGATCGTGCGTGAAAATTGGGTCAACTCCGTGAGCGATGTCATGAACGATTACCTCCCGTACCGTTCCGGTATCGTGCTGCAACAACTGCGTAATCGCGGGCTGTATCCGAACCTCGCCGCTCCCCAGTTCAGCCAATACGGCGGTGCCGTGCCGGCGGGCTATCCGTTCACGATGTCCCACACCAATGCGAGCGGCACGATCTGGTTCACGCTCGATGGCAGCGACCCGCGACTGCGCGGCGGCGCGGTCTCCGCGTCGGCGCAGAGTTACGCAGGTGCCATCGTCATCAACACGCCGACGGTCGTCCGTGCACGCGTGAAAGACGGCGCGACCTGGAGCGCCCTCGTCGAAGCCACCTTTTATCCGCCCCAGGATCTAAGCGGGCTGCGTATTACCGAAATCATGTACAACCCGCCAAGGTTCGGCACGGTGGACGGCGACGAAGTTGAGTTCCTTGAACTCAAGAACACAGGCGCGACGGTTATTGATCTCACCGGCTTGTCTTTCACGGGAATCACTTTCGCTTTCACAAACAACACAAGGCTCGCTCCGGGGGCCTTCTGGCTGCTCGCGCGCAATGCGGCCCAATTTGCGGCCAAATATCCCGGCGTGACGGTGAACGGTCTTTACTCCGGTAGGCTCGACAACAGCGGCGAACAATTGCGGCTGACCACCGCCCTCTTGAACACCGTCCTGAGCGTGACTTACGACGATGTCACGCCCTGGCCGCTGGCTGCCGATGGCTTCGGTTTTTCGCTCGTGCCCTCTGGCGCCGTGCCGAATGAGGACAGCAACCCGTCGCACTGGCGCGCGAGCTCAAACCCCGGCGGCTCACCCGGCGCGGATGATCCGCCAGCTTCAATTCCGCGTGTCGTAATTAACGAACTGCTCTCGCGTCCAACTCTCCCGGGCTTCGACACCGTTGAATTATTCAACCCGACCGCCAATCCTGTGGACATCGGCGGCTGGTTTCTGAGCGATGATGCCGCCACTCCAGTGAAATTCCGTTTCCCGACGAACACCATCATTGCAGCCGGCGGATTTCTCGTCCTCGACGAATCGCAGTTCAATCCCACTCCCGGCACGAACAACAGTTTCGCGTTCGGCCTGCGCGGCGACGATGTGTATCTTTTCTCTGGCGACGCGAATACCAACCTTACCGGTTACAGCCACGGCTTCACCTTCGGTGGCGCCGCGGAGGGCGTGAGTTTCGGACGGCATGTCATCAGCCCAGGCGAGGAGCACTTCACGGCGCAACTGGCAGTGACGTTTGGCGGCACGAATGCTGGCCCGCGAATTGGCCCGGTTGTCATCAATGAAATTCATTACCACCCTGCTCCGGAACACGATGAGTTCATCGAACTGCGCAACATCACGACGTCGCCCGTGGATTTGTTCGACCCGGCGCATCCCACAAACACGTGGCGGCTCAACGGCGCGGGCTTCACGTTCCCTGCGAATGTCACCCTCGAACCGAACGGTTTCGCGCTTGTGACCGCACTCACGCCTGCCGCCTTTCGCGCCAAGTATTCGATTCCCGGCGCCATTCCGCTTTTCGGCCCGCTCGCCGGTCTGTTACAGGACAGCGGCGAACGCCTCGAACTCCAGCGCCCCGAAACGCCCGATACCAATGGCGTCCTCTGGATCACCGTCGATGTCGTGCGCTACAACGATAAACTGCCGTGGCCCGCGAGCGCCGACGGCGATGGCCCATCGCTTCAGCGTCTCGACTCTGCTGCTTACGGCGACGACCCGGCGAACTGGTTCGCCAGCGGCATCACGCCCGGCGCGGCAAACGCATTCAACCAGGCGCCAACCGTTGCGCTCACTTCCCCGGCCAACGGCGCACAGTTCGTCGCTCCCGTGAATATCACACTCACTGCCAGCGCGAGTGACGCAGACGGAATCATCACGCGGGTCGAGTTTTTCGACAGCGGCGTGAAGCTCGGCGAATCAACCAACGCGCCGTTCGCACTGGTCTGGACCAATGTTCCTGTCGGCACGCACACGCTCACAGCGAAAGCGCGCGATAACGGGCTCGCCCTCAACGAATCGTCGTCCGTCGTCGTCACTATTCGCCAGCCGGTGCTCACAAATCTCACGTTCATCCCTCTCGGCTCAGTGTGGCGTTATCACGACAAAGGCCAAAACCTCGGCACTAATTGGACCGCCCTCGCCTACAATGACAGCGGCTGGAGCAACGGCCTCGCGCAGCTCGGCTATGGCGATGGCGACGAAGCCACGGTCCTGAGTTACGGCCCAAACGCCGCCAACAAATACATCACCACGTATTTCCGCCGCACGTTCGTAAACACTGCTCCCATCCCCGTCGCGCTCACGCTCAATATCCAGCGGGACGACGGTATTCTGGTATGGCTGAACGGCTCGGAAGTGTTCCGCGACAACATGCCCGGCGGTCCCATCGCCTATAACACACTGGCATCCAGCTCACTCGGTCCACCGCTTGAAAACACGTTCATCCAGACGAACCCGTCTCCGGCACTGGTCATCCCGGGAACAAACGTCCTCGCCGTGGAAATTCACCAGGGCGCCGTAGACAGCAGCGATATCAGCTTCGACCTGGAACTCGTTGCGACGCTTATCCAGCCCGACCCGCAACTCGCGGTCATCGTCGCGGGCGGTCAGTTGAGACTCTTGTGGCCTGCGCTGGCCGGTCCCTTCCATCTCGAACAAACGACCAACCTCACACCGCCCGTATCCTGGTCACCGGCCAGCGATTTGGTTACCAACGACGGTTACTGGAACCAGGTCCGTCCGACAAACAACCCTGCCTCCACCCAGCGATTCTTCCGATTGCACAGAGATTGAACGTCCGTTGCGGTGGAGCTTTGTCGCCGCCCTGGTATTCGTTGTACTCGGCAGGGTGAAAACATTTTCAAAATTGTCCTTGACTGTATCTATAGTGTATATACAGTAATCCCATGAATGATAAGCCAAACTGGCTCATGCCGACCATCTCCTCGGCCGCGCCAGGGCCGCTCTATCAGCAGATCATCGATGGCCTCAAACGCGATATCAGCGAAGGCCGCCTGCCCGCCGGCACTCCCCTGCCCTCTTTCCGCCAGTTGGCCGAACAGCTCATGGTCAGTCTGATCACCGTCAAGCGCGCCTATGAAGAGTTGGAGCGCGACGGAATCATTTATCGCCGCCAGGGCCTCGGCACCTTCGTCGCAGAGAATGGCGATGACCGCAGCCGCAGGATCAAAGCTCAACGGGCAGAGCAGTTGATGCGTGAAGCCATCCGCGAAGCCAGTGAAGCCGGTTTGAAAGAAAGAGATATCCTCGAAATGTTCCGTCATCTCAATGGAAAGCGACAATCATGAATGCAATTGAAATCCGTCGGTTGGAAAAGTACTTCCAGCGCTTCCACCTCGGCCCGCTCGATCTCACCGTGCCCCAAGGCGCCGTCTATGGCCTCATCGGACCGAACGGCGCGGGTAAGACAACCACCCTCGATCTGATTCTCGGCCTCGGCCGCGAAGATGTCGGGTCCATCAAGGTGCTGGGGCTGGACCATCGGCGTGACGAAGTCGCAATGAAACAACAAGTCGGCTATGCCAGCCCGGAAGTTCTTTTCAACGCCTGGGGCCGGGTTCACAAACTCATCCGCTTCGTTCGCGGTTTCTATCCTTCGTGGGACGACGCGTATTGCCATGAGCTCCTCGCGGCGCTGCAGATCCGAATCGATGAACGGATCGCCGCTCTTTCCTTTGGGTCCCGCGTCAAACTAGGTTTAGTCCTGGCTCTGGCATGGCATCCGAAAGTTTTGATCCTCGACGAACCGACCGCCGGCCTGGACGCGGTCTCCAAACAACAGATCTTTTCTGAATTGCTGCGGGCCGTCCAAAATGAAGAACGCACCGTGTTGATTTCATCCCACAGCCTGAGCGACCTGGAACGATTTGCGGATCACATTGGCATGATCAAGCAGGGGAAACTCCTCCTCGAAGGCCCAACCTCCGACGTCGTCGAGCGCTTTCAACTTGTTGATTTCGTCACGGACGACGAGCGCGATTTCGCGCCCACACCCGGAATCTTCGTGCGCAAGCATGAGCGCAATCGCTGGCAGGCGGTCGTGGACACGAAGCAAAATTCACTCGAAGCCATCGGCGCCAAGGGCGCCCGGCAAATCTCAACCAGTCCGGTCACGCTCGAAGACGTCGTGGTGGCGCTTTCACGGGAATGACCTTATGAAACGCATCGTGCTCGATTGTTTACGTCGCTGGGCCTGGTTCTATTTGCTCGGGTTCATCGTCGCGACAGGCCTTGACATAGTTGGGTCATTCTTCCCTCCGTTTGGCGTGTTCAGCCCCTATTTCCTCGCTCCGATGCTCGGTCCGTTAGTCGTCCTGGGCTATGATTTGATGCGTGGAGCGGCCGGGGTCACAATCGCGTTGCCCATTTCGACAAGAAAAGTGGGACTTGGCTATTGGATCGTCGGGGTATGCGTCCCGCCAGTGCTCTTGAGCCTGGCCCTGATGTTTACCGTGGCGATTCTCCGGCAATTCAACCCACAGATAACGCCGGGTTGGGACCAGGTGGGTCTCACCTTTATGATCTCCCTCCTGATTGGCGGATGCATTTTCTTTGTCCTCACCTTCTTCAGGACGGGTCCGCAGGAAGGACTGGGGAACAACGTTATTGGCGGGCTGGCGGGTGCGTTGTGGGGCGTGAGCGCCTTCTCCGGCATGGCAGTTAAGTTTCTGCTGGATTACCGAAAGGGAGACGCTGTTATGATCGCAAGCCTGGTAGGCGTCTCATTAGTGTTAAGTCTCCTGGGATTCCTGCGCTGCGGCGAAGTAGTGAGACTGCGCGCCAGGAATCGCGTCGCTCGCCAAAGACCCGTTGGAAAATCCTCGATCGAAGCAGACGTGACGAGACCGTCGGAACGTGGAATCTCCGGCTTCCCCTTGCTGTTTTTTGACAGCATCAAGTTCAGTCTGGGAATGGCTGCGGTGCTCGTGCTTTTCGGCGCTCTCTTTCGCTCTCTTATACCGGTCAACTGGATGTTCATTCATTACACGCTCGTGATTTGCTCCCTCTTGCCGAGCCTTCGTTATTTGCCGGGCTTGCGGCAGATGCGCGCGCTGCCAATTTCGCTCGATGGGCTGGCCTCTACGCTCTTTGTTTTGCCCCTGGTCAACTTTTCTGTATGTCTGGGGGTGATACTCCTTGCGCAAGCGATCACCGCGCTCGGCACGCCCAATTCAATTCCGGCATTGCTGTTCTCGGGAGCGATCACCTCGCTCGGCAATTCAATGATCGTTCGCTTTGGCCCAAAGTCGCTCCCTCTTATTTTTGGCATCGGTATTATGGCCTTCTTTCCCTTTCAGATGGCGTTCTTTACAAACTTGTCGTTTGCCGTCTATTGCGCAATGAGTGCCTTGAGCGGGGTGCTGATGATCGCCTCATTCATGATCCTCCGCGTCTCCCTTCGATCCAGCAACATCTATCGCCTCCCGGCAGCGAGTTTCTCAGTTGGGTAGGGAGAGACCAGTTGAAAACGCGCTTTTCCTTGCTGACGTTCCATAACTCGCCAAAAATGCGTGCATGAACGTCCCGATCTCTTTTGCCTTCTCGTTTCTCTTCTTTTTCCTGATCAGCAACGCGCGCGCTGATTGGCCCGAATTTCGCGGGCCGCGCGGCGACGGGCATGTCCCGCCGCGAGCCGACGGCAAACCGATCGGCCTGCCTTTAGAGTGGAGCGAGACCAACAACCTCAAATGGAAAACGGAAATTCCGCACAAAGGCATTTCCACGCCCGTCGTCATGGGAGGCCAGGTTTGGCTCACCACGGCAACGGTCGACGGTCACGATTTCTTCGCGATTTGCGTTGATACGGGCACCGGGAAGGTGCTCTTTAACGAAAAAGTCTTTCATAGCGATAATCCCGAATCGCTCGGCAATGGCGCTTCCATGAACTCCTACGCCACGCCTTCGGCCGTGATCGAATCGGGGCGCGTCTATGTTCACTTCGGCAGTTTCGGCACCGCTTGTCTTGACAGCGCCTCCGGCAAAACGCTCTGGAAACGCGATGACTTGCCCTGCCGCCATTATCGCGGTCCCGCTTCGTCGCCCGTTCTCTTCGAAGACCTCCTCATCCTCACGTTCGACGGCGCTGATCTCCAATATCATGTCGCTCTCGACAAAAAGACCGGCAAGACCGCCTGGAAGACAGGTCGTTCCGTGGTCTGGAACGACGAGAATGTGCCCGGTCAAATGGCGAAGGACGGCGATTTGCGCAAAGCCCACAGCACGCCCCTGATCGTCACCGCAGCCGGCAAGCCCCAGATGCTCAGCGTCGGAGCCAAGGCCGCGTACGGTTACGATCCCCGGACCGGACGCGAAATCTGGAAAGTTCAATATCCCGATTGGTCCGTCGCTCCTCGTCCCCTCTTCGATCGTGGCCTGGCCTTCATCGTCACCGGCCTGAACAAAAAAGAATTGTGGGCGGTGAAAACCGACGGGCAAGGCGATGTGACCGGCACCGCCGTCGTATGGAAACTCAAGACCCGCGTCGGCAAATACGCTTCACCCATTCTTGTGGACGGCCTCATTTACACCCCAGCCGACGAAAGCTTCATCACCTGCGTCGAAGCCGCCACCGGACAGACCGTCTGGACCGAGCGCGTCGGCGGCAAATATGCCGCCTCGCCCATTTACGCCGATGGCCGGCTGTACTTTCCCAGCCAGGACGGCGCCACCTTGGTCCTCAAACCCGGTCGCACGATAGAGCCCTTGGCGACCAACAGCCTCGCGAGCGGCTTTATGGCTTCCCCCGCCGTCTCCGGCAAATCCTTTTACCTCCGCAGCAAAACCCACCTCTACCGCATCGAGTCCACGCCTTCGGAAACCAAAGTTACCAACAGGTAGGAGCGGCCTCGGAACTGGCCATCCTGTTTGCAAAATTCCATTCCCGCATACGAAACACCCAGGCGCTCCGTGGAAAGCGCCGGAATGTAAGCGCGCGAATCAGACCGTAATTGTAACCCCGACGTGAGGAGGGGGCACTTCTCGCTTTGAACTTCCATCAATCCATGCATATCCGCTGCGTACGCAGACATGACATCCTCCATCGCTTTGCGTGCGTGGTAGGGTTGTCACGCTGCTGACGACCGTCCCGCTCTCCCCCCTGACCGTCGGTTCCTGCCTTCCTGTCCCTCAACTCTCAGCCCTCAAGCTCCACTATGACTTGCAATCCATGGGACAAATGCTAAACGGCAAGGCAGCGTGAAACGAAAATGGAATTGGCGATTGTGGGTCGGCTTTCTCCTGGTCCTTGCCGGGCTGCTCAGCTTTGTCCCGGTGTTCGCCCAATTCCCCATCACTCGCGATTTCCCATGGGTGAATCTGTCGCTGTTTGCCATCGGTGGCGTGTTGCTGATGATCGGTCTCGCCCGGGCCTATCGCCAGTCCGAAGCCTATCGCGGAAAGGTCTCGGGACCGATATTGACCATCTTGAGCGTGCTTGGAATCGCCTTTTTCTGTTATGGCATATTTTATCACGCGCGCCAGTTGCCCGCTTCCGCGCAAGCCCCTCATGCCGGACAGAAAGCGCCGGATTTCAGTCTCCCCGACCAAAACGGCAAAATGGTCTCCCTTTCCGATCTGCTCTCGTCCGGCAAAGGCGCGCTCCTGATTTTCTACCGTGGCTATTGGTGACCCATGTGTAACTCCGAGTTCCGGGGTTTTCAGCGGCAGCTTTCCGAGTTCGACAAGCGTGGCATCCGCATCGTCGCCATCAGCGTGGATGCACCGGAAGAGAGCCGTCGCATGGCGCAAAAGCTTGGCATCACGTTCCCACTGTTGTCTGATCCGAAGAATGAAGTCACCCGCAAGTATGATCTCCTGCACACAGGCGGCGGACCGAAGGCGAGCGACATCGCCCGACCTGCGGAATTTCTCATCGACTCTGCGGGAAGCGTTCTTTGGGTGAATTTGACGGAAAGCGCCGTCGTTCGCGCGCGACCGGCACAAGTATTGAAAGCATGGGATGCTGCTAAACACTAAAAGCTCTATGATGCGCAACAAAGGTGATTAATGAAGTTACTTGCGATTGCTCTCCTGTGGGCGCACTTCGCGTTCAATAGTCTTGCCGCCGACGCGAATGTCTATCTGGAGGCTGGGGTTCCGGCGGCGGACCGCGAATGGAGAGGCGCCGATTACAGGCTCACGGCTGCCACCCTGGCTGCGACCAAAGTTTCTCTGCCGCGGTTTTCGGACAAGCATGGCAAGGCTGTTTTGGACCGCCTCACCTCTTTGGAAAACTTTTCCTTTCACCACAACAAGACGTTGCCGGTCGACTCTCGAATGGTGGATTACAGCCACCTGCTTGAAGGCACAGGCGCTATTCTGACGCGTTACCTCGCGACACCCGGCAAGGGTCAGGAATTTCACAAAGAGATTGCGGCACTCATGGGTTTCATGTTGCACGCCGCTGCTCTCGGTGTGGAATTGGCCGATGAATTCTTTCCGACGATCCCGCGCGATGAGAATTACGCTGTGCGCATGGATGGACTCAAAAAAATGAATTCCGGTTTAACGACCGTTTTCGTCGGCGCGGAAAATTCCCTGGCCGAGCAAAAGTTTTACTCAGCCGATGACTTGTCGCTGCTGCTCAAGGCAATGTCAGAAACACTGCCGCGAGTGAGAAATGCGTTCTCGCCCGATTATCGCATCGAATTGCGAAAAAAGCTCACCTCCCACAAGTCCAGCTTCAAGAAGAAAGAGGACCTCCGATACATCGACGAGATGCTCAGGGAACTTTCACGCGGCCAGGTTTCTCCATGACTTAAAAAGCTCCCTACCGTACGATGCCGAACGATGAGTCCCAGCGCAGAATATCTTGGGCAATGCAGGAAAATCGTCGATGCCGTCGCGCAACAGCAAACAGCGATCGCGCAGGCGGCGGACTGGTTTGCCAAAACCATTCTCGCTGGCCGAATGGTGCACCTGTTTGGCTCCGGACACAGTCGCATTCTCATTGAGGAAATGTGGCCGCGCTACGGCTCCTTTCCCGGTTTCAATCCGATTGTTGAGTTGTCGCTGACGTTTCACAATCCCGTGGTCGGTCCCAATGGCCAGCGTCAGGCAATGTTCCTCGAAAACGTCAGCGGCCTGGCGGAACGCATCCTGCGCAACTTTGATTTGCGTCCTGAAGATTCGGCGCTCGTCGCGTCATCGAGTGGTTGCAACGTCGTCTCCATTGAGATGGCGGAAGGATTCAGGAAGCGCGGAATCAAGGTTGTCGCGATCATCAGTCGCAAGCATTCCGAAGCCAGCCGCAGCCAGCACGCATCGGGCAAAAAATTGCAAGACTTCGCCGATCTCGTGCTCGACACCGGCGCGCCGGCGGGTGACGCCATGGTTAAGGTCGAAGGCCTCTCGACTCCCGTCTCGCCTGGCTCGACGATTGGCGGTTGCCTGTTGATAAACTCCGTCAAAGCGGAAGTTGCGCAACGACTCACGCAAGCCGGCGCGCCGCCAAAAGTGCTCACGGCCGCAGCGGTGATTGGCAGTGAAAAATCGGCGGCGCTGTTCGAGGCGGCGTACGACGAACACGCGCGGCGGCTCGCAAAGCTCTACCAAAACCTTGGCGAAAAATGAAAGAGCGACCCCTGCGAACGACAGTCATCGGCAGTTATCCGTTTCCCGGCTGGTTGGAATTTGCCTGCCAGCACCTCGATCAATTTGGCGAAGCAGACCGCACCGAATTAATCGACGATGCAGTGTCCATTGCAGTTCGGGACCAGGTCGAGGCAGGCCTCGATGTGATCACGGACGGCGAGCAGACGCGCCTCGATTTTAATTTGTCATTCTACGGCTTTCTCGAGAGCATCGCGTTGGAACCGGCAAGCCCGCGCCGATTTGGTCCGCCGGCTCACGACCAGCGCGGAAAGCACACACTCACTGGCAAGCTCGCCGCTCCGCGCGGACTCGGCACCGTCGAGGATTTTCAAAGGCTCAAACGGTTGGCGCCCGCGGGCCCGACGCTCAAAGCCTCTGTCCCCGGCCCGTACACGTTGAGCGGACGCCTGGTCCCAAACGCGCAATATCCTGACCGCTACGCACTGACCGAAGCGCTTTTGCCGATTGTTCGCACGGAACTGCAGGCACTGGTCGAGGCTGGTTGTCAGGAAATCACGGTCGACGAACCGTCGATGAGTTGCTACGCGCATCGGGAAAATCCGAAACGCTTTGTCGATATCTTCAACCGAACGGTTGAGCCGATTGTTGGGAAGTGCCGCCTTTCAACACATCTGTGTTTTGGAAATTACAAAGGCCGCGCCGTCGGTCTTCGCCGCTACGCGCCGATGTTTCCGGCCTTCCTCGAATTTAAGGTGGACGAAATCCATGTCGAGATGGCGAGCCGCGAATTTGCCGAACTTGAACTGATCGGCCAGATCGCGACCAAAATGGACGTCGCCGTCGGCATCATTGACGTCAAAAGTTATTACGTTGAGACAGTGGAGGACGTCGCGACGCGCGTTCGCGCATGTGTGAAATATGCGCCTGCCGACCGCCTTTCCTTCGCGCCCGATTGCGGTCTGAGCCAAACCGCCCGCTGGGCCGCTCGCCAGAAATTAAAAAACATGGTCGCAGGCGTGCAGAAAGCCCGGGAGGAACTCGGAATTCGCTGAGCGTCACCATGGGCGACAAGTCCGATGATGAATGTGGCGGCTCAGTGCACGAAACCAAATCGAGAGAGCGGCGTGAGGATGAAACAAACGCGGCCGCGGAATTGTTTTCCATTCACAGGTCCGATGAAGCGGCTGTCATAGGAATCGCGGGAGTCGTCGCCGAGGACATAGTATCCACGACCACAGTCCACTTCACGACCGCCGTTGAGGTGACCGAAGGGGTAATACTTTTGAGTTTTCAGGTACACGGGCGGGTGGAGTTCGACGCCGTTGATATAAATGCGCTTGTCTTTAATTGAGATTTTCTCGCCAGGTAAACCGACGATGCGCTTGGCAACCGGTGTCCCGTCTTCGTTGTAAAAGAAATAGATTTCCCATCTCTTCGGAGAACGAAACCAGCCCGTGACTTTTTCCGTCAGTATCCGGTCGCCATTCTCGTAAGAGGTGCCACGTAGCGTGGGAGCCATGGAATCGGAGGTCATGGCCGTGATCTCAAAGCAAAAGTGATAGATGAGAAAGGTTAAGCCAATGCCGGCAAGGAGACGTTCGATCCATCGAAACACTTTCCGTGCACGGGAGCGTGTGCGCGATGGTGCGCGCAGTTGCTGGAGATTGGCCGGCGGGGCAGCCGCCTGTTTGTCTTCCGCGGCGATCACTTGGGAGCACTCGAACTCTCGATTGCAATGGTCGGGCGGTTTGCGCCTGAGGCGTCCGCGGCGATAGCCTGCTCAATTTCCAGTTGGCGTTGCTGCCATTTGAGCTTTGCCGACTGCGTGGCGCCTGCCAGGCGAGTGGGAGCCGCAAGAAAGGCGAGGGCGACAATCCCTCCAACAAACGCCACGATGCAAGGGATAGGATCGAAAAGGCTATCGTTGGGCTCTATTGGTTCGGGATTACCGATCGCGTTCGAATTATCTTTGTTAGACATAGCAGTATTCCTTTCTTTCGAGGTCGGAGTTTTGGCGCGCGGCATGTGCCGCAGAAACCTTCAGCGCGTCGGCGGTAGCCCGCGCCGTGGCTTTATTCAACATGCAGAGCAAGCCATCGGGGCGGTTAACGTCGCCAGTGCGAATGAAGTTGCTGCAACGGCAGGTCGTGTCACAAGCGGGAGCCAGCGCGCATTGAGAACAAGGCGCACAACGGGCAAAGGAATCGGTCGCGCAGGAAAGGAAATCGCTGCCGTCGAGCGCATGTCCCTCGAGACGCAGGGGATGATCGGGGCGGTCTTCACCAATGACGCGTTCGCAAGGATAGAGACGG
>Ga0193697_1000482_pt1 | contig 13989 bp, 8 predicted proteins | sample L3m2metaG_FD_145073 | JGI IMG/M metagenome (GOLD analysis project Ga0193697, IMG submission 145073) | Soil microbial communities from a riparian zone of the East river system, Colorado, United States - L3m2 | ecosystem: Environmental > Terrestrial > Soil > Riparian zone | place: USA: East River... | reverse complement strand
GCTCGTCACCGGCGATCAGAAGTACGTCGACGCCTGGCGCACGATGATCGATGCGGTGAATGCGAATGCGCGCCCTGCCCCGAGCGAGCGCAGCGAGTCGAAGGGCGACGTCGATGGGCGCCGACAGTATCCTTCGATGTACGGCCGCGACGGCTGGTACGGCTGGCGGAACACGCCGTGGAATGTCGGCGCGCTCGAAGTCTGGTACTGGTCGCAGAAACCGGCGGACCTGCAGCGTGTCGCCAGCGAGACGGCGTCGGGGCCGCTCGGTCCAACGGGCTGGGTCCGGTTTCTCGGCGGGCAGAACGCCGCCTATCCGGAACAGGCCCTCGAGCGCGACCTGAAAACGATCGAGAAGCGGCTGGACGCGATGCGCCGCGACACGACGCCTCCCGAACGACGGCTGGCCGACAACATGCTCGACTACAACCCGGCCGCGACCGATTCGCTGGTGCAGTTGATGTGGGGTGCGCTCCTGCCTGGCCGCGAGGGCGGACTCCTGAACGCGCGCCTGCGCTATTTCGATCCCGATCGAAAACGCGCCGGCGTACCGGACGATGTGGCGGCGCTGGTGTCGGAGCTGTCGGACACGCGCACGGTCGTGACGTTGGTCAACCTCAACGCATCACAGCCGCGGACAGTGATGGTCCAGGGCGGCGGCTACGGCGAGCATCAGCTGGTCAGCGTCACCGCGGGTGGCAAACCGACGCCCATCGATGCCCCGCTTCTGACGGTCCAACTCGGGCCGGGATGCGGACAGCAGCTGACGCTCGAGATGAAGCGCTACGCGAACACGCCGACGGTCCGACACCCATGGAACCGCGGAAATTAGGAATGTGGAATTAGGAATTAGGAATTCGCGCAGAGACTTCCTGTCACGTACCGCGGGCACAATAGCCGCTGCCGCCCTGCCGTGTTTGGCTGAGGCGCAGCCCGCGACAATCCCGATCATCGACACCCACATTCACTTGTACGACCCGGATCGCCCTCAGGGCGCGCCTTACGCCGGTCCGCCTGGCGTGCCCCGCATCGCTGCCTACCCGGAACGCTATCGGAAGCTCGCGGTCCCACTGGGCGTGGTCGGCGCCATCAAGGTCGAGGCGAGCCCGTGGATCGAGGACAACCTGTGGGTCCTCGAGGTCGCGCAGAAGGATCCGATCGTCGTCGGCGTGGTCGGCAATCTCGAGCCGGACAAGCCCGAGTTCGCGGAGTACCTCGAGCGCTACCACAAGAACCCGCTGTTTCGCGGCATCCGCTACGGAAACCTCTGGGGACGCGACATCACGAAGCAGTCCGCGAACCCGGATTTCATCAGCGGGCTCAAACGCCTCGCCGACGCGGACCTCGTGCTGGACACGGCGAATCCGCGCGTGCCGCTGCTCGAGGCGATGGTCCGCATCAGCGACGCGGTGCCGGCGCTGCGCATCGTGCTCGATCACCTGCCGGCGCTCGACCCGGGAGAAGCGGATCGCGCGGCCTACGACGCGGCGCTGCAGCAGCTGGGGAAGCGGCCGCAGATCTTCGTGAAGCTCTCCGAGATCATTCACCGCGTGAACGGACAGGTGTCGACCGAGCTCGGCGTTTATCGCGCCCGGCTCGACAAGCTGATCGCTGTCTTCGGCCACGACCGGATCCTCTTCGGCAGCGACTGGCCCAACAGCGACGGCGTGGCGCCGGTCGACAAGGTCTTCGCGATTGCGAAGGAGTACTTCCTGGCGCAACCACGGTTCGTCGCGGAGAAGTACTTCTGGAGGAACTCGGTGGCCGCCTACAAGTGGATCAGGCGCGACCCGTCGCAGCCGGCGGGGTGACGGGCGCGCTGATCTGTCCGCCCAGGTAGGCCAGGGGAACGAGCGAAATCAGAAACGTCAGGTGATACCAGACCGGAAACTTGTTCCAGAGAATGATGTGCTGGGGCACGAACGCGACGACCAGTAGCAGACCCGCCGTCACCGTCGCGAGCACCGAGCGTCGCGCGATGACAGCGGCGGTCCATCCGGCGCCGACGGTTGCCAACGCACCGATCGAGAGGCGCGCGAACATCATCGGCAACGTAAACGTCATGGCGTCAGCGACACGCGCGTATTCAGACCACGCGCTGCGCATGATCAGGCCCGCGACAACCGCTATCGCTATCCACACGGCCAACCCTGCGATGACGCCCAGAATGTCCCTTGCCATCCCCGTTTCCTCCCGAACGATCGGAGACCTGGCGCAGGCGCGGTAACAACGCGCCGTTCCGACCGTCAGCGGATTCTAGAGAGGGCCGTCGCAGCGAGTCTTGGAAAAATCGGCCACGCAACGTGACGCGAGATGTCGTGGCGTCGCACCCGCGAATCGAGCCAGATCCGATGTCAAGTGGGCTTGATCGAAATATCCAGCTTTGGACGCCAGCGCTGCGCCCGATTGGGTGGGAGACTCCTCGATCTGCTCCAGGGTCGTCTGAAACCTGACGACGCGGGCAAGGCGCTTCGGGCCATAGCCAACCCAGATGCGCATCAGCCGGTTCAAGTGACGAGGGCTGACGTGACAGCGAGCGGCAATGTCCCCGACTCTCGGACACGTCGGGTTGCGTTCAATCTCATGGAGTGCCTTGGCCACGACGCTGTTCACGCTCGCGTTCCTGAGTCGCCCGATGAGAAAGCGCTGGAGCGCGTCGATGCACTGCGCCGGTGTCTGCGGCGCAGGATGCTCGTCAACGAGTTCACGAAAGGCCGCGATCGTGCCCACGTCGATACGGCGGCCGACGGTCCCGTCTGCGGCGATCCCGCTGAGGATGAACGCCACACCTGGGCGCAGTCGCACGCCAACGAGCGTCGTCTCCGACGTGAATCGTCGCTCGTCAGGCCGTACCAGCGGACCGCGCAGCGACCATTGGGACGGCCGGCCCTGCAGTTCAACAGAGATCGCAGTACTGGCGTCCGGCACGATTCGGATTGTTGCGTCACGTTCGGCCGTGATGACCCAGAAGCATCCGACGTAGGGACGCAGCACGTCGGCCGCCTGATGAAATTGAATCTCCGCGCGATGGACGAGAGTGCTGGTGATGCTCATTCGGACCCTACGGGCGAGTGAGATTGTAAATCCGGTGTTCTGACGTTCGCGACCCCGTGTATATGATAACGAGGCTATGAAGTTCGCCAATGCTGTCGCTGCACGTAACAGAATCGAGTTCGGCGACGAGACGTCCAGTCTGGTTCATCGCGGGAGTGCCAAATCTCGATGACGATGATGCCATCGGTTCGATCACTGATCTTCGTGTCGGCCGCCATTGGTGTTGTCGGGTTGTCTCTCGCGCGAGCGCAGCAGCCGGGCGCAAGTCAGCCTGGCACACAGTGGAGCGAAGCTCAGCTCCGTCAGGCAGTCGACTTGGCGCGCGTCGGCAGGAAGCTCACGCCGAAGTCGTGGCCCAACGGGTCACGCGTGGCCGTGTGCTTGAGCTTCGACGCCGACTCCGAGGCGCCACTGCTGCGTGACGGCACGACGTCGCCGACGGCGCTTTCGGCGGCCGATTTCGGCGCACAAAGCGGTGTGCCACGCATCCTGGCGATGCTCGACCGCCACCAGATCCCGGCGACGTTCTTCGTCACGGCCGTCGACGCGATGCTTCATCCCGACATGATCGCGGCGATCCAGAAGAGCGGGCGCCACGAAATCGGCGTTCACGGCTGGATCCACGAGACGCCCACGCGCATGAGCGCCGAGGACGAAGAGCGCCTGCTCGATCAGGCCGTCGAGTATCTGACAAACGTCACAGGGAAGCGCCCGCTGGGGTACCGTGCGCCCTCCTGGGCATTCAGCACAGCGACGCTGGATCTGATTCAAAAGAAGGGCTTTCTCTACGACAGCAGCCTGCAGGCGCTCGACGAACCGTACGAAATCGAGTCGCGCGGCAAGCTGACGGGGATCGTGGAACTGCCGATCGATTGGACGCTGACGGAGACGCCATTCCTTGGTCAGAACGGCCGGATGCCAAACCCCGCGTTCCTGTATCAACTCTACAAGGACGAATTCGACGGCGCGTACCAGGAGCGAACGATGTTCGTGCTGACACTGCACCCGTACTTGAGCGGACACCGGGCGCCGATGCAGCACCTCGAACAGTTCGTGACCTACATCAAATCGAAGCCGGGCGTGTGGTTCGCGACGGCGGCGGACATCGCGCGGCACGTCAGGGTGAGCAATCCGTAGCGCTGGCAAATTTCATCAGGCTCTACTGAGCGGCTCCTCACGGTTCACGCTGACACGCATGCCGCGCCGGGCGATTTCGGCGAAGAAGGTCGCCGGGTCCACGCAGGTCTCTGGCGGGTGCACCCCGCGCTCGCGGATGTCGCCACGCGCCGCCATCTGCGCCACCACCGACGGAGGCACCCCGGTGTCGACGGCAACGGCCGAGAGGCCACGCTTCGGGTCGGCGTCGGCGAAGGCGTCGAGGGTGTAGGTGACCGGCCGCCCCTGCTCCTCTCCACTCACCTCCACGCGCAGCACCTCGTGGTCGTCCGGCGAGGCGACCGACTGCGGCAGGGCCGCCACCAGCGCGAGCAGCAGGTCGCGCGGGACGATCTTCTGGCCGCGCACCTCCACCGGATCGGTCGAGGCCATGCCCAGGCCGATCAGGAAGCGCAGGCGCTCGAGGAGAACCGGGTCGTAGTTGATTTTGAAGAAGCACTCCTGGATCCCCTTGGAGCGGTAGGTGAGGGGGAGCGTGGCGACCTCGGAATGGATGGCCAGGTGCGCAGTCACGGTACCTACCGGCTCGGGGAAATTGACGGTCTCCTGGCCGGAGAATGGGGACACTTCCCGGAACTCGCCGCGCTCGAACACCACCGGGTTCAGCATTGCCTCATCGAGGATGGTGAGCAGCGAGTACCCCACGCTGAGCACGGAAGGGGAAGGAGCGCGATCCACGACGCCGTTGTAGATGCGGATGGCGCGCACGCGCTCCAGCCGGTCGCCCGCGTAGCGGGCGAGCACGTTCATGATGCCGGGCGCGCTCCCCATCCCCAGCACCGCCAGCAGGTCCCGGTCGCGGAACGCCCCGTCCAGCTCGAGCTGTTTGCGCGTGGTGTGGAAGAGCCCTCCGAGGTCGAGATAGTGGGTCCCGGCCTCGAGCGCCGCGCGCATCACCTGCACGTTCCAGTAGTAGTTGCTGGCGTTGATGACCACGTCTCGACCTTTGAGCAGTGCGGCCATGGCGCCAGCGTCGCGCACGTCGACCTGACGCGCCTCGACGCGCTCGCCTGGGTCGGCGCCCTGACCGAGCGAGCGCGCTGTAGCGCGCGCCGCCTCGAGGTTGAGGTCGGCGACCAGGATGCGAGCCTCGGCGCTGGAGTCGTACAGGTCTCGCGCGACCGCGCGTCCCATCGCCCCGCCGCCCCCGAGCACGACGTACTTGCTACTGCTTGATTTGGCCATTCAGTTTGGGCTGACAGTATTGAGTGTCGCGCACAATTTTTGAAACCCGTGGTCCGTCACGCCTGAGCCAGACACGGGATAAGCTTCGGGTTCCGAGTCTGACCCGGCCAGACAGCCTGGCACGAATGTAGCCCGGGCGCTTCCCTATGTTCTCCCGCTTCATCATCGGCTTGCCCCTGACGGCAGTGTTCGCCTTTGCCACGGTGTCGGCTCAGTCTCCCGCGACCATTGGAGCGATCCGCTGCGAGAGTTGCGCGCTGACAGGGCAGAAGTTAGAGCCGTCTGATCCGGCGAAGAACGACGTCGTGCCGCGCGTCGAGCCTGTGTTCTTCTCCGAAGCGCTGACCGGGAGCGCGCGGACGGAGGCAACGCTCAGGGTGCTGTTTATCGCGCGTGTGCTCGGAACGTCACCGTTGCGCCTCGAGCTGCTCGACTCGCGCGCACAACACGTCGATCGCAAGATGGCCGTCGTCATGGACGATGTCGACGGGGGAAAGGATCCGGGCACGTGCGGTGTCGATGTGTGGCGAACGATGGCAGTAGCCGCCGATGTGAAATCCCTGCTGGCGACGCTCCGCTTCAACGATCTCGTGACGGGCGCGTCGATCCTGCAGCGAGATCCCCAGAAGCCAGATAGCCCTCTCAACGCTCGCTTCGTGGTCAGTGAGCTGCGCAAGGTGACGGGGCGGGCGACTTGGTTCCATCCCGTGCCGGCGACCCCGAACTGCGAGAACCGATCCGGCCGGCTCATCGTGTATAACGGCCTCGCGGGCGATCTGCTGACCGTGTACAACGACGGCGGCATTCAATACTCCACGCAACATGGCCAGGTGTTCGCGCGGGAAGGCCTGTCGGTGGGCGAGTTGAGGGAGCTCCTTGCGGCATTCGGCGAAGCATCCATCGACACCGCTCCGGCGTTTCCAGACGCGGCGATCGGAATGTCGGGCTCGAGATTGCTGCTCGCGGCTGCTCGTTACCAGCTCGTCCTCACGGATTTACCGCCGCCCGCATTCGCGCCGGTGATCGAGCGCATGAATCTTCTGAAAGCGCGCGCGATGTCGAGCGCTCGACTGATCCTGCGAACCGGCGCCGCACGCGCGGTTCAACCCGGCGAGGCGGCGGACGCCCAGGACGCCGCGACCGCGCTTCGCGCGAGCCAGGCGCGGACCGTGCGGGGCGTCATGCGGCCCGACGGGACGCAGGGCGTGGAGCCGATGGACCTCGACAAGACTCCGGAGTTTGCGGCTCTCGGACCTGGTGGCAAGTACCTGTGGCCCCGTGATGTCGGCGTTCGGCTCGCTGATGTCCCAGCGGATGGCCTGATCGTTTCGTGGTCTGAAGTCGAACAGCACAAGCTGGTCTACTACGGTCTGCTCAATGCCGGCTTCAACGGCGTGACCTTCTTCGACGGCGAGCGTCTCTACGAGAACGTTCGCCTCTGCCAGATGGACGGCAACGGGACCGATCGCTGCGCTCCGAAGTAGCGCAGCAATGTATTGACGCACCTTCCTCGCTATCGGCCCTTCAGCGCTCTAACCACCCATTCGCGATTTTGTCTCTGTCCCAGCAGAGGTCGGACGAGCTCCTTCGCATGGAAGCAGGGTCGCTCTGCCCGCGCTGCACCGGATGTGCGAGGTGCGTATTATCTGAGAGCGGCTCAAGACAGGTCCGAGTGTCGGCAGGAGGTACCAGTGAAATACCGCATCGTTCCGCTGACTGTGATCGGCAGCGCGCTGGCGTGTCTCGCCGCCGCGCTATCGATGCAGGAGCCCACGTCCAGGAAGGATCAAGTCGAGACAATTCGTCGGATGTTGATGGAGCTGCACGCGAACGATGAGTTCACCGGCAGCGTGCTGGTGGCCCAGGCGGGCATCGTCATTTACCGTGACGCGATCGCGTCGCCGCCCAATGATGCACGCCAGCTGCTCACGAGCCCGTCGAACATCGCGTCCCTCGCAAAGGCATTCACCGCAATGGCGGTCATGATGCTGGCCGAGCGAGGGAGGCTCAGCTACGACGATCTCGTTGCCCGTCACGTGCCGGAGCTCGCCGGTGCGACGCCCGGCATCACGATCCGCCACCTTCTCACCCACACATCCGGCATCCCCGACGTGGGCGACCTCGGCATCGACCGTCCTGGCTTGCGCGAACGCGACGTGGTGGACGCGGTGCGGACGCACCATGCCCGTTTTGCACGGCCCGGCCTTCGATACCGCTACAGCAACGCGGGGTACGTGATCCTCGCGATGGCCGTCGAGAACGCATCCGGACGGACGTTCGACGGATTCCTGCAGAGCGCGATTTTCGATCCTCTCGGTATGAACAACACGCGCCCGGAGGGAGGGCCGCGTAAACCGGAAGAGACGAAGGGTGATGGCGGGCTCGTCTCTACGGTGGATGACCTGCTGAAATGGGATCAGGCCCTCGCGAGCGAGAAACTCGTGCGCGCGAAGACGTTCACCGAAGCATTGGTGCCGGCCAAGGTGGCTGAAGGGGAGTCGACGTACGGATTTGGCTGGAACGTGGTGCAGAGCGGCGGAGCCCCCTACATGTGGCACCAAGGCAACTCGGGAGGGCAGCGTGCCTTTATCGGCCGCCGCTTGGGCGATCGCATCACCGTCATTATCCTAACGAGTGGCAACAGCCGACGGATCGAGATTGCCGACGCAATCGTCAACATCATCCATGGCCGTCCGTTCGATCCTCCAAAGCTCTCGATTGGCCGCAGACTTCTGGTGGCGATCGATGCACAGGGCATCGATGCAGCCGTTGCGCTCTATCAGCAACAGCGGACAACAGCAGGGACACGTTACGATTTTTCCGAGCCGGAGCTGAATGGCCTCGGCTACACGCTCCTCGATAAAGGCAGAAACGCGGACGCGATTCGCGTCTTCGAGCTCAATGTTCGGCAGTTTCCAAGCTCGTCGAATGCATTCGATAGTCTCGGAGACGCTTTATTGCGGAGTGGCCGGCGCGTTGAGGCCGCGCAGGCTTACTCTCGGGCGCTCGAGCTCGACCCGAGCAATGTGAACGTACGATCAAAGCTGCTGCAGCTGAAGTAGGTAGCGTATCCGTCAAATGGACTGCGATGGCGGCTGATAGGCCGATGACGGCCTCGGCGGCCTCGGGAATCTCTGCGCGTTCAGGATCGACGACTTTGAGCTGGTGAGCCGGACTGGAATCGAACCGTCCGGCGGTGAGCCTCACACCTGAAAATGACTCCGGTGCCGTCGAAACATCAGCCATTCCAAGAACGAATGGATCCAATCGGATCATTGTATTTTACTTCTGACTCGGGGCAAGTGATAACAGGCAGGCCATGTCTGCCGCCCCGCCCGGCCCGCCCGGCCCAATAGCTCTCTACGATCCCCGCAACGAGCACGACGCCTGCGGCGTCGGCTTTGTCGTCGACATCAAGGGCCGCAAGTCGCACGGGGTCATCGAGAAAGGGCTGCAGATCCTTCTCAATCTGCTGCACCGCGGCGCCTGCGGCTGCGAGGCCAACACGGGCGACGGCGCCGGCGTCCTCATCCAGATGCCCGATCGGTTCCTCCGCAAGGCGACGGCGAAGCTCGGCTTCACCCTGCCGCCGGCGGGCGCGTATGGCGCAGGCCTGGTCTTTCTGCCGAAAGAGCGAACTGCGCGGCTGGCGCTGCGCCAGCTGATCGAGCAAACGGCCCGCGCCGAAGGGCATCCCGTCCTGGGCTGGCGCGAAGTGCCGGGCGACGACTCGAGCCTCGGCGCCTCGGCGCGCGCCGCGAAGCCGGTCATCGAACAGGTATTCATCGCCGACGGCAGGCGATCGGCGGGCGAAGCCGAAGAGGCCGCCAGGGCGCGCTTCGAGCGCGCGCTGTTCGTCGTCCGCAAGCAGGTCGAGCACGCCGCCGATCGGCTGGGCCTCGCGAATGGCGGCGGCTTCTACATCGTCGGCCTGTCGGCGAACACGTTGATCTACAAGGGGATGCTGACGGCCGACCAGATCGCGCCGACCTTCCCCGACCTCGTCGACCCGGACATGGAGTCGGCGCTCGCGCTGGTCCACCAGCGCTTCAGCACGAACACCTTCCCCTCGTGGCCGCTCGCCCACCCGTACCGCTACGTCGCGCACAACGGCGAAATCAACACGCTGCGCGGCAACATCAACTGGATGCGCGCGCGCGAAGGGCTGCTGCGCTCGACGCTGCTCGGCGACGATCTGAAGAAGATCCTGCCGGTCATCCGCGAAGGCGGCAGCGACACGGCGATATTCGACAACGTGCTCGAGCTCCTGGTGATGTCCGGCCGATCGCTGCCACACGCGATCCTGATGATGATCCCGGAGCCGTGGTCGCGTCACGAAACGATGACGCCGGAGGTCAAGGCGTTCTACGAATTCCACTCCTCCGTGATGGAGCCGTGGGACGGACCGGCGTCGATCGCGTTTACCGACGGCCGCGTCATCGGCGCGGTGCTCGATCGCAACGGCCTGCGTCCATCGCGCTACTACGTGACGAAGGACGACCTCGTCATCATGGCTTCCGAGGTCGGCGTCCTCGACATCCCCGACGAAGACATCCTGCTCAAAGAGCGCCTGCACCCCGGGCGGCTGTTCCTCGTGGATACGCAGCAGGGACGGATCGTGTCGGACGAAGAGGTCAAGCGAGAGCTCGCGGCCGCACAACCCTACGGGTCCTGGCTGGCCGACCATCTCGTGGACATCGAAGATCTTCCGGTGGCGCCGCACCTGCCGCCGCCCAGCCACGAGCGCATCGTGCAGCGCCAGCAGCTGTTCGGCTACACCCAAGAAGATCTGGCGATCCTCCTCGCGCCGATGGCGGCAAAAGGCGAAGAACCGATCGGCTCCATGGGCACCGATACGTCCCTGGCGGTCCTCTCGGATCGCCCGCGGCTGCTCTACGACTACTTCAAGCAGCTCTTCGCTCAGGTCACCAACCCGCCGCTCGACGCGATCCGCGAAGAGCTGGTGACGACGATGGAGTCGACGGTGGGGCCGGAGGGGAACCTGCTCGAGCCGGGGCCCGAGTCGTGCCGGCAGATCAAGATCAAGTACCCGATCATCGACAACGATCAGATCGCGAAGCTGCGCTACGTCTACGAGCCGGCGTTCAAGTCGACGACGCTGCCGATGCTGTACGACGCGAGCAAGGGCGGACGCGGTCTCGCCGCCGCAATGGATCGACTGAAGAAGAGCGCGAGCGACGCGGTCGCCGCCGGCTACACGATCGTCATCCTCTCGGACCGCGGCGCCGACCGCGATCAGGCGCCGATCCCGAGCCTGCTGGCGACGGCCGGCGTGCATCACCACCTCGTCCGGCAGGGCACGCGGACGCAGTGCGGGCTGGTGGTGGAATCTGGCGACGCGCGCGAGGTGCATCACTGCGCGCTGCTGCTCGCCTACGGCGCCGGCGTCGTGAACCCGTACCTGGCGTTCGAGACGCTCGACGACATGATCCGGCAGCGGCAGCTGGTCGGCCTCACACACGACGAGGCGGTGCTCAACTACGTTCACGCGCTCAACAAGGGGATCCTGAAGGTGATGTCCAAGATGGGCATCTCCACGCTCCAGGGCTACTGCGGCGCGCAGATCTTCGAAGCGGTCGGCCTCGATCGCGCGTTCATCGATCAGTTCTTCACCTGGACCGCGTCGCGGATCGGCGGCGTCGGCATCGACGTGATCGCCGAGGAAGTGCAGCGGCGTCACGCGCACGCCTTCCCGTCTCGCAGCGGCAGCGCGCAGGACCTCGACAACGGCGGCGAATACCAGTGGCGCCGCGACGGCGAGTACCACCTCTTCAACCCGGACACGGTGTTCAAGCTGCAGCACGCGACGCGCAGCGGTCAGTACGCGGTCTTCAAGGACTACACGCGGCTCGTCGACGATCAGAGCCGGCGTCATGCCACGCTGCGCGGCCTGCTGGAGCTCGAGCCCGACGGCCCGGCAATTCCGCTCGACGAGGTGGAGCCGGTCGAGAGCATCGTCAGGCGCTTCGCCACCGGCGCGATGTCCTACGGATCGATCAGCCAGGAAGCGCACGAAACGCTGGCGATTGCCATGAACCGCATCGGCGGCAAGTCGAACACCGGCGAAGGCGGCGAGGACCCGGCACGTCAGACGCCCGACGCCAACGGCGACTGGCGGCGCAGTGCGATCAAGCAGGTCGCGTCGGCGCGCTTCGGCGTCACGAGTGAATACCTGGTCAACGCCGAAGACCTGCAGATCAAGATGGCCCAGGGCGCCAAGCCGGGCGAAGGCGGGCAGCTGCCGGGCCACAAGGTCTATCCGTGGATTGCCAAGGTCCGTTACGCCACGCCGGGCGTGGGCCTCATCTCGCCGCCGCCGCATCACGACATCTACTCGATCGAGGATCTGGCGGAGCTGATCTACGACCTGAAGAACGCGAATCCGAAGGCACGGATTTCGGTGAAGCTGGTCGCTGTGTCGGGCGTCGGGACGATCGCCGCCGGCGTTGCGAAAGCGCACGCCGACGTGATTCTGATTTCCGGCCACGATGGCGGCACCGGCGCCTCGCCGCTGACGAGCATCAAGCACGGCGGCGTCCCCTGGGAGCTGGGTCTCGCCGAAGCGCAGCAGGTGCTCGTCATGAACAAGCTGCGCGATCGGGTCATCGTGCAGGTCGACGGCCAGATCAAGACCGGGCGCGATGTGGTCGTCGCCGCGCTGATGGGGGCCGAGGAATTCGGCTTCGCGACGGCGCCGCTCGTCGTCTCCGGCTGCGTCATGATGCGCGTCTGCCATCTCAACACCTGTCCGGTTGGCATCGCGACCCAGGATCCGGCGCTGCGGGCGCAGTTCTCGGGCAAGCCGGAGTTCGTCATCAACTTCTTCCGCTTCATCGCCGAGGAAGTGCGCGAGTACATGGCCGGGCTCGGTTTCCGGACGATGGACGAGATGATCGGCCGCGTCGATCGCCTGAAGGTTCGCGAGGCGATCGACCACTGGAAGGCCAAGGGCCTCGACTACTCGGCGATCCTCCACGAGCCCAGGATGGCGCCGGGCAGCGCGCGCCGGAAGACGCAGCCGCAGGATCATCGCCTCGAGCAGGCGATGGACAACGAGTTGATCGAGGCGTGCCGCGGTGCGCTCGAGCACAAGCTGCCTGTGACCCTGAGCCGGCCCATTCGCAATGTGCACCGTGCAGTCGGCACGATGCTCGGCTACGAAGTGACCCGGCGCTGGGGCGGCGCCGGCCTCCCCGACGACACCATCACGTTGCGGTTCACCGGCTCTGCCGGACAGAGCTTCGGAGCGTTCGTGCCGCGCGGCATCACGCTCGCGCTCGAAGGCGACGCGAACGATTACGTCGGCAAGGGACTGTCGGGCGGGCGGATCATCCTGGCGCCGCCGCGCGGCGCGACGTTCGCGGCCGAGGACAACGTGATTGCCGGCAACGTCGCGTTGTATGGCGCGACCAGCGGAGAGACGTTCATCCGCGGCGTCGCCGGCGAGCGCTTCGCTGTCAGGAATTCCGGCGCGACTGCCGTCGTCGAAGGCGTCGGCGACCATGGCTGCGAGTACATGACGGGCGGACGCGTGGTCGTCCTCGGGCGGACCGGACGCAACTTCGCCGCCGGCATGAGCGGTGGCATCGCCTACGTGTTCAATCCGGGCCACGCGTTCGAGCGGCGGTGCAACGCGGAGCTGGTGGAGCTGGAGCCGCTCGACCGCGACGATCTGGAGTTCGTCCACGATCTGATTGCGCGCCACGTCGAGCTGACCGGCAGCCGTCTGGGCGTGCGCCTCGTCTCCGAATGGACGTCGACTTCGCTGCAGTTCACGAAGGTGATGCCGCGGGATTACAAGCGGGCGCTCGCAACGGCGTGGACGCTGGCACCGGTGCCGGCGCCGCCGGATCTGCAGGTCGTGCATGGGTAAGGCCACCGGCTTTCTCGAAATCCAGCGGCAGAAGCCGCCGTCGCGGCCGGTTCCCGAACGGATTCGCGACTGGCGGGAAGTCCCGCTGCCGTACGAGCCAGCCGCGCTGAGGGATCAGACGGCGCGTTGCATGGACTGCGGCATCCCGTTCTGTCATCAGGGTTGCCCGCTCGGCAACCTGATTCCCGACTGGAACGACCTCGTGTATCGCGATCGGTGGCGCACCGCCATCGATCGGCTCCACGCGACGAACAACTTTCCCGAATTCACCGGACGCCTGTGTCCCGCGCCGTGCGAGGGATCGTGCGTGCTGGGGATCAACAATTCGCCGGTCACGATCAAGTCGGCAGAGGTGGCGATCATCGAGCGCGCGTTCGCCGAAGGGTGGATCGCCGCGCAGCCCACGCCATCTCGCACCGGCAAACGGGTGGCCGTTGTCGGCTCGGGGCCGGCGGGGCTGGCGGCCGCAGATCAATTGAATCGCGCCGGCCATGTGGTGACGGTGTTCGAGCGCGCCGATCGCATCGGCGGCCTGCTGCGCTACGGGATTCCGGAGTTCAAGCTCGAGAAGCGCTGGCTGGAGCGCCGGCTGGCGCTGATGCGCGAGGAAGGCGTGACGTTCCGCACCGGCTGCCACATCGGCGTGAACCGGGATGCGAAGGAGCTGCAGCGCGACTTCG
>Ga0193697_1000480_pt1 | contig 13994 bp, 7 predicted proteins | sample L3m2metaG_FD_145073 | JGI IMG/M metagenome (GOLD analysis project Ga0193697, IMG submission 145073) | Soil microbial communities from a riparian zone of the East river system, Colorado, United States - L3m2 | ecosystem: Environmental > Terrestrial > Soil > Riparian zone | place: USA: East River... | reverse complement strand
GCCCCCCCGGCCTCCCCGGCCCCCTCGGCCCCCTCGGTCGCCCCGGCGGCTAGGAGCACCACCGCCGCGTTGCCGCGGGCCACGCGTCAGCCCCCGCAGACCTTCACGCAGTTCCTCGAGGGACGCCGCACGCACTGAGTCGTGTTTGCCGCGCGTCACCGTGAAGCGCACGGGCCTGTCGAACGCTGGAATGTCGCGCGCCTGCAGTCGCCGAGCCTGGCCCTCTTTCAAACGCATCCGCACGACACCCACTCCCTGATCGACGTCGTAATCGAGCGGCACGCGATCGCCGTACAGGTTCACGGAGGCGGGGAGTGCGTCCAGCCCGTGGCGCTCCGATTCGGGGATGGCGCCATCGGGATCCAGCAGGACCCGCGTGGCGATGAAATCGTCCCACGAGCGCACGTTGGCGAGTTGCGCCGCGATCTGCTCAGCGAGGCGGTCCCCGTTTGCCTGGGCTAACCTCCCGCCTGAGCGTCGCCAGAAGTGACCGAAGCGCTCGAGCGCCCGGCGCAGCTTGCCTTGATCGGGGTGCGGCGTCTCGCCGGCAAGCAGCGCCTGCACGAGCGCCTGGCGTGCGGTCTCCGCGAGCTCGGCTGTGAAGGGACTCGGTAGGGACTCAACCTCGCGCTCCAGCGTGAACCCACCATACACGACCGTTCGCACGACCATCAGCCCCTCGCGCCGCCGCTGCCGCTCGAACACGACTGCTGGCGGGCCACGTCTGGCGTAGCGCCTGATCGCGCGCTCCGGAATCTGGGTGCCCTCGATACTCGCCCGCGGGACGCCGAACCGGTCGGCAAAGTACCGCAGCGTACCCGCGATCGCCCCCCAACTCCCGCAGACCGAACTTCGGCTCACGCGAGCCTCGCGCCCATCCGCCGTCTCTTCGTCGATCACGAGGTCGAACGGCATGATCTTGGCCAAAAGGTCAGCAAAGAGCTCGAGGGCCTTTTGGTCGGCATAGGCCAAGCGCTCGGGCAGTGGGACCTCGAGTTGGCGATACACCGCGGCAGTACCCAGCGCGATGTCCTCGATGGCCTTCACCAAGACGCCTCGACCTTCGGCCCACCGATCGATGTCTTCGCGGAACAGGTGTCGCGGCAAGCCGTAGACCTCACCCAGATACCCGTGTTTGTTCACCGCCTCGGCATACACGTTGTACGCCGTCAGGTGATCGGAACCAGGGAGGATCAGCCCTTTCAACTCACGCTCCTCGCGGGTCATGCGGTGCAGCGACTCGATGTTCGCGGCTACCGCCACCATCGGAATCAGCGGCGCCTCGGCGTGGTAGAGCAGCTCCCCCCAAGGCCGCTCGACCGGCATCGCCTCGACGGAGCGACCGTAACTCGTTAGCCTACCACGCTCTATGAGCCCACGCTCCGTCAGAAGCGTGACGGCGTCGCGGTATGCGCGCCGGTCGAGCGGCACCGGGAGATCGAGATCCGCGGCGTCGACAGCGATGGCCGCGCAGGTGATCGCGACGCGCTCGGCGTCCCCCGCGAGCTGGAATTCGGGGGGCGTCGGGCGCAGCTCCTCGAATACGAGGTCGCGGTCGCTCAGGATGTAGACCTCGCCCGCCTCGACCCGGCCGTGGACCCGCCCTGCCATCTGCAGGATTTCGTTCGCGCCCAGATACAGACGCGTGAGCACGTTCTTGCCGCGTTCCACGACGTTCGTGTAGCGGGCGTCGTAGATCACGACCGTGTCGAGCCCTCGGATGTTCAGGGCCGACTGCCCGGCCGCGGTCATAGCGAGAAGGAAGGGACGTTTGACCAAACCGTCAAGAAAAGGTCTGATCACGCGAATCGGCTCACCGCCGTGGTAGAACGCCGTCGCGAGAGACTGCCAGCGATCTCCGAGCTCGCGGGCGATCTGCTCGACCTCCGCCCGCGTGGGTACGAACACGGCGACGCCGCGACGCTCCCGCAGCACTCGCTTGATGAAGCGCTCACTCAGGAACTCGAGGGGTCGCTGCGCGAGGACCTGAACGTTGGCGGCCTTTGCCGGATCGAATGCTCGGGTCTCCAGGACTGCCGCCGAGTCCAGATAGTCCTCGTAGAACGCGGGATCCACGGTCGCCGAGAGCCAGATAAACCGGCAGTGGGCCCGTTTGCCGAGGGCCAGGCACAGTTCCATCTCCGCCGATGTCTGGTGGATCTCGTCGACCACGAGAGTGTCCTGGGCCGTGATGAGCCCGTCCTGGAACCAGCGCCGCGCGATGCCGGTGGTGATGATCACGACATTCCAGGTCGGGGTTTCGGGAGTCGCCTCCCGCTCCCGATTCACGACTCCGACTTTGAGGGGGGCGTTGAGAATCGTCTCCGCGATGTTGCGGATGGCGAGCGTCTTCCCGGTTCCCGTGCCCGCGACGATGCCGAACCCCCCTTCCTGCCTCGCGGCCGCGAGGCGGCGGATGTCGACGCCGTGCTCGCGCTCGAGCAGCGTCTCGAGTTTGAGACCGAGCGCCAGCTCGATCGTCTCGCACGCGGCACGCGTCGGCGCGATCACGATGACGCGTCCAGTCGCGGGCTCGGCGGCGAGGTAGGCTTGAGGGTCGGGAGGGAGGACGTGGTCGCGGGAGATGCGCACACCCGCAATATTAGGCGGTGCGCCCCCGGCTGTGCACCCCGCCCCGAACGCGAGGAGAGCGTCACATGTCCGTCACGCGCTTGGCCTGGTCGCTGCTCGTTCCCTTTGGCGTCGCTCTGGGCCAGGGGCCCGACACCGCAGATATCAACCCGGAGCAGCTCGAAGCCCGTCTCCACTACCAAACGGGAAAAGTCGTCGTCGGAAACGGTCTGGCGACGCTCAACCTGCCGGCCACGTTCCGATACCTGAACCCCAAGGAAACCGACGTCGTGCTGACCGCGTGGGGTAACCCGCCCGGCAACACCACGTTGGGCATGCTGGTCCCCGCAGGCACAAGCGTCTTCGCTCCCGAATCATGGGCGGTCGTGATTCAGTACGACGAGGACGGGCACGTCGACGACGCCGACGCCGCCAAGATCGACTACACCAAGATGCTGCGGGATCTGCAGCGCCAGACGCGCGATGACAACGAGGAGCGGAGGAAGGCGGGGTACCCCCCGGTGGAGTTCGTCGGTTGGGCCGAGACACCGAGCTATGACAGTGTCACCAAGAAGCTCTACTGGGCCAAGGATCTCCGCTTCGGTAACGGGACCATCCACACGCTGAACTACAACGTTCGCGTGTTGGGCCGGCGCGGCGTGCTCATCCTCAATGCGGTCGCGACGATGGATCAGTTACCGCCCGTCAAGGCCGGCATGGCGAACGTGATCACGTTCGTCGACTTCAACGAGGGGCACCGCTACGGCGATTTCGTCGCGGGGAGCGACAAGGTCGCGGAGTACGGCATCGCGGCGCTGATCGCGGGTGGGATCGCCGCTAAGGCTGGTTTCTTCAAGCTTCTGATCGCCGGGATCCTGGCGCTGAAGAAAGTCCTCGTCGTGGCGGTCATCGCGGTAGCCGCCTGGCTCAAGCGGTTGTTCGGTCGCAAGGACGCACCAGCCCCGCAGCAACCTCAGTAGACACGCACAAAAAAAGCGGGAGGCGCGCGTGTGCGCCTCCCGCGAAGAGCCGCGCGGCGACCCTGGCCTAGGGCGCCAGGCGCCGCCTCCGGACGGTTGCCACTGTCACGCGTGCATCCGGAAGCACGGCTCCGAGTCCTTTACCAACCGCGGTGGTGACGACGCGGCCGATGCCGCAGCACGACGTGGCGCCGCGGCTGCACGACGATGACCGTGGGCCGGGAGTTGTAGTAGGTGTAGGGACGGTAGCCGTAGGAGCGGTAGCGATACGCGCGGTATCGGTACGCGTACGGCCGATACGCCACGAACGGCGCGCCGAAGCCAACCGACACGCTCACGCGGGTCTGTGCCGCGGCCGAACCGCCGCCGAGCACGATCAACAGAGCCAATACTGCCAGAGTGCGTTTCATAGGTACCTCCTTGGGGCGCTTTCATAAGGAAGACCCGTGCCACGACCGTGCGGCGCGAGCTAACTGCCTGCTGTGCAAGGGATTTCGTACCTACCGCCAGGAAGGAGATCCAGGCTCGGGGTGTCCGCCCCCGAGTACACCTGCCCTGTTCAGTCGCCCAGACTGATTCCGATGTCCCGCGCGGTCGCGATAGTGTCGGAGTCGAGGGGGACCCGCTTCGGCGTGGCGATCGCTTCCTTGATCGGCACGGCGCCGATGACCGGAGGCTGTAGGGCGACCATGTAACCGAAGCGCCGTTCGGCGATGAGTCGCACCGCCGCGGCGCCGAACCGTAGCCCGAGCAAGCGGTCGAACGTCGTGGGACTGCCCCCGCGCTGCAGGTGGCCGAGGACGAGCGTACGCGTCTCCTTGCCGGTCATCTGCTGGATCGAGTTCGCGACCTTGTCCGCGATCCCGCCGAGTCGCTGGTGCTCGGGGTCAATGAGCGAGACGGAACCGCCTTTGGGTACCGCGCCCTCCGCGACGACGACGACGCTGAAGTGCCGGCCTTCGGCTTCACGGCGCCGAATCTTCTCGCACACCTTCTCGATGTCGAACGGGATCTCCGGAATCAGGATCACGTCGGCGGAACCGGCGATCCCCGAGTTGAGCGCGATGAACCCCGCGTGTCGGCCCATCACCTCGACGACCATGACGCGCTCGTGGCTCTCGGCCGTGGAGTGGACCTTGTCGATCGCGTCGGTCGCGGTGGCCACCGCAGTATCGAACCCGAACGTGGCGACGGTGCCACCGACGTCGTTGTCTATCGTCTTGGGCACGCCGACGACGGGGATGCCCTTCGCCATCAGCTGGAGGGCGATGCCGAGGGAGCCGTCGCCACCGATCGTGATGAGCGCGTCGAGGTGGTGGGCATGGAACGCGGCGACCAGCTCGTCGGACCGGTCCCGCTCGTCCCAGGTGCCGTCGGGGCGCTGGCGGCGCCACTTGAAGGGATCGCCGCGATTGGTCGTGCCGAGGATGGTGCCACCGAGGTGTGTGATACCGCGGACCTGTGCGGGACCGAGGGGCACGACTTCGTCGTCGCCGAGCAGGCCGTCGAACCCGCGCCGGATGCCGAGGCACTCCCACCCGCGGTGGACGGCGGCAAGGACGGCTCCGCGAATGACGGCGTTGAGACCCGGCGCGTCGCCGCCGCCGGTGGAGATCGCGATCTTCACCGCGTGCCGGCGGCCGCCTGCTTCATGAGGCGCACGACCTCACCCGACTCGGCGTGCCGCTTGGCGGACTTCTTGGAGAAGACGGTGCGACCGTCCAGCTCCACTTCGAAGACGCCGCCGGAGGCCTGGATGAGTTTCACTTCCGCGTGGGGAAACGCGTCGCGAATCTCGGCCGCCAGACCGGTGGCCCGAGGTTCGTAGTTTCAGACGACGCAGTACTCGATCGTGACCTTCATGTCGTGAACGATAGCCGTGCTTGACACGCCGCGCCACGTACCCGAGCTTGCGCCACACCCTCATGAAGGCCGCTCTCTCGCTCCGAGTCATCGTATCCCTGGCCGGGCTCGCGGCGGTCGGCGCTGGACTCGTAGCGTTCGCGCGCGGCACCGCGCCCGCTGGCGACAACCTGGTACTCGCCGGCCTGGCGCTGGTGTTCGCCGCGGCCGTGGCCCGCCGCTACGGCATTCCACTCCCCGGGAACGGCTTCTCCTCATACGTCGTCGGCGTGATGCTGTTCGCCATCCTCGACCGCGGCTGGGCCTTCGCCGCGCTCGTCGCGCCCATCGCGGTGTTCGTGGGCGACAGCCTGCTGCGGCGTCTGCCGCTGCGCGCCACGCTCAACAACGCCGGCTATCTCACGGTGGGCACTGCCCTGGTGGGTCTGATGTACGAGCGGATGGGCGGCCGGACAGGCGCCGCTGCGCTGACGGCCCCCAATCTCAGCTTCGTGGCCCTCGTGATTGTCCTGCTGCCGGTCGTGGTGAACGGGACCGTCTATCTCGATCTCGCCCTCAGCCAGGCGATGGCGTGGGTGGACGCGCGTCTGACGCTGCGGTGGGAGACGATCATCTATCTCGCGTCGGTCGGCGTGGCATTGGGATGGCTCGCCCTCACGCACTCCACGTTGCCCACCGGCCCCGGCGCGTTGGTCGCCGCCGGTCTCATGCTCGCCACGCTGGGCAGCCTCTACGTGATGCGGCTCGGCGTACACGCCGACGAGCTCCGGCTCGTGCAGCGCCTCGCACAGGCGATCGCCGCCGAAATGTCCCTCAGCCGCAGCTTCACGCAGGTGCAACAGTTGACGCGTCAGCTCGTCCCCTGGGAACAGATGGGGTTCGCGCGCTACGACGCGCGTGAGCGTCAGATGGAGCTCCTGGCCGACACGGCATCACAGACCGGCACGGCATTCCGCTTCGACGCTGACGCCGGGCTCACCGGCGAAGCGGTGCGCCTGCGCCGGGCGGTGGTGGCCCATGGCCTCGCCAAGGACCAGGTCGTTCTGCCGGGAGGCGAGACGCCCGGCGCCGAGATGCTCGTGCCGTTGTATCACGCGGGCCAGCTCGTGGGTCTGTGGAGCGTGCGACACTCCGATCCGACGATGTACCGCAACTCCGACGGGGAGCTGCTCGAGCTGCTCGCCCCGCAGCTCGCCCTGATGATCGCCATCGAGGGCTCGCTGCGTCCCGTAACCGGTGCGTCCGACCAGACGACGCAGTACGTGCAGACGCTGACGGCCACGGCTCAAGAGATCCACGCCTCGAGTCAGGAGGTCGCGGCGTCGGCGCAGCGCGCCAGCGACGGCGCCGCGCAGGCCGCGACGCTCGTGACGACGGCCGCGGGCGAAGCTCAACAGTTGAAGGAAAGCGCGGGCGAGCTGGCGACCGCGGGCGATCGGACGCGCGATGCCGGCTCGCAGATGGAGAAGACCGCCGAGAAGGTGCGCACCGGCACGCAGAACGCCGTGCGCCAGCTGACCGACCTCGGGGCCACCACCGAGGAGAGCGCCGAGGAAGTGCGACGGCTGCGCGACGTCGCCACCAAGGTGGAAAAGTTCTCCGAGACGATCGGCTTCGTGGCGAACCAGACGAACCTGCTCGCGCTCAACGCGACGATCGAAGCCGCGCGCGCCGGCGTGCACGGCCGCGGTTTCGCCGTCGTCGCTGACGAAGTGCACAAGCTGGCCGAGGAAAGTGGACGCGAGGCGCGCAACGTCGGGAAGTCGGTGCAGGACACGCGGCGCGCTCTCGATCGCGCGGCGCAACTGCTCGAGCGGATCCGAGGCGACCTGGGCGAGGTGGTACAAAACTCGGCCGACTGGGTAAAAGACCTCGACCGCATCGCGGAAGCCGCGGCGGAAACGGCGCGCGCGGGCAAGCGCGTCGCTGAAGTGGGTCGCCAGAGCGCCGAGCTCGCCGCGCGAATCACGCAAACGCTCGGCCAGGCCCGCACCGCTGCCCAGACGTCGACTCAGGAAGCCGAAGCCGTCGCCGCCGCCGCGTCGGAGCAGCTGCGCGCAATCGAGGACCTCGCCCATGGCGCCAACGAGTTGTCGGCCCTCGCCGACAAACTATCGCAGGCTCTCCGGTTCATGCGTGGGGAGAACGGCCACCGCTAGGCTGTGGCCCGTCGCCGCCGCCATCCTGCTCGGCTGCGGCGGCGACTCGTCAGCGCCGGTCTTCGCGACGGCCCGAATCGACTACGTCGACGGCGCCATCGAGCCGATACTCACCCGCGGTCAACAGGTCGTGCTCGAAGGATTCGGCTTCGGCGCCGTGCGCGGTTCGGGTACGGTGCGTTTCACCCGCGTCGGCGGCGGCGAGACCAGCGCCGCACTTCCGGACTCGCAGTGGTCCGCCCTTTCGATCGCCACGACGGTCCCCGACTCCGCGGCGTCGGGGACTCTGACCGTGACGGGAAGGACGTGCATGCAGCTCACCACCACCGTGCACGTCCTTCCCGCGCCCGCGTTCAATCCCGCCACGCTCACATGGCAAGGCCGGGCGGCATTCCCCCGCGCGCCCGTGGGCGTCGCGCTGGCGGCTGCGGAGTTCCCGGAGGGCAGCGCACTGCGAGCGACCATCTACGCCGCCGGTGGCGCCGAGCCCCTCGACACGGGCGGCGGGATTCGCATGCTGGCGGACTCCGGGGTCTATGTCACGCGCAGCATCGCCGGAGCAAACGGGAGCATTGGCCCGTGGGTCCGCCAGCGCGACACCAGCGACGCGACGCGCAGTCACGTGCTGCCCGTGCCGCGCGCGTTCGCCGCCGCCGCGGTGGCGACGCGGTACAACTCACGCCTGCCCGGGAGTGCCTTGTACGTCATCGGGGGCATCGACACGGCCGGTCGCGCTCAGGCCACGGTGCTGGGGGCCGACGTCAGCGCTGATAGCGTGTCTCGCCGCTTCATCTTTTTAGAGCCGCTCCCCACGCCGATCGCCGGGGCCATCGCCGTCGTGCGCCGCGGGCGCATCTACGTGATCGGCGGTACCGACGAGCAGGGCCGGCCGCAGCAGGCCGTGTACGTCGGCCGGATCGGCGTGGATGGACACATCGACGGCTGGTACCAGCAGCCGTCCCTGCCGGGGCCGCGTGCGTATGGGGGCGGCATCGTCCGCGATGGCCGCGTCGTCGCGATCGGAGGGGTCGCCGACAGCGTGCCGCCGGGCGGCGGCCTCGACGCCGCGCCCCAGCGCCTGGTGACGAGCGACACGGCATCCCTGAGCCTCGTATCGGGATTCTTCACCGGCCCTTGGGGGTCCGCCCCCACCATGCTGCCCGAGGGGCGCTCGCAGTTCGCCCTGCTCGACGTGGGAAACGCCGTGCTGGCGGTCGGCGGGATGTACGCCAGTGCCGGGATCAACGCGGCTGAGACCATCGCGGCGTCTGTTGTCGGCGACTCGCTGGGTACGTTCACGGGCCCGGTCGGGTCCCAGATCTGGCAGCAGACGTGCGGCGCGGTGAGCGCCGGGACGTTGGTCGGTCCCGTAGGAGTGACCTGGCGGGAGGTCGACGGCACGCCCCGGGGGCTGGTGCTCGGGGGCATCGACCTGGCCACGGGGCTGCGCCGAGGGTGTTCCTGGGGTTTCTGATGGAGAGACAGACTATTATGGTGAGGCAGTCGTCAGCCCGTCACCTTGAGGAGCCTACGCCCATGCGCGCACGAATGACGCTGGTGCTGGTCGCGATCGCCGCCCTTCTGACCCTCCCCCTGGCCGCCCAGCGGGCGCACCAGTTCGAGATCGGGCCCTTCGGATCGTTTACCCGGTACGACCGGGCATTCAACCTCGACAACCAGATCGGTTTCGGCGGACGCGTCGGGTACTTCTTCGGCCCAGTCATCGGCCTCGAGGTCGGTGTCGGGTATCAGTCGCCCAGCGCGGCGACCGGCTCCGCGACCGCGACTCTGACGGATTTCAGTTCCAGCCTCGTGCTGAACTTCGGCGCCGAGCGCAACATCTTCTACCTCCTCGGCGGCTACTCGCACCTCGATTTCGAAAAGGCCGCTCCCTACCGCTTCAGCGACCACGCCGTGCACGGTGCCATCGGCGACCGGATCTTCCTCGGCGATCAGGTGGCGCTCCGCCTCGAAGCTCGGGGGATCTACGCGCCCACGACGGGGTTCGTGGGCGGCGGTAAATGGGCAGGGCACATCGTCGGGTCGGTCGGTCTGTCGATCTTCACGTCCGGCGGGTTCCAGGACCTCGATAAGGACGGCGTAGCAGACCGGCGCGACACCTGCCCGGGGACGCCGACGGGCGCAGTTGTGGATGCGCAGGGATGCCCGACCGACTCCGACCGCGACAAGGTCTACAACGGGCTCGACGCCTGTCCCAACACGGTCGATGGCGCGCAGGTGGACGCCAAAGGTTGCCCCACCGACAGTGACGCCGACGGCGTGTTCGACGGGATCGACCAGTGCACCGGCACGCCGACGGGAGCCCGCGTGGACGCCAGGGGCTGCCCCACCGACGCCGACGGCGACGCGGTCGCCGACGGGATTGACCAATGTCCCAACACACCCGCGGGAGCGACCGTTGATGCCTCGGGGTGCCCGAGCGACGGCGACAAGGACGGGGTGTTCGACGGGATCGATAGGTGCCCCGGAACTCCGGTGGGCATGGAAGTCGACAGCGCCGGATGCCAGCGCTCGAAGGACACCGACGGCGACGGCGTGGACGACTCGAAGGACAAGTGCCCGGGTACGGCGGCGGGCACGCGCGTAGACGCGGCGGGCTGTCCGATCCTGTTCACGGAAGCGCGCACGCCGGTCATTCTGCGCGGCGTGATGTTCGAGGTCGGGAAATCGGCGCTCAAGCCGGAGTCGTACACGGTGCTCGATATCGTGGCCGCTTCGCTGGTCGCGAACCCCGACATTCGGATCGAGATCGCGGGACACACCGACAACACCGGATCCGCGGCGACGAACCAGCGGCTGTCGCAGTCGCGGGCGGAAGCGGTGCAGATCTATCTGGCGAGCAAGGGCGTTGCGCCAAACCGGATGGTGGCGAAGGGCTATGGCCCAACGGTGCCCATCGCTCCAAACACTTCGGCCGCGGGACGGGCGCAGAATCGCCGCGTCGAGCTGCGCCAGATCGTTCAGTAAAGGGGATTCCGTGCGGACACTCGCGGCGGTTGGACTGGCGGTCGTGCTGGGCTCCTCGACGCTCTCGGCCCAGTACGAACGCCGGTACGAGGTCGGCCTGTTCGGCGCCTTCACCAAGTACGACAAGGGCTTCGGCCTCGAGGACAAGATCGGGGGCGGCGTGCGGTTCGCGTTCGCGCTCGGCCCCGCGGTCAGCCTCGAGGTCGAGGCGCTCTTCCAACCGCCGCACAACATCCCGCCTTCCACGGAGCTCGAGCCCGTGATTGGCGGCGGCAGTCTCGTTTTCAACGTCATGAACCGGGACCGTCTCTCGTTCTACGTCCTGGGCGGCTACTCGCTGCTCGACTTCGGCAACACGAACCCGTACCACTTCACGGACGGCGGCGTCCATGGCGGCGCCGGCATCCGCTTGTTCTTCAGCGATCACGTGGCTTTGCGGTTCGAGGGCCGCGGCATCTACACACCCGACACGAAGTTCGGGACGGGCGCCGTGTCGGCGACCCACATGGTCGGCACCGTCGGGTTGGCCTTTTTCCAGGCCGACGCGAAGCCCGCATTGGACTCGGACCACGATCGGGTAGGCGACAAGCGCGACGCCTGTCCCGATACGCCCACCGGGGCCACGGTCGACAAGAAGGGCTGCCCCAGTGATGCCGATACGGACGGCGTCTTCAACGGCATCGACGGGTGCCCCGACACGCCTCATGGCGCGACGGTGGACGCGACAGGGTGTCCCCACGACCAAGACAGCGACAAGGTGCTCGACGGGCTAGATCAGTGCCCCGACACCCCTGTCGGCGTGGCCGTGGACGACAAGGGCTGTCCTCCCGACTCGGACGGGGACGGCGTGCACGACGGCATCGACAAGTGTCCCGGCACACCCGCGGGCGCGACGGTCGACCCGACCGGGTGCCCCATCGATTCGGACCACGATCTCGTGTGGGATGGTCTCGACAATTGTCCCGACACGCCCGCCGGCGCCGTCGTCGATCCGAACGGCTGCCCCTTGGATGGTGATAAGGACGGCGTGTTCGACGGCATCGACAGATGCCCCGACACGGTCCCCGGGACGCCCGTCGACGCCACCGGTTGCTCCGCCGACAGCGACAAGGATGGGGTGTTCGACAATGCGGATCGCTGTCCCAACACGCCCGCCGGGACGGCGGTCGACACCAATGGCTGTCCGCTCGCGCGGGACTCGGACGGCGACGGTGTGGTGGATCCACAAGACCGTTGCCCGAACACGCCGGCGGGATCGCGGGTCGATCAATTCGGGTGCTTGCTGCTGTTCGAGGAGCGCGCGCCGGCGGCTCCGGGAGCGCCGGCGACTCCCGCCCGGCCGACACTCATCCTGTCGGGCGTGACGTTCCAAACTGGGCGCTCGGTCCTGACGACACAGTCGTACGCGGTGCTCGATCAGGTGGCGGGATCGCTCGTTGCCAATCCCGAGATCCGCATCGAGATCGCGGGCTACACCGACAACACCGGGTCGTTGACGCTCAACCAACGACTGTCCGGTAACCGGGCGATTGCGGTGCGCTTCTATCTCGCTCGCAAGGGCGTGAATCCGAGCCGGATGACGGCACGAGGGTACGGTCCGGCGAATCCGGTGGCGACGAATACGACGCCGGAAGGCCGGGCGCAAAACAGACGCGTAGAACTGCACAAACTCCCGTAAACGGGATAGGCAAAGACCAGTCGCGTAGACGCAACAGTGGTGAGCAGTCCGCGGGGTTCAGGACAACCTGTCACGGTTTCCTGAACCCCGCTGTGCGTCCGTGCGTCTAGCAGTTGCATGTCCTCCTGATATCTTTCCTGCCCCACACGAATCCGTGAGTTCGCGCATGCGTCTCAACATTTGGGCTGGGCTCTTGGCCCTCGTCCTGCTCCCGGTCTCCCTGCACGCTCAACAGTCTCGTCCCTGGCAGTCGACCGACTACTACAAGCTGATCTCGCTCGCCGACCCGCAGCTCTCCCCCGACGGCCGCCGTGTCGCGTTCACGGTCACGACCATCGTCGAGGACAAAGACAAACGGCACAGCGAGATCTGGATGGTGGCCGCGGACGGATCGGTACCTGCGTATCGATACACGAGTCCCTCGACCGAGGCGTCGAACCCCACGTGGTCGCCCGACGGGTCGCTGCTCGCGTTCTCCAGCCGGCGGGAAGGGTCGGAGGACGACGTGTGGTTCCTGCGGACCGGTGCTCCCGGCGGCGAAGCCTTCCAGGTGAAGGGCGTGCACGCCGTCCCGATGTTCTCGCGGGACGGGCAGTGGCTCCTGTACGGGTGGCGCGGCGCCGAGCCCGACAGCCTCAAGAAAGAGCCGTGGCGTACGCGCGTTTCCCCGGTGGCGATCACGCGGGGTCCGGACGTCAAGCGTTTTGACGGACGTGTCTACACGTCGATCCCGTTCGTCGCGGATGAGCGTGGGTTCCTGCCGCCGCGCGAGACGCGCCGGCCGAGCCATCTGTACGTCGTACCGATCGGCGGGGGCGATCCCCGCCAGCTGACGAGCGGCGAGTTGAGTCAGGGCGCCGCCGCGTGGTCACCGGACGGCAAGACGATCGTGTTCGTCCAGGATTCGACAGAGCCAGTCGAGGTGCGCGATCAGGTGCGGCCGGACATTTACCTGCTGAACGTCGCGGACGGCGCGATTCGGCGGCTCGCGACGGGCTTCGTCGAGAACGGCTCGCCGAGCTGGTCCCCCGACGGCAAGACGATCGCGTTCATCTGTTCCAAGGGACGCGGCGCCGAGAACGATGTGTGCACGATCCCCGTGACGGGGGGCACGGCCCGCAATCTCACGGCCGACTGGGCGCTCGATCCGGGCTCGCCGAGCTGGTCTCCCGACGGCAAGACGATCTACATCGATGCCGAGACGCGGGGCAACGTGCACGTCTTCGCCGTGGCGGCGACGGGTGGTCCCGTGCGGCAGGTGACGACCGGTGAGCGGCAGCTGCGCGGCTTTGCGAAGAGTCTCGATGGTCGCTTCCTCGCGTACACGGCGAGCGACGTCACGCATCCGGTCGAGCTGTGGGTGGCGCCGCTCGCGACGCCCGCCCAGGAGAAGCGGGTGACGTCATTCAACGACGCCCTCGTCGCCGGCATCGCCATGATTCCGGCCGACACGTTCTGGTTCACGGGTGTCGGGGGCCTGCGCATCGAAGGCTGGTTGATGAAGCCGTACGGCTACCAGCCCGGCAAGCGCTATCCGCTGGTGTTGTCGATTCACGGCGGTCCGCATTCGAACTACGGCAACGTGCTGTTCCCGGAGTTCCAGATGCTGGCGGGCCAAGGATACTGGATGCTGTTCACGAACCCGCGCGGGTCGAGCGGGTACGGACACGCCTTCACCTTCGCGACGCGCGCACGCTGGGGCATGGAGGACTATCAAGATCTCATGCAGGCGGTGGACGTGGTGATCGCGCGTGG
>Ga0193697_1000479_pt1 | contig 14012 bp, 17 predicted proteins | sample L3m2metaG_FD_145073 | JGI IMG/M metagenome (GOLD analysis project Ga0193697, IMG submission 145073) | Soil microbial communities from a riparian zone of the East river system, Colorado, United States - L3m2 | ecosystem: Environmental > Terrestrial > Soil > Riparian zone | place: USA: East River... | reverse complement strand
TGGCGCATCGCACGGCGGCGTATGTAGGGCTCGGCGACCTCCTTGACGTCGATCGCCGACATCACCCGCGTGTGCTCGCCGATCTTCTCGAGCGCGTCCTGCAGGGTCAGCGCGTTGAGCACCGTCGCCAGCATGCCCATGTAGTCGCCGGTGGCCCGGTCCATCCCGGCGGCGGCGCCCTGCAGGCCGCGGTAGATGTTGCCCGCGCCGACGACGATCGCCACCTCGACCCCGCGGGCGCGCACCGCCGCCACCTGGCGGGCGATCCGCTCGACCTCGACGGCGTCGGTGCCGTAGTCCAACTCGCCCATCAGCGCCTCCCCGGAGAGCTTCAGGAGGATGCGGGTGAACTTTGGGTCGGGCTGGGTCAATCGCCCTCGCCGACGCGGAAGTAGGCGAAGCGCGCGACGCGGATGTTCTCGCCGGTCTTTGCGGCAAGCTCCTGGCGCAGCTCCTCGATCGATTTCGAGTCGTGCTTCTCGGCGTTGACGTGGTCCTGGTCGAGCAGGGCGACCTCCTTGGCCCACTTGGCGAGCTGACCCTCGACGATCTTCTCGACGACGTTGTCCGGTTTGCCGTCCTCGCGCGCCTTCTCCTCGAAGACGCGCTTCTCCGCCTCGCGCTCCTCGGCGGGGATCTCGTCGGAGGAGACGTACGTCGGCGCAGTCGCCGCGACGTGCAGGGCGACCTCGTAGGCAAACGCCTTGAAGTCCTCGTTGCGCGCGACGAAGTCCGTCTCGCACTGCACTTCGACCATCGCGCCGACCCTGTCGTTGGCGTGGGTGTAGGAGGCGACCACCCCCTCGCTCGTCCCCCGCCCTTCCCGCTTGGCGGCAGACGCCTGTCCCTTCACCCGCAAGATCTCGATAGCCCGATCGACGTCGCCATCCGACTCCGCAAGCGCAGCTTTGCAATCCATCATCGCGGCCCCGGTTCTGTCCCTCAGAGCTTTTACGTCAGCAGCGGAGATGCTCACTTAGAGCCCTCCTCTTTCGGAGCCTCAGCCGGGGGCTGCGTTGGAGCCTCCTCGGCCGCTGGGGCTCCCGCCGCATCGGCCGGGGCCTCCGCTTGAGCTTTCTCAGGCGCTGGGCCTGCAGCCGCTTTGGCCGGGGCCTTGCCCTCAGACGCCCCTCCCGCGGGTGGCGGCGTAGGGGGGACCGCCCCTGAGGACGCTTTAGCGACCGGAGGGGGCGGTGGGTCCCCTGCGCCGACAGGCCCCGCGGGCTGACCCGCCTGTCCTTTGGCGGGAGCCTGCGGGGCTTGAGCCTGAGCGGGCGGTGCTTCGGCCGCCTTTTTGACAGCCGCCTCTTCAGCCGCTTTTTTCCGCGCCTCCTCGGCCTCCACGCGAGCCTTCTCTTCTTCCTCCCGCTTCTTCCGCTCTTCCTCCTCCTTCTTGCGCCGTTCCATCTCCTCCGCCAGGCGCCGTTCCTCCTGCACTCGCCACGCCCCCGCGCCCTCCTCGATCGCGCCGCCGATCGTGCCGATCACCAGCTGGCAGGAGCGAATCGCGTCGTCGTTGCCCGGAATTACGTAGTCGATTTGGGTCGGGTCGCAGTTGGTGTCGACCAGGCCGATGATCGGGATGCGCAGGCGCGCCGCCTCGCGCACGGCGATCTCCTCCGTTTTCAGGTCGGTGACGAAGACCGCGTCGGGCAGCCGGTCCATGTCGCGCACGCCGCCGAGGTTGTACTCGAGCTTGGTCAGCTCGGCCTGCATGCCCATCCGCTCCTTGGTCGGCAGCAGCTCGAGTTTGCCCTCGTCCCGCCATCCGGTGAGCTCGTGCAGGCGGCCGATCCGCTGAGAGATCGTGTTGAAGTTGGTCAGCAGCCCGCCCAGCCAGCGCTGGTTGACGTAGGGCATCTTGCAGCGCTCGGCCCATTCCTGGACCGGGCCGCGGGCCTGCTTCTTGGTGCCGACGAAGAGCACCGTGCCCCCACCGCTTGCCAGCTCGCCGGCGAAGCGGCGTGCGTTCTCCAGCAGCGCCTCGGTCTGGATGAGGTCGATGATGTGGATACCGTCGAGCTCGCCGAATATGTAGCGGCGCATCTTCGGGTTCCAGCGCCGCGTCTGGTGGCCGAAATGGACTCCGGCCTCCAGCAGCTCTTTAAGGCCTGCCTCTGGCATGTGCGAGAAATCTCCTTGGTTTTGGGGTGAAGCCCCACCGCCCTAGCCGGGGACGCGGCACTGGTGGCCGGTCAGGATCCGGGGCGACGCGACGGGGGTCGGGTCGGATTGAACGAAGGGATTGTAGTGCGGTGGGACGGCTCAGGCGGCCCGGGCGAGATCGAGCGCCGCGGCGAGGTCCGGCGGCAGCTCTGAGGTGAAGCGCAGCGACTCGCCACTCGCCGGGTGCGCGAAGGAGAGCCGGTGGGCGTGCAGGAACTGCCTGGAGAGGCCGTACTTCGCGGCCCCGCCGTAGGTGGGGTCGCCAACCAGCGGGTGGCCGATCGCGGCGAAGTGGGCGCGGATCTGGTGCGTTCGGCCGGTCTCCAGCGTCGCTTCCAGCCAGGTCTCCGCGGCGAGCAGCTCGAGCACCTCGAAGTGGGTGCGGGCCTGGCGCGAGGCGGCGCCGGAGACCGCCATCCGGTGGCGCTGCTTGGCAGCGCGCCCGATCGGCGCGTCGATCGTCCCCGTGCGCGAGCCGAGCCGCCCGCCCGCCAGCGCCAGGTAGACGCGCTCGACCTTGCGCCCCCGCACCTGCTCCTGCAGCGCCGCGTGGGTCACGTCGTCGCGGGCCACGACGAGCAGGCCGCTGGTCTCCTTGTCGAGGCGGTGGACGATGCCGGGGCGCTCCGGGTCGGCGCCCCCTCCGAGGATCTCGGCCAGCTCGTCGACCAGGGTCGGGCCGCGGTGCGAGGGCGCCGGGTGGACGACGAGGCCGGCGGGCTTGTCGACCACGGCGAGATGCTCGTCGAGGTGGACGACACGCAGCTCGCTCACCGATCGACCTCGCCGATATAGGTGAGGGCGAGGACGACGACGCCGAGCGTCACGGCGATGTCGGCGACGTTGAAGGGCGGCCAGCTCAAGAGGTCGATGTAGTCGGTCACCTCGCCGAGCCGCACCCGGTCGATCAGGTTGCCGAGCGCGCCGCCGGCGAGCAGCCCGACCGCGATCCACATTCCCGGCCGCTCCGGGTTGCGGGCGAAGAGGACGGCGACGAAGGCCAGCGCCACCAGGGTGAGCGCGACCAGCACGGCCCCCCCACCGCTGGCGAGGCCGAAGGCGACGCCGCGGTTGTGGGCGAGCGTGAGCCCCAACGGCCCGAGCAGGTCGACGTGCTCGCCGGCGACCAGGTTGGCCTCGACGAGCGCCTTGGCGATCTGGTCGAGCGCGACGACGAGGGCGCAGAGGGCCCCCGCGCCGATCCACGCCCGCCGCCCGGGGTCGCTCACCCGGCGATCAGCGCGACGATGAGGCCGCGCAGTATGAAGAGCACGATGATGCCGATCATCGGGCTGAGGTCGAGCCCGAAGCCGCCCCCTCCGATCGGCGGGATGATGCGGCGGAAGAGATTGAGGTAGGGATCGGTGGTGTCGGTGATGAAGTCGAGCACCGCCCGCAGGGTCGGGTTGTAGGGCATCCGCGGGATCCAGGAGAGCAGCACCCGGATCAGGATCAGGACGATGTAGACGAGGAAGAGCGCCCCGACGTAATCCGCGACGTCCTGCCTGCTGAGAGCAAAGAGGATCACCCCCGCATCCTCTCCAACGAGGCCCGCACGGCAGCCTGGAAGGCAGCGCGAGCGCCTTCGCGATCCAGCGCCTCGAGCCCGGCTTCGGTGCTGCCCCCCGGCGAGGTGACCGAGATTCGGACATCGGCCGGGCGGCGGATCCGCATCAGCGATCCAGTGCCCGCGGCGGCCTCGACAACCAGTTTTTCGACCAGCTTCTCGTCTAGGCCGGCGCTGGCACCGGCGTCAGCGAGCGCCTCGGCTACCAAGGCGAAATACGCCGGCGAGCAGGCCATCAACGCAGTGGCGAGATCGAATTGCGAGTCGGGCAATTCGACGACAGACCCGAGAACGCTCAGCTTCTCTCGAACCTCTGAACTGAACTCCCCGGCAATGCAAAGCACGCCGCCGCCCACCTCCACTGCGACGTTGGGCATGACCCGCCCGACCTTGACGTTGGGGAATGCCGCTTGGACGTTCTCCAAGGGGGTGGCTCCCAAGATCGAGATGACCGATTCTGCGCCCGCCAGTTCACCTGCTGCCTGCTGAAGGGCACCCGGCTTAACCGCAAGGAGCACGACATCGGCGCGCTCCGCCAGCTGCCCGTTGGACTCGACAGCTTCGCCGCCGAGATCCCCGGCCAGCTTGCGAGCCCTATCCGAGTCCGGATCGAAGAACAGCATCTGCTCCCACTGCCCAGCCCAGCCACGAGCCATAGCTCCAGCCATGTTTCCTGCCCCGACAAACCCGATGATCATCAGCCGCAGCCTAGTAGAGGCCCGGGTGTCCCTCCGACGGAGGCTGACAGTTGGGGCCTCCGGCGGAGGGACACCCGGGGCTCCGCTCCGCTAAGACTGGTTGAAGAACCCTTTGTCGAGCAGTCGCGCCTTCTCCTCGGCGGAGACCTCGACGTTGCGCGGCGTCAGCAGGAAGATCTTCTCGGCGATCCGCTGCATCCCGCCGTCCAGCGAGTAGGTGAGCCCCGAGCAGAAGTCGATCATCCGCTTGGAGAGCTCGTGATCGGTGGTCTGCAGGTTGAGGATCACCGGCACCGAGCGCTTGAACTGGTCGGCGACCTGCTGGGCGTCGTTGAAGTTGCGGGGGATGACGAGGTGGACTTTGACGTCGGAGTCCTCGCCGACCGGGCGCAGCGTGCGCGTGCGCGTGGCCGAGATCGGCTCGTCGTCGGCGAAGATGTCGTCGATCTCGTCGTGGCGCGAGCGGCGCGAGGTCGGCAGGCGGCGGACCTGGCCCGATTCGCGCCGGGCCTCGATCTCCTCTTCGGAGGTATCGGGGAAGTCTTCCTCGTATTCGGGACCATAGTCGTGCTCTTCGGCGAGACCGAAGTAGACCAGCGCTTTATGCCAACTGTCTCTTAGGGCCATATCCCGGATCTTTCGGCTCGAACCGGCCGATTCCTCCACTGATTATGGCGGTAGAGGAGCGTCAGATGTACAGCGCGGTACCCAGGCGAATGATGGTCGCTCCCTCTTCGACGGCAACACGCCAATCTTGAGAAGTGCCCATGGAGAGGCGAGATAGCCCGTGTTCTCCGGCGAGCTGGGCCAGGCGGGCGAAATGGGGCCGCGAGTCCTCCGGGTCGGTGCTGAACGGGGGCATCGTCATCAGGCCGGAGACGCTGACCGGGCAGCGGGCGATGAAATCGCCGAGATCGCTGGGCGCGACCCCGCCCTTGCCGTCCTCGCCGGCGATGTTGACCTCGACCAGCACCTCGGTATCGGGACCGGCGTGGCGGCCGAGCTGCTCCAGCGCCGAGTCGGTGGCGACCGAGTGGATCAGCCGACAGAGCGGCAGCAGGCGCTTGGCCTTGCGGCTCTGCAGGTTGCCGATGAAGTCCCAGGCGAAGGCGTCGCCCCAGCGCTCGTGCTTTGCCTCGAGGTCCTGCAGGCGGTTCTCGCCAACCAGCTCGACGCCCGCCTCCGCCAGGGCGCCCATCTCCTCGAGCGGCACGTACTTCGTCGCCGCGAGGATCTCGACCTCCTCTCCGGCCCGCTCGCGGGCGCGCTCGAGGTTGGCGGCGATCTTGGCCGGGTCGAGTCCGTGGATCAGGCCGGGCAGCTCAGGCCCCCGATCCGTCGAGCCAGGCCAGGCCCGCCTGTCGATACGGGGTGCCGTCGCGGCGATGGGAGAAGAACAGTTCGGGCTCGCAGCGCGTGCAGATCGGTTCGGCCTCGATCGTCTCCACGCCCGCCTGGAGCAGCAGCCGCCTGGCTACCTGGGTCAGGTCGAGCATGCGACCGTCGGCGATGCCGTCGCCCAGCCCGGCGAACTCGGCGAGCACCTCGTCCCCCACCTCGTAGCAGCAGGGCCCGATCCCGGGGCCGATCGCGGCGTGGGTGGCCCCTACCGCCTCGGCTCCCCGCGCGACGATCTCCGCGGCGAGGCCGCGCCAGCCGCAGTGCAGCATCGCGACGCCGCCCGGCCCGGCGACCGCGACGGGCAGGCAGTCGGCGGTGTAGACGAGACCGATCGGTCCGGGCCGCGTCATCACATGCCCGTCGACCGCGGGCGTCTCCGCCGTCGGCGCGTCGTGGAAGGCGAGCTCGGCGCCGTGCACCTGGCGACCGCTGACGATCCTCTCCGCGGAGATGCCGACCGCTTCGGCGAGCGTCCAGTGGTCATCCTTCATCGAGCCGGCCGAGCAGGTCGTGAAGACAGCCGTGGCGCCGGGCAGCTTCGCTTCCACCCACTCGACGCCGTCGACCTCCCGCCACTCCATCACTCGGCTGCCCATCTGGCTGCCTCCAGCGCCACCTCGAGCTCTTGGGCGCGACCGGATATCTCGCCGTCGAGCTTGCGGATCAGCGCCTCCTTGAGGCCGCGTCCGATCGCCATGCCCTGCGGGACCCCCGCCGCTTTCAGGTCCTCGCCGTCGATCTCGAGCGCCACCGAGCGCCATTCCAGCAGATAGCGATCGAGCCATTCGGCGCCGAGCGCGCGGGCGAGGACGAGCTCGATCGGCTCGCGGCGGCTCGCCAGCTCGACGGCCAGGGAGGGCTTCTGGGGGTTGGCGGCCGCGAGCTCCTCCTCCGCGCCGATCGGGCCGATCGGGCCGATGGTGGCCGCGAGCACCGCCTCGTTGCGGGGAGCGAGATCGTGCCAAGGCGGCTCCTTCGACAGCTCAATTACCCTCCTTGCCAGATTCAACGCGCCGTCGCGAAGCTCGACCAGCCCCCACTTGGCGAGCAGCTCGAAGCCGCGCGCCGCCTCGGGCTCGGCGGCGAGGCGGAGCAGCTCGGCGCGGCGGCGGTCTGGGGAGACGGTCTCCAGGTCGGTCGTGCGGAGCAGCGCCTCGGTTTCCGACTCCAGGGCTAAGTCGAAGCGAGCCGCGTAGCGGGCGGCGCGCAGTGCCCGGGTCGGGTCGTCGACGAAGGAACCTGGGTGCAGGATGCGCAGCAGGCCCGCGGCAAGGTCCTCGCGGCCCCCGTGCGGATCGATCAGCCGCGGCTCGCCGCTCAACGGCAGCGCCATCGCGTTAATCGTGAAGTCGCGCCGCCCCAGGTCGGCCTCGATCTCGCCCGCTGGCGCCACGTCGGGGAGGGCTCCCGGCTCGCTGTAGGTCTCGGTGCGGGCGGTTGCGATGTCGACCTCGTGGCCGTCGAGCTCGAACTTGGCCGTGGCGAAGCGCTCGTGCTCGACGGGGTCGGCGCCAAGCCGCGCGGCGAGCGCGCCGGCATCGCCGACCACGACCAGGTCGACGTCGGCCCGCTCGCGGCCGAGCAGCAGGTCGCGGACGGCGCCGCCGACCAGGTAGACGGGTTTCTCGCCCGCCGCCTCGCGCACGGCGTCGAGCTCGGGGTGGGTCGCGCGCAGGGCCTCGCCCAGGTTGTCGATCGACGCCAGGCTCACGCCGCTGACCTTAGAGCCTGTTCCAGCCCGTGCGCCTCTATGCGCGCACGGGAATGCCCGCCGCCGCGAGGTGGCGCTTCGCGTCGCGCACCCGGTAGGTGCCGTAATGGAAGATCGAGGCGCATAGCACCGCGTCGGCGTGGCCGTCGGCGATCGCCTCGCTGAGGTGGTCGAGGGTACCGGCGCCCCCCGAGGCGATCACCGGCACCGAGACCGCCTCGGCGACTGCCCGAGTCAGCTCGATGTCGTAGCCGTCCTCGGTGCCGTCGCGGTCCATGCTGGTCAGCAGGACCTCCCCCGCCCCGCGCTCGGTGGCCTCCTTCACCCAGGTCACGGCCTCCCGATCGTCGACCTTCTTGCGGCCGCCGTTGACGTAGACGCCCCAGCCGCCGTCCTCGCGCTTGGCGTCGATCGCGATCACGACGCACTGAGCGCCGAAATGGTCGGCGAGCTCGGTCAGCAGCTTCGGCCGGGCGAGCGCCGAGGAGTTGACCGAGACCTTGTCGGCGCCGGCGTCGAGCACCGCCTGCGCATCCTCGACCGAGCGGATGCCGCCGCCGATCGTGAACGGGATGAAGACGTTGTCGGCGGTGCGCCGGGCCAGCTCGACGATCGTGTCGCGCTTCTCGTGCGAGGCGGTGATGTCGAGGAAGACGAGCTCGTCGGCGCCCTCGGCGTCGTAGCGCTCGGCCAGCTCGACGGGGTCGCCGGCGTCGCGGAGGCCAACGAAGTTGGTGCCCTTGACGACGCGGCCGGCGTCGACGTCCAGGCAGGGGATTACGCGTTTGAGGACCATGAGCCGGGATGGTCAAGAAAGGCGGTCTAGGCGTGGCTCAAGGCCTGCGAGCGGAACGCGTCGTGCAGGACCTTGTCTGCCTCATTCACCTTGAATTTCCCTCGGAAGAGGGCGGTCCCCACGATGATGCCTGTGAGATTCGGCAGTTCGAGATCCGCGAGAGCCTGCACGTGGTTCAGCTCTCCGACACCGCTGGCATAGATGATGTTGATGCTCGTCGCCCTGGATGCGTCCTTTAGCTCATCGAGCTTGGGGCCCTTTTCCATCCCGTCGACTTCGATGGGCGTGTAGATAACCGTCGAGACACCGCGTCGCTCCATATCCGCGAGTGCGTCAGCGGCGGGAATCGCGGTCGTCTTGGTCCAGCCGTCGATGGCCAGGTATCCCTTGCGTGTGTCGATGGAGATAACGATCTGATCGCCGTACCTCTCAACCACTTCATCGACGAATTCTGGATCTTGAGCAGCTTTCGTCCCGAGCACCACGCGCTTGACTCCCACATCGAAAGCGGCCTGAATAGCGTCGATGTTTCGAAGCCCGCCACCCAACTGAATTGGGATGTCCATGGCGTCAACAATCTCCCTGATGTGATCGAGATTGATTGATCGGCCGTTGACCGCGCCATCCAGATCTACGACGTGCAACCACTTCGCGCCGTCATCTCTCCACCGCTGCGCGGCTTCCACTGGGCGCAGCGCAAAATCGACCTCTCGGTCGTAGTCGCCCTGAATCAGTCTTACGGCCTTGCCCCCGCGGATATCGATCGCGGGAAAGAGATGGGGGGGATTAAATGCCTTAATGGGAGTCGATCTCGGTTGGTCTCCAGCTTGTCACAAACAAGTTTAGTCAAAAAAACTAAATAAAATAGATCAGCGTAAGTAAGACGAGTCTGCAAATACGCCCCGCCGGTCCACTCGGTGGCGCGGCAGTCTATGAAATTGTCTGGCTGTCGAGGCGACAGCTTTAGCGATCTGCGGGAAGATTCGGTTAATTGTCCGTGTACGGCTACCCGTTACCCAACGTTCAAACTAGCTGAGCCTTCTCCTCCAGGCAAGCCGAAAGTATCTAATGTCACTTGCTTAACCGCGGTTTCCGAGGAAAGTCGCGGTCTGGCGCCTAGTTTATAGCCACAGCTGTCTTAACCGGGGTGGCGAAGTTGGAGAGCAGGCGCAGGCCGGCGCTGCTCGACTTCTCGGGGTGGAACTGGACGCCGAAGACGTTGTCGCGCTCGGCGGCGCAGGCGAAGCGGGCGCCGTAGGCAGCGCTGCCGAGCAGGTCGCCCGGCTCGGGGGCCGGCGCGAAGGAGTGGACGAAGTAGAAGGGCGTCTCGTTCTCTATCCCCTCGGTGAGGCGCGAGTCCTTCTCCCAGCGGACCGGTGACCAGCCGATGTGGGGAACCTTGAGGCCGTCCGCGTCGAGCTCGGCCACGCCGCCGGGGAGCATGCCGATGCCCGCCGCACCGCCGAGCTCGGCGGTCGACTCGAAGAGCAGTTGCAGGCCGAGGCAGATGCCGAGGATCGGCACGCCGGCGTCGCGGCGCTCGACGATCAGCTCGTCGAGGCCGAGCTCGCGGACGCGCTCCATCGCCTTCGGAAAGGCGCCGACGCCGGGCAGGATCACCCCGTCGGCGGCGCGCACGGTCTCGGCGTCGTTGGCGATCGTCGCCATGGCGCCGACGTGCTCAAGCGCCTTCTCGACCGAGCGCAGGTTGCCCATGCCGTAGTCGAGGATGCAGATTCGCGCCGTCATTCCGACAGCGTCCCCTTGGTCGAAGGCACGCCGCGCTCGTCGGGGTCGACGGAGACGGCGACGCGAAGCGCGCGGGCGAAGGCCTTGAAGCAGGCCTCGATCATGTGGTGGGCGTTGGTGCCGCGGCGGACGGTGACGTGCAGAGTCAGCTTGGCGCTGTTGGCGACGGCGCGGAAGAACTCCTCGGTCAGCTCCGAGTCGAAGCCGGCGATCGAGGTGTCCGGCAGCTCGGCGTCGAAGACGCACAGCGGCCGGCCAGAGATGTCGATCGCGCACTCGGCCAGCGACTCGTCCATCGGCACCAGCGCGGAGCCGTAGCGGCGGATTCCGGCACGGTCGCCCAGCGACTCGTCGAGCGCCTGGCCGAGCACGATGCCGACGTCCTCCACGGTGTGGTGCGCGCCGGTCTCGAGGTCGCCGCTCGCCTCGACCATCAGGCCGAGCCTGCCGTGGCGGGCGAGCAAGTCGAGCATGTGGTCGAGGAAGCCGACGCCGGTCTCGGCGCGCGAGTCCCCTCCGTCCAGGTCGAGGCCGAGTCGGATCTGCGTCTCGGCCGTGCTGCGCTCTCTTTTCGCGGTTCGCGTCACGTCTGTCCCTTCACCTTTGCGTCCTTGGCTCTAATCATCGCCGACTCGCCGTGCACGGGGAATCCCTCGGCGCGGGCGATGGCGTCGGCGTGCGGGGCCAGCTTGGCTGCGGCCGCGGCGGGAATCTCGACGGTGGAGATCTTGCGGCGGAAGACGCCTGGCCCGAGCGGGCCCGCAAAACGGCCGCTCTTGGCCGTCGGCAGGACGTGGTTGGAGCCGGCTACGTAATCGCCGAAGGCGGTGGCGCCGTGACGGCCCACGAAGACACAACCCGCGGTGGTCACTCGATCGGCCAGCAGGGCGGCGTCCTCCTCCATCAGCTCAAGGTGCTCCGGGGCGAACGCGTTGGCCAGGGCAATGGCATCGACGAGGTCGGGAACCTGAACCGTGGCAAGGCGAGCGTCGGCCACGCTGGGCCGCTCGCCGGCGGCAATCTCCGCCTTCTCGACGATGTCGTCCAGGACGGCCCGCTCGACGGCGACCACCAGAAGCGGACTCTCGGGTCCGTGCTCGGCCTGAGCGCAGAGGTCGGCCGCCGCCCAGTGAGGGTCCGTGTCGTGCCCGGCGATCAGCATCAGCTCCGATGGACCCGCATATGAGTCGATGCCCACTTCGCCAAAGGCGCGGCGCTTGGCCTCCTGCACCCATACGTTGCCGGGTCCGACTACCACGTCGACCTTCGGGATTGTCTCCGTTCCGAAGGCGAGGCCGAAGACCGCCTGCGCGCCGCCGACGGCATAGATCTCGTCTACTTCGCAGAGGGCTGCGGCCGCCAGGATCGAATCCGAGGGGCGCCCGTCTTCGCTCGGGGGTGAGACCAGGGCGATGCGCTCGACTCCGGCCACCCGGGCCGGGATGGCGCACATCAGGACGCTCGACGGGTACGTCGCGCGTCCGCCAGGGGCGTAGATGCCGGCCGCTTTCACCGGCAGCTCGCGCACGGTGACGGTTTGGCCCTGGGGCAGCTCGACCGTCCGCGGCTGGTCGGGTGCCTGGGCCTCGGCTACCGAGCGAATGTTGGCTGCGGCGAGCTCCATTGCCTCGCGCAGCGACGGGTCGAGGCCCTCCAGGGCCGCTTCGGCGTCTCCCGGGTCGACCTTTATCCGCGCCCGGGTCAAGCTGACGCCGTCGAGGCGCTCCGTCAGCTGCAGCAGCGCCTCGTCCCCTTCCTTAAAGACTTCCGTCCCGATCCGACTGACCTCGGCGGTGAGGTTGTCGTCCTCGACGGCCTCAATGGCCCAGGCTCGGACGGCGTCCGCGGTCGCGGAGGCGCCCTCCCACTCGAATCGCTGCACCTTCATCCCGCCGTCGCCTCTCGCAGCTTCGCGGTCAGCTCGTCGATCTCCGCACCGCGCAGCTTGTGGGCGACGCGGTTGGCGACGAAGCGGGCGGTGCACTCGAGGATCTCCTCGCGCACCTCGAGGTTGTTCTCCTCGAGGGTGCGGCCGGTGGCGACGAGGTCGACGATGCCGTCGGCCAGGCCGATCAGCGGCGCCAGCTCGACCGAGCCCTTGACCTCGATCGTCTCGATCTGGCGGCCGGTCGACTCGAAGTGGCGCTCGGCGATGCGCGGGTACTTGGTCGCGATCCGCATCATCCCCAGACGGCGCTGCGTCTCCCCCAGCCGCTCGTCGCCTTTGCGGCCGGCGAGCACCATCCGGCAGCGGCCGTAGCCGAGGTCGAGCAGCTCGTAGGCCATGCGGTCCGACTGCTCGAGCAGGACGTCCTTGCCGGTGATGCCGACGTCGGCGGCGCCCGCCTCGACGTAGGTCGGCACGTCGGAGGGGCGCATCGTGACCAGCGTGATCCGCTCGCCCGGGAAGATCAGCGCCCGCGACTCGCCGCGGACCGCCGCGGTGTCGACGCCCGCGGCGTCGAGCGCGTCGAGCGTGCCCTCGAGCAGGGAGCCTCGGGGGACGGCGAGCTTCAGCGACCCGTCCGGTTTCGCGGCGGCGGTTCCGGCGACCTCGACGCTCACGATGGCGCCCCCCGTCGCGATTCCTCCTCGAGCTTGGCGACGTGGACGCGCTCGAGGTAGAGGGCGAAGCCGGCCGCGGGCAGGTCGACGCCAAAGCGCCGTAGCAAGTCGTCGTAGCGACCGCCGCCGCCCAGCACGTGGCCGAGCGCCGGGTCGTAGACCTCGAGGATCGCGCCGCTGTAGTAGCCGAGATCGCGCAGCAGGCCGAGATCGACCTGGACCCGCGATGCGGCGCCCTTCGCTTCGAGCGCCTCGAAGGTCTCGCCGATCCGCTCGGTGGCGCGCTCGACCGCGGCGCCGCCGAGCTTGCGCGCCTCCTCGAGCACCTCGCGACCGCCGCGCAACTGCGAGAGGGCGACGCAGGTGGCGACGTGCTCGTCGTCGATGCCGGCTTGGGAGAGCTCTGCCTCGAGGCCGACGAGGTCGTGTGTGGCCAGGCGCGAGAGGATCGCGTCGCGCACCTCGCCCTCGAGGCCGAACTCGGTGAGCAGCTGGCGGAAGAGGTCGCCGAGGCCGATCACGGCGCGGTCGAGCCCGGCGGCGTCGAGCGCCGCCTCGAGCACCTCGATCACCTCCACGGTGCCTGCCGGCGCCGGTGCGCCGATCAGCTCCACCCCGGCCTGGGCGAACTCGCGCATCTGGCCGCGCTGCGGGCGCACCGCGCGGTAGGCGTTGGCCAGATAGCAGAAGCGCAGCGGCGTCTCCGCGTCGACGAAGCGCGAGGCGACCAGGCGGGCGATCGGCACGGTCATGTCGGAGCGCAGGGCGAGCAGCTCGCCGCTCTCGTCGAAGAAGCGGTAGGCGGAGTCGGCGGTGCGGCCGTCGCCGCGCGCCAGCACATCGTCGTACTCGATCGCCGGCGTCGCCACCTCGCCGTAGCCACGGCTCTCGAACACCTCGATCAGCGCGAGGTGCAGGCGGCGCAGCTCCCGCATCTCGTCGGGGAGGATGTCGCGCGTTCCTGGGGGGATCGGGTGAATCATGCGCCTGACCTTACGAGAGTCGGCGCGGAAAGCCTGCTAAGCGTGGATCTCTGCAGAGACGCGTTCGATGCGGGCGCCGAGCCCGCGCAGGCGCTCGTCGATCGCCTCGTAGCCGCGGTCGATCTGGCGGATGTTGCCGATCTCCGAGGTGCCGTCGGCCGCCAGGGCGGCGATGAGCATTGCCATCCCGGCCCTGATGTCGGGGCTCTCGACGCGCTCCGCGTGAAGACGGCTCGGACCGCTGACGATCGCCCGGTGGGGATCGCAGAGCGTGATCCGAGCGCCCATCGCGACGAGCTTGTCGACGAAGAAGAGGCGGTTCTCGAACATCTTCTCGAAGATCAGGATCTCGCCCTCCGCCTGCGTGGCGAGGGCT
>Ga0193697_1000476_pt1 | contig 14045 bp, 16 predicted proteins | sample L3m2metaG_FD_145073 | JGI IMG/M metagenome (GOLD analysis project Ga0193697, IMG submission 145073) | Soil microbial communities from a riparian zone of the East river system, Colorado, United States - L3m2 | ecosystem: Environmental > Terrestrial > Soil > Riparian zone | place: USA: East River... | reverse complement strand
CATATGCCCGTCTTCCGTCATGATCAGCGGCATCGCGAGTTTGTGCCGCATTCCGATGTCGAAGTCGTTCGGGTCGTGCGCGGGCGTCACCTTCACGAATCCCGTCCCGAACTCCTGGTCGACGCTTGTATCGGCGACCACCGGGATTTCGAGGTTGGCGATCGGAAGCCGCAGCATCTTCCCCACGTACGGGCGGCCGCGCGGGTCCTGGGGATGCACGGCGACCGCCGTGTCGCCCAGCATCGTCTCGGGCCGCGTCGTCGCGACGGTGACGAACCCGGCGCCATCCACCAGCGGATACTTGATGTGGTACAGGTTGCCGTTGGTGTCGTGATGCTCGGCTTCCTCATCGGACAGGGCCGTGAGGCAGTGCGGGCACCAGTGAATGACGCGGTGGCCGCGGTAGATCAGACCCTCCTCCCACAAACGGACGAACGTTTCACGCACGGACCGCGAGTACGCCGCGTCGAGCGTGAAGCGGGTGCGGCTCCAGTCGCACGAACATCCGATGATCTTGAGCTGCTCGATGATCGTATCGCCGGTCTCGCGCACGAACGCCCACACGCGCTCGACGAACGCCTCGCGCCCCAGGTCGAAGCGCGTCTTGCCCTCCGCGGCGATCTGCTTTTCCACCACGTTTTGGGTCGCGATGCCGGCGTGATCGGTCCCCGGGAGCCACTCCGCCGCCCGGCCGCGCATCCGCTCGAACCGGATCAGCACGTCCTGGATGATGTTGTTCAACGCGTGCCCGACGTGCAGCACGGCGGTCAGGTTCGGCGGCGGAATGACGATGACGTAGGGCTCCCCCGAGGGGCGCGGCAGAAAGACGTCGCGCGCGAGCCAGCGCTCGTACAGGCTCGGCTCGACGGTGCGTGGGTCGTATTGCGGGGGAAGCTCGAACTCAGGTCCGGGCATTCCTTAATATAGAAGCGGCCGCTAGAATTCCGTCCAATGGCCGACGACCTGCCGCCGAGCCGACTCGTGCGCTGGATGGTGCTGGGCGCGGTGATTCTCTTCGCCGTCAGCCTGTATTTCCGTTGGGGAACCAGCGTGCCCCCCGTGAGCACGCCGGGGGCCGGCGTCCCCGCCGAAACTCGTTGACGGAAATCCGCGTCACGCTCCCCGACGGGAGCCAGAAAACGCTGCCAGCCGGGGCCTCCGGCGCCGATGTCGCCAAGGCGATCGGCCCGGGACTCGCCAAGGCCGCGCTGGCCATCCGCGTGGACGGCAAGGTCCAGGACCTGTCGCGCCCCGTTCCGGACGGGGCGACCGTCTCGATCCTCACCGACAAAGATCCGCAGGCGCTCGAAGTGCTGCGCCATTCGTCGGCCCACGTCCTGGCGACCGCGGTGCGGCAGCTCTTTCCCAGCGCGCAGATCGGGTTCGGTCCGCCAATCGAGGATGGGTTCTACTACGACTTCGACATCGGCCGGCCCTTCGGGCCGGAGGATTTGGAGGAAATTGAAAAGAAGATCGCCGAGGTTGTGAACGCTGATTATCCGTTTACGCGCGAAGAGGTCAGTAGAGAAGAAGCAAAACGGCGCTTCAAGGACGACCCGCTCAAGCTCGAGCGCATCGACGATCTCGGGCCCAACGAAGTCATCTCGGTCTACACCGACGGGCCATTCGTCGATCTCTGTCGTGGCCCGCACGTCCCCAGCACGGGCAAGATCAAGTTCTTCAAGTTGCTCAGCGCCGCGGGCGCGTATTGGCGCGGCGACGAGCGCCGGCAGATGCTGCAGCGCATCTACGGGACGGCCTGGTTCAAAAAAGAGGACCTCGACGGGTATCTGCATCGCCTCGAGGAGGCCCGCAAGCGCGATCACCGCAGGGTCGGTCGCGAGCTCGACCTCTTCATGTTCCACCACTGGGCCCCGGGCGCGGTGTTCTGGACGGCGCGCGGGACCGCGATGATCAACGAGTTGAACGCGTACCTGCGTGAGCTGCAGCGGGACGGCTACCACGAAGTCAAAACGCCGCTGATGTACAACAAGGGCCTGTGGGAGCTGTCGGGGCATTGGGGGAAGTACCAGGAAAACATGTTCCTGGTGCTCAACAAGGAGTCGGGGGAGCCGGACTTCTCGCTCAAGCCGATGAACTGTCCGTCGCACTACTTGCTATACCTGGCCGGGAAGCATTCGTATCGCGAGTTGCCGCTGCGCCTCGTCACCTTCGACGTGCTGCACCGCAACGAAGTCTCGGGCGCGCTCGCGGGGCTCACCCGCGTGCGCCAGTTCCAGCAGGACGACTGCCACATCTTCCTGACGGACAAACAAATCCCCCAGGAAGTGAAACGGCTCGCCGACTTCATTCTGGGGTTCTACAAGACGTTCGACTTGACGGCACAGATCAAATTCTGCACCCGGCCGGCGGTTCGCTTGGGCGACGATGCGATGTGGGATCGCGCCGAGGCGGGGCTCAAGGCGGCGCTCGAGGCGACGGGCTTGCCGTATCAGACGTTCCCCGGCGACGGAGCGTTCTACGGGCCGAAGATCGACTTTCATGTCGCCGATTCCATCGGCCGTACCTGGCAGCTCGGCACGATCCAGCTCGACTACGCGGCCCCGGAGCGGTTCAAACTGATTTACGTCGGCGAGGACAACACCGAGCATCGCCCCGTCGTCATTCACCGGGCCGTGTGCGGCTCGTTCGAGCGGTTCATGGGGATTCTGATCGAGCACTTCGCGGGCGCCTTCCCGCTGTGGCTCTCGCCCGAGCAGGTGCGCATCCTGCCGATCGCCGATGGGCAGAACGAGGCGGCGCGTGGCGTGGCGAACGCGCTCAAGTCGGCCGGGCTACGCGTGCATCTCGATGAGCGCAGCGAGACGCTGAACTACAAGATCCGCGATGCCGAAACGCACAAAGTGCCGTACATGGCGGTCGTGGGGCAGCGGGAAGCCGAGGCTCATTCGGTCGCGGTGCGCGCCCGTGGAGCGGGGAACAAGCAGGAGATTCTCCCGGTTGGGGAGTTCGTAGAGAAGCTGAAGAAAGAGGTTAGCTTGAGAGAGCTATGGCCAACGACGCCACCACGCCCGTCATCGTAAGCGCCGTCCGCACCCCCATCGGCAAGTACCTGGGTGGGCTGTCGTCGTTTGCGGCTCCGAAACTGGGCGCGTTGGTGATTCGCGAAGCCGTGCGCCGCGCGGGAATTCAAGACGGCGCCGTCGAAGAAGTCATCATGGGGAACGTGTTGCAGGGCGGAGTCGGCCAGGCCCCGGCGCGCCAGGCGGCGATCCACGCCGGGCTCCCCGGCACCATCCCCTCCCTCACGATCAACAAGGTGTGCGGCTCAGGGCTCAAGGCCGTGATGCTCGCCGCCCAGTCGATCAAGGCGGGCGACGCGCAGTGCGTCGTCGCCGGCGGGATGGAATCGATGTCGACCGCGCCCCACTACGTGTACGGGATGCGCGGCGGGATCAAGGTCGGCGATCAGAAACTCGTGGACGGGATGATTCGCGACGGCCTGTGGGATTCGTTCTCGAACACCCACATGGGGAACCTCGCCGAGTACACGGCAAAAAAAGCAGGAGTCGGGCGTCAGGAGCAGGATGAATTCGCGCTCCAGAGTCACCAGAAAGCGGTGAAAGCGATGGCGGCCTGTTTCTTCAAGGCCGAGACGCTCGTCGTCGAGAAGGTCGAGAAGGACGAGGGCCCGCGCGCCGACACGTCGCTCGAGAAACTGGCATCGCTCAAGCCGTCGTTCGAGAAAGACGGAAGCGTGACGCCCGGCAATGCGCCGAGTCTCAATGACGGAGCGAGCGCGCTGGTGGTGACGTCTCTGGCATTCGCGAAAGCTCACCGTCTCACTCCACTGGCTCGCATTACCGCGTACGCCACGGGCGGTGGAGAACCGCAAGACTTGTTCTTTGCCCCAATCATCGCCGTGCAGAATCTCATGAAGAAGACAGGTATGGGCATCGGGGATTTCGATCTCATCGAAGCCAACGAGGCCTTCGCGGTGCAGGCCCTCGCCGACGGGCGCGCCCTCGGCTGGGATTGGGCCCGCGTCAACGTGCATGGCGGCGCGATCGCCCTGGGACATCCGATCGGCGCCTCGGGCGCGCGCGTGCTCACGACGTTGTTGTACGCCCTGAAGCAGTACGGCAAGTCCACCGGCCTCGCCACCTTGTGTCTCGGCGGCGGCAATGCGGTCGCCCTCAGCGTGGAGACTCTCTGATGCAACAGGAACTCGTCCGCTCCCGGCCCATCGAGCTGCGCAAGACCATCAGCGTAGTGCTCGGTGCCGCGTTCGTCGCGCTCGCCGCGCAAGTCTCGGTCCCCCTCCCGGGCACGCCCGTCCCGATGACGCTGCAGCCGCTTGCGGTGCTGCTCGTCGGCGGCCTCCTGGGCGCGCGCCTCGGGGCCGCCAGTATGGTCCTGTACCTCGCGCTCGGCATCGCCGGGCTGCCGGTGTTCACGCCCACGGTGCCGCTTTTGGGTATCGCGCGTCTGCTGGGACCGACGGGCGGGTATTTGCTCGCGTATCCGGTGGCGGCGTGGGTGGTGGGGGCGTTGATAACCCCGGGGCATCGCCCCGGGGTTAACACACCCTATTGGGTTCGCACCGCCCTTGGCGTGTTGGCCGGGCTCGTGCTCATCCACGTCGGAGGCCTGGCGCAGCTCGTCATCCTTACGGGCAACGTCGAGGGGGCGGCCCGGCTCGGGACATGGCCGTTCCTGCTGGGAGACCTCGCCAAGCTGGCGGTCGCCGTGGCCGCCCTGACCAAGCTCACTCCTGCGGTTCGCGCGCGCCTCTGATGGCGCGCGTTTCGTTTGAGGGAGCGAAGCGCGTCGCGATTGGGCTGGGATGGATCCTTCTTTTTGTCGGCATCGGCGTCGGCGTCATCTGGGGCGCGTCGGAACTGGTGCCGGGGTGGGGCGGGCAGGAATGGTCGATTGCGCGCACCGGCATCTTCGAGGTCCTGGGCTTCGGCCTCGCGACTTGGATCGTCGGGCGCGTGCTCAAGAGGTATTCGTGGTCGGAACTCGGGTGGCGTCGTCCGGCCGTCGTGCCGTGGCTGCACGGGATCGCGATCGGCGCGCTCATGGCGTCGCTCGCGATCGGCTTGGCGGTCTTGCTCGACGGGGCGCGCGTGCGCGTCACCGGCGATTGGAGCGCCTGGCCACGGATCGGGGTGCCACTCGTGATCGGCTTGATCTTCGCGGCCCTCGGCGAAGAGCTCGGCTTTCGCGGGTTTCCGCTGCGCCGCTTTTCGGACGTGTTCGGCGTCCTGCCTGCGATGTTGCTGCTGGCGGTGCTGTTCGGCTTGCTGCACGCCAAGAATCCCAGCGCGACCGTATTCAGCACGGTGAACGTCGCCCTCGCGGCGATCTGGTTGTCCGTCGCGTTCTTCTCCGCGGGCGGCATGGCGCTGGCATGGGGCGCGCACTTCGGCTGGAACGCCGGCCTCGCCATCCTCTTCGACGCGCCCGTGAGCGGGTACGCGTTCCAGGTGCCCGTCGTCGAGTACGCATCCGGGTCACACGCGTGGGTAGACGGCGGCGCGTTCGGCCCCGAGGGTGGCCTCGTGTCGACGATCTCGCTGTTCGCCGGGACGCTCTACCTGCTGACCCGCAAAGGCGCGTTCGAGGACGCCGCCCTGTGAGCCGCGTGGCGGTCGTCGGGGCGGGGACGATGGGCAACGGCATCGCGCACGTGTTTTCTCAGGCCGGGTGGGAGACGGTGCTGATCGATTCGTCGGCGGACGCCATCGCCCGCGGCATGGGCACGATCGAGAAGAATACGGAAAGACAGGCGTCGAAAGGCGTGATGACGGCGTCTGAACGTCGCGAACTGCTCGCGCGACTTAGTACGTCGACGTCCCTCGAAGCTGCGAAGGACGCCGAGATGGTCGTCGAGGCCGCGACCGAGGATCCGACAACCAAGTTCACGCTTTTTCACGCACTTTCACGCATTACCACGCCGTCAACGATCCTTGCCAGCAACACCTCATCTATCTCTATCACAGAGATCGCCAAGCACACCGACCGCCCAGCCAACGTCATCGGCATGCATTTCATGAATCCAGTACCGATCATGAAACTCGTGGAAGTGATACGTGGCAAAGAGACGTCGGACGAGACGGCAATGAAGGTTGTGGAGGTTGTGAAGGTTCTGAATAAGACGCCAGTCGAGGTAAACGACGCTCCAGGCTTTGTATCAAACAGAGTGCTGATGCCGATGATCAACGAGGCGATCTTCTGCGTGCAGGACGGCATCGCGACGGCTGCGGGCGTGGACGAGGTGATGAAGCTCGGCATGAACCACCCGATCGGCCCACTCGCGCTCGCGGACCTGATCGGCCTGGATGTGTGTCTCTCGATCATGAAGGTCCTGCAAGAAGGACTCGACAGAGAGAAGTACCGGCCGGCGCCGCTGCTCGAGAAGATGGTGGCGGCGGGGCAGCTGGGCCGGAAGTCAGGGCAGGGGTTCTATGCCTACCGCGACTGAGCAACTCCAGGTAGTCGAGCTGGCGCGCGAGTTCGCGCGCGAAAAGATCGAGCCCCATGCTGCCGAGTGGGACCGCACCAAGCACTTCGCGCGTGACGTGATCGACGAAATGGGCAAGCTTGGATTCCTCGGCATGTGTGCGCCGGAGGAGTACGACGGGATGGGGCTCGACGCGCTCACGTACATCATGGCGCTGGAAGAAATCGCCGCGGCCGACGCGTCGATTGCCGTCTCCATGGGGATCCACAACGCGATCCCGACCACGATGCTCGTCAAGCATGGTACGGCGGCGCAGAAGGAGCGCTGGTTGCGGCCGATGGCGCGCGGCGAGATGCTCGCGGGCTTCGCGCTCTCCGAGGCCGACGCCGGGTCCGACCCGGCGTCGTTGCGCGCCCAGGCAGTACGCGATGGGCAGGAATGGGTGCTTTCGGGCACAAAGGCCTGGGCGTCGAACGCGGGGACGGCCGACCTGATGATGATCATGGTCCGTACCGACAGTCCCGACGCGCGCCGTGGTGCAAAGGGAATCTCGACGTTCATCGTGCCGACAAAGACGAAGGGCTATCGCCCGGGGAAACCCGAGGACAAGATGGGGCTCCGCGCGTCGAACACGGCGACGATCGCGCTCGAGGACCTGCGCCTGCCGGCCGATGCGCTGCTGGGCGAAGTGGGGATGGGGTTCGTGTACGCCATGGAGGGCCTCGACGCGGGGCGGCTCGGCATCGGGGCGCAGGCGGTGGGGATCGCGCGGCGCGCGCTCGAGCACAGCATCAAGTATTGCGCCGAGCGGCGCCAGTTCGGTCAGCCGATCGCCGAATTCCAGGCGGTGCAGTTCAAGTTGGCCGACATGGCGACGCGGACCGAAGCCGCCCGCGCCCTGGCCCATCGCGCGGCGGCCCGCAAGGATGCAGGTGAGGATGTCACGGCGTTCGCGAGTATGGCGAAGCTGTTCGCATCCGAGACGGCGATGTGGGTGACGACCCAGGCGATTCAACTCTTTGGCGGGTACGGCTACATGCGGGATTTTCCCGTCGAGAAACTCTTTCGGGATGCAAAGGTCACCGAGATCTATGAAGGCACCAGCGAAATCCAGCGCATCGTCATCGCGCGCGCTCTCGCTCGCCCCGCACACGGCTAAAGAGGATCCGAGCGCCTTCTTCGCCCTGCTCGAGGAGCACGAACACGAGCAGGTGAGCTTCTGCTACGAGCCGTCGTCGGGGTACCGCGGGATCATCGTGATTCACGACTCGACGCTCGGCCCGGCGCTGGGCGGCACGCGCTTCTGGCACTACAAGACCGATCGCGAAGCCCTGATCGACGCGCTGCGTCTCGCGCGCGGCATGACCTACAAGGCCGCCGTGGCCGGATTGAACCTGGGCGGCGGCAAGAGCGTCATCATCGGCGACAACAAGACCAAGAACCGCGAGCCCGTGTTTCGGGCTCACGGCCGTCACGTGCAAGCCCTGGGTGGACGGTACATCACCGCCGAGGATGTCGGCACGTCGACGGGGGACATGGAATACATCAAGGCCGAGACCGATCATGTCACCGGGTTGATCGGCAAGTCTGGGGATCCGTCGCCTGTGACGGCGTTCGGTGTGTACCGCGGCATCAAGGCGTGCGCCAAGCACCGCTACGGTTCCGACTCCCTCAACGCCAGGACCGTCGCCATTCAGGGGTGCGGCAACGTCGGCTACTACCTGGCGCAGCTCCTCGTCAGCGAGGGTGCGCGATTGATCGTGGCGGACATCGACGCGGCCCGGGTGCAGAAGGTCGTCGAGGAGTTCCGCGCCCAGGCCGTGAAGCCTGAGGAGATCGTCGGCGTCAAGGCCGACATTTTCGCGCCGGGCGCGCTGGGCGGGATCATCAACGACGAGACGCTGCCCAAGCTCCAGGTCGAGATCGTGGCGGGTGGGGCGAACAATCAACTCGCCGAGGAGCGTCACGGCGACGAGTTGGAGAAAAACGAGATCACCTACGCGCCCGACTACGTCATCAACGGCGGTGGGTTGATCAATGTGAACGCCGAGCTGCAGGGGTGGACGATGGAGCGCGCGCGCAACAAAGCGGGCGAGATCTACGACACGATCCTGCGGGTGTTCGAGATCGCCGAAGAGGAAGGGATTCCCAGCTATCGCGCGGCCGACCGGCTTGCCGAACAACGCATCGCGGCGATCGCGAAGGTGAGGCAGAACTTTGTCTGAGAAGATCTACGTCGGGGCTGATCACGCGGGGTTCGACCTCAAGCAGCAGCTCGTGGCTGAGCTGAAGAAGCTCGGGTACGAGCCGATCGACGTCGGTCCCAAGGCGCTCGACCCGGCCGACGATTTCCCCGACTACGCGAAGCCCGTGGCCGAGGCGGTGAGCCAGGGAACCGCGCGGCGCGGCGTCCTGACGTGCGGAACCGGCCTGGGGATGTCCTACACGGCGAACCGGTTCCCGCATGTTCGCGCTGCCGTGGCCTGGAGTCCCGAAGTCGCGGAGTTGGCGCGCAAGCACAACGATGCGAACATCCTCGTGTTGCCTTCCCGCTTCGTGAGCCCAGCGGAGGGACTCGAGATCCTGCACAAATGGCTCGACACCAAATTCGAGGGCGGCCGTCATCAGCGCCGCGTGGAGAAGATCGAACAGTGATCGATCGTCATGCGGCTCTAGGCGAAGTGGATCCCGCGATCGCGGCCTTGATCAAACGCGAGGTCGCGCGCCAGGAGCACGGCCTCGAGCTGATCGCGAGCGAGAACTTCTGTTCGCTCGCGGTGCTCGAGGCCATGGGCAGCGCGCTCACGAACAAGTACGCGGAGGGCCTGCCGAAGAAGCGCTATTACGGCGGCTGCGAGGTCGTGGACGAGGTGGAGCAGCTGGCGATCGACCGGGCGAAGCAGCTATTCGGCGCCGAGCACGCCAACGTGCAGCCGCACTCGGGCGCCCAGGCGAACATGGCGGCATATCTCGCCGTGGCGAAGCCGGGCGACACGCTGCTCGGTCTGGCGTTGCCGCACGGTGGCCATCTCACGCACGGCTCGCCGGTCAACTTCTCGGGGACGCTGTTCCGGGCGGTGGCGTACGGCGTGCACGAAGACACCGGGCTGATCGACTACGATCAGCTGCGGGACGTGGCGCGCAAGGAACGACCGCGCATCATCATCGGCGGCGGCAGCGCGTACGCGCGCATCGTGGATTTCGCCGCGATGCGGGCGGTGGCCGACGAGGTGGGCGCGGTGTTCGTGGTGGACATGGCCCATTTCGCGGGGCTCGTGGCGGGGGGAGTGTACCCCTCGCCGGTGCCACACGCGCAGATCGTCACGACCACGACGCACAAGACGCTGCGCGGGCCGCGCGGCGGGATGATTCTGTGTACGGCGGAGTACGCCAAGGCCGTCGATAAACAAGTGTTCCCCGGTACGCAGGGCGGGCCGCTCGAGCACGTGATTGCGGCGAAGGCGGTGTCGTTCCTCGAGGCGCTGAGCCCGGAGTTCAAGACCTACGCGAAGAACGTCGTGAACAACGCGCAGGCGCTGGCGATGGCGCTCGTGAAGCGCGGCTACGCGATCGTCTCGGGCGGCACCGACAGTCACCTGATGCTCGTCGATCTGCGCCCCAAAGGCCTCACGGGGAAGGACGCCGAGCAGCTGCTCGATCGCGCCGCGATCACCGTCAACAAGAACACGATCCCGGGCGACCCGCAGTCGCCGTTCGTGACGAGCGGCATCCGGCTCGGCACCTCGGCGCTGACGACGCGCGGGTTCGGGGTGGTGGAAATGGATCGGGTCGCGGATCTGATCGATACCGTCCTGACGAAGCGGGACGACACGACGGTCGCGAACGTGAAGAAGGAGGTCCGGGAGTTGGCGGATGCGTTTCCATTATATGGGGAGAAGCGGAAGACGGTGGGGGTGAGGTAGGGATGCAGAAGCGTGGCTTCATCTGCTTCGGCTTGGCTGTCCTCCTGGTCGTGGTAGCCGCCATCAGCATCGATCTCGACGGCGCGAACGTGTTGACGTTGATCATGCTCGCTGCGGCGGCACTCCTCTTCATCATCGGGTTCATCCTCGTTGGCCTCGGTCCTCGCACGGACAAGCAGGGCAAGCGGGCCCAGCCCTAAGGCCTCTGCCCCAATGCCTCGCCGCTCGGTCGCCGCGCTCGCTCTCGCCCTCGCCGCGCTCATCGGCTGCCGCGAGGCCTCTCGGGAAGAGGTCGCGCGAGGCCAAGCCGTCACCGACTCGATCGTGGCCGCCGTGCACCGCAGCCTGAGAACCGGCGTTAAGAAGGAGACGAGTGAGGTCTTTATGGAAAGCAGCGTCGAGGAGCCACCCGAGGTTCTGTCGGGACCGACCTTGCGCTATCCGGCGTGGCTGAGAGAACAGGGGATTCAGGGACGGGTGGTCGTTCAGTTCATCGTGGACTCGCTCGGCCGCGCGGAGCCATCATCGATCAAGGTGATCGAAACCCCGAACGCCGGCTTCGACTCGACGGCGGCGCACTACGTCCGGCACGCGCGGTTCAAGCCCGGCATCGTCCACGGCAGGCCGGTTCGGGTCTTGATCAACCTCCCCATCGATTTCAAGGTCACACAGTAGCTAACGGGCAGGGACGTCCTTTAGGACGCGCGCTCTGGCCGAGCCGGCCCTTTAGGGCACGGTTAAACGACGCCGGCGTCGATCTCCCAATCCTGAAGTCGATACCCCATCTCGAAAGTCGACAATCCCATCAGAAGAACCCTGTGCCCGTGGTTGTTTTTATCCGTGTCCTAAAGGACCGGCTCGGCCACTACACGCGCCCTGAAGGGCGAACTTCCCCGTGTTTGCGTTCCTGCCCCCGGACGTACTCCGCGACCCGCCGCAGCTGCTCGACGCCCACCGACCGCAAATCGTAGCCCTGCGCCCACTGCAACGGCGTGTGCTCGGCGAACCCGTCCCGATTCGCCAATCGCGCGCTCGCGCCCTTCAATCCTTGAACCATCCGGGGCACGTCGAACGTGGCGGGCAACTCGAGCAGCATGTGGACGTGATCCGACACCACGCCGATCTCGATCGCCCGCGCCCCGTGCCGCATCGCTTCTTCTATCAGAAACCGGCACAAGAACTCGGCCACGCGCTCGCGGATCAATGGCGCGCGCGCGAACGTGGTCCAGGAGAGGTGAGCGTAGATCCGTACTGGCATGGAGGCGAGCATAACACCGAAGGCCCAGAGCATCGTCACCAAAACGCCGCGTGCGACGTCCTTTAGGACGCGTGATCTGGCCGAGCCGGTCCTTTAGGACACGGTAAAACCCGAGCTCGACGTTCTCCCTGTAGTTGTAAGGTGCCCCGCCCGTCGTATGACCGTGTCCCAAAAGCCTGCCCTGAGCGCGGCTCTCCTTATGACCTTTAGTGCGCGCGCCCTTGTGGCACACGGGACCGGCGGACACGTTTTGCAGTCATGACTCGGCTCCCACTAGAGAGGGGGATCTCATGAGGGCAAGACACCTCGCTGTCGCCGTCGGCTTGATGCCCCTGCTCTTGGCGGGCTGCGGCCTGATCATTTCCCACGGGCCTCCGATCGGTCACGAGCAGATGCCGGCGTTCTCCTGTACTGAAAGCACGACTGGACCGGCGCTCGATCTGGTTTGGGCGGGCCTCAACGTGTTCGGCGCCGCCGCCGCGTCGTCTGATCCGGGCTCCTACGACAACCCCGACGAAATCGTGGCCGTTGGCCTTGCGTGGGGGGTGGTCTCGAGCGTCTCGGCCGCCGCGGGATTCAGGAAGGCGAAAGAATGCCGCGCGGCTTTGCTGCTGTTGGCCCAACGAAACGGTGGGCCCGCCGCTGGAGGTGCAGCCGCTGCGCAGTTCGGACCCGTCGTGGTACAGACGGTCGTCCTCGCGCCTGCGGCGGATACCCTGGCGGCTGGCGAACAGACTCAGCTCGTGGCGACGGCGCGCGGGTCGAGTGGCGCCGAGATTCTGAACCGAGATTTCGCGTGGTCTTCCTCGAACGACGCGATCGCATCCGTCAGCAACGCGGGTCTGGTGACCGCGCACGCCCCAGGCAGCGTGGTGATCGCCGCCAACACGAGCAATGTGGTCGGCACGGCGAGGATCCTCGTTACCGCGCCGAGGTGAAGCACCTCCCACGATGCGCGAGCCTTGGGTCCGCTTCCTTGCCTGGTCCGAGGTTGTCAGCGGCGCCGCCGGGGTTCTAAGCTACCTGTGGCTCCTCGCCCTCTACCCGGGGATCCCCACCTTGTCGGCGCTGCTCGCGCTGACTTTTTTCGGCGCCAACGTGGTCGCGGGCTATCGGCTCCTCCGGGGTCGTGGCTCCGGTGCCAGGCTCTCCTTCGTGTTGCAGATCCTCCAAGTCTTGGTGCTGAACGCCGGCGTCGCCTACATCGCGCGTGCCGGCCTTCATGTGACCTTCGCCATCGCCTCCACTGGCGCCGGCTTCTTCGCGGGACCCTCCGCGAGCTTTGCGGCGGTGTCGTCGTCGAACGGCGGAGGTTTTAATGCCGCGGGCATCGGGTACGCCCTGACTCTCGGCTGGTGGGTGGAGCCGATCCAACAAGCGGGCTTCGCGATCGGCATCAACTTCGTGGCACTCTTCTTCACGATGCGCTTGTGGCGTTCGCCGCTGCTGACGCACGAAGATCCCGTGCCCCCGGTGGTGTCGTTGCGCTCGTCACCGATTTACCGTCGCTGGGCCCTCCCGGTGTTCATGGCCGTGCTCGTTGTCGTCGGGCTCTGGGTGGCCCTCGGTGGGTACGACCGTCTGACGAAGCCGAACCCGCGCTGGGCCCTCCCGAACGGAGACACCGTCGAGATCCTGGTCTACAACAACCAGTACGAGGCGTCATACCGCATTCAGGAGAAGACGGTTCAGGCGAGTCACTATCTGTGGGTGCAGTTTCGCAGTGACCTGACGGATCGAGACCGGGACCACGGCGCTGCCGTCGCCGTCGCCCAGGTGGTCTGTCCGCACGCCGACAGCCTCGACATTCACCGCGTGCAGGTGCAGCCGAGTCGCACGAGATTCTGGGGATTCTACAGATACAGCCGCACCTATTGGTTCGAGGCGGGTCCGGCTGGGCGCTGCGAGGAGACCGCGGACGGCTAGGTGCCCTTCCGCTCCACCACCGTCGCCACCACCCGCACGCCGGACGCCCGCGCGATCTCGATAGCCTCTTGAACCCGGCCGAACGGCAGCAGGCTGTCCGCCTTGAAATACAAGATCCGATCTTCCGTCCGGTGGGCATACAGAGTCTCGAGCCGTTCACGCAACGCATCCGCAGCAATCCCACGCGGCGCATTCTCCGCCGGTCCCCCGCCGCTGATCGACAGGGAATAGGCCCCACGTCGATCGAGGATCAGCGTGATCTCGCCGGGTTCCTCGGGTCGTATGTCCGCATGGTCGCTTCGGGGTAACGCAACCCGGGACTCGATGATCGGGGTGACGATCATGAAGATGATCAGGAGCACGAGCATCACGTCGATCATCGGGGTGACGTTGATTTCGGGGCGGGCGGGCATCGGTTAGGCTCCCGAGTGGCGTTCGTTTGCACGTTAGGTCGCCGATCTGACTCCGGAGGCACGAGCGAGTGACAGGACGGTTACAGCCCGATGAG
>Ga0193697_1000475_pt1 | contig 14055 bp, 12 predicted proteins | sample L3m2metaG_FD_145073 | JGI IMG/M metagenome (GOLD analysis project Ga0193697, IMG submission 145073) | Soil microbial communities from a riparian zone of the East river system, Colorado, United States - L3m2 | ecosystem: Environmental > Terrestrial > Soil > Riparian zone | place: USA: East River... | reverse complement strand
CGTCACGAAACTCGGCCCACCTACGATCGACCCCGCGCGGATCTGCGCCGTCACGTTCACCAACAAAGCCGCTGAAGAGATCGTCGCCCGCCTGAAGCACGACATCACGCGCGGCACCATCCACGCTCTTTGCCTCGGCATCCTGCGTGAGTTCACGGAGGCGGCGGGGCTCCCGAACGGCTTCGGCGTGGCCGACGAACCCTACCAGCACGGCGTCCTCTCCCGACTCAAGATTCGCAAGGAGCGCCGCGGCGGTGTGCTCGTCCGCTTCGGGCTGCACCGCTCGGTGGACTACCGCCTCACCGCCGAAGACGCCTCGCTCTACCGCGAGTACACGTCGTACCTCGCGCGCCGGCACATGGTCGATTTCGATGACTTGATCGCCAAGACGGCGGCGCTCCTCAAGAACCGCGGCGACGTCGCCGATACGCTCGCGGCGCGGTGGGACTATCTGCTCGTGGATGAGTTCCAGGATGTGAACGCACTCCAGTACGAGATTCTCAAGCGCCTGGCGCTGCCGCACGGCAACTTCTTCGCGGTGGGCGACGACGAGCAGTCGATCTTCTCCTGGACGGGGGCCGATCCGCAGGTGCTGGAGCGCTTCCGGCGCGACTATGGGATCGAACGCCCCATCGTGCTCGACAAGAACTGCCGCTCGTCACACCAGATATTCGAGACCGCGCGCCGTGTTCTCGCGCAGAACCCCCGGCTCTTCGAGAAGCAGCTCAGCGCCGACCGCCAGTCGGAGCATGAGGTGCGCGCCCGCGCGTTTCGCGACGAAGACGACGAAGCGACCTGGTTGATCGAGGACATGGTGGCTGATCGCGCCGCCACCGGGGCCCTCGACTGGGGCGACTATGCGATGCTGTATCGCAAGCACGAGGTGGGACAGCATCTCGAGGGGCGCCTCTTGCGGGCGGGGATTCCGTGCCGCCTGGCGCGCGGCCGGTCGCTGATCGAAGACGAAGTGATTCGTTACGTGATCACAGGACTGCGCGTGGTGCGCAATCCCGACGACGCCGCCGCCCTCGACGCGTTTGCCCGCGTGACGCTGTCAGAGCACTTTCTGCAGGAAATCACGGCCGCGATCGAGGGAGACTTCCTGGAGGGTATGCGCGCACTGGCTCAGCGGCGCCCGCGTCTCGACCCCGACACGAGAAAACTGTGGCGCTTCATCTATCAAGTAGAGAACCTGCGCGCGTTGGCACGCTCGCGGCACTCGGTCGCCGCGCTCATTGACGAGATGCTGTCGCAGAGCGTCGGCCTCTATCGCAACGTGCTCGAGGAGCGGCACGATGAGCTGACCGACCCGCTCGAGTTCCCAGGCGCCGTCCCGCTCGCCAAGCGGCTCGAGCAGGCACTCGCGGACGACCGGCCGATTATCATCGAGCCGCAGGGGGGGCTCGAGATCGCGCTCAGGGGGATGCTCGTGGCGGCAGGGATGAGGAATCTGCCCTCGGTCGCCGCCCCGGGGTCAGCCGAGGTGTTGCGACGGACGGATGGAGGTGCGAACGGCCTTGCGCTGACCTTGTTCAAGGCGTTGCAGGTCCTGCACGCCGCAGAGAGCGCTCCCCTCCCGCGCTACGTCACGTTCGACTTCGAGACGACGGACAAGGACGTCGCGACGTGCGGGGTCGTCGAGATCGGTGCCGTGCGCGTGGTGAACGGCGAGATCGCCGATCGGTTTCACACGATGGTCAATCCCTACCAGGCGATTGCGGCCGAGGCCACGAAGAAGGCGCACGGTTACACCGACGCCGACGTGAAAGAAGCACCGTCGTTCGCCGAGGTATTACCACGGTTCCGCGCATTCGTCGGAGACGACATCCTCATCGCGCACAACGGTCAGCATTTCGACATCCCCGTGCTGCGCCGGCTCGCGGCGGGGCGCGAAGGCGTGGACAAGCTCGTCTTCTACGACACGCTGCCCCTCGTGCGGTCGTTGTCGCGCGAGAGCGGCAGCCAGGAGAATGTCGCGGCGCGGCTCGGGATCGACGTGGGCCGGGCACACCACGCGCTGGACGACGCGGTCACGCTTGCCAAGATCTACCAGGTACTCGAGAAGCAACGCGTAGTCCGCGCCCGGAAGTCCCTGCTGGTCAACCTGCTGGATTACCTGGCGTTGGGTATGGCGTTGGAGGGCGAGCGGGGCGTCGGGCGTGGTGAGTGGGACATGCTGTTCGACCGCGCTCGCTACTACACGCTAGGCCGCTACAGCGATGCGCTCGAGTTCTACGAGACGCAGCGAGAAGACACGCGAGCAGAGGCGCCGCCCGTCGAAGACGTCATCGAGCTGCTCGGTGGACAGGGACTGCGGGCCAAGCTGGCCGCGGAGCCTGACCCCGCCGAGCGTTACCCCGCGGCACTGGCACGGCTGCATGCGCTCATGGACAACGACCCCGACCTCACCGTCGCCCAACAAATCGATCGACTGCTGGAACGCGTGGCCTTGTCATCAACCTCCGGTGGCGCCGAGGTCGCGCGCAACCGCGTCACGCTGTTGACGCTGCATTCGACCAAGGGGCTCGAGTTCTCGCGCGTCTACGTCGTGGGCGCGGAGGACTACCAACTCCCGGGCTACCGGGAGACCGTCGACAACCTCGAACACGAGATCGAAGAAGCGCGGCGCTTGCTGTACGTCGGGATGACACGCGCCCGCGACCGGCTCGTGCTCACGCGCGTGGCGGAGCGGTTTGGAAAGAACGCGGGCGCGAGCCGGTTCCTGGATGAGATGGGGCTCAAGACTGAGGCATGATGCTGCTCCCGGCCGTCCTTTGGGTCGCCTTGCAGGGACCGGTGCTCTTGTGGGGCGGCGACGCCGAGGGCGGCGCACCGTTTGTGGAGGCCGACCCGGCTGACGCGTCCCGAGTTCGGGGCTTCGACGTCGAGGTAGCGGAAACCATCGCGCGAGGCCTCGGCCGGCGCGCGCGGTTCGTGCAGGTGCAGTGGTCGTCGATCGATCAGTCGGTCGAGCGCGGCGACTTCGCGATCGGCATGTCGGGCATGGAGGACACGCCGGCGCGCCGCGCACGCCATGCGGTCACCGTGCCCTACTTCGAGTTCCGCGAGGTGCTCGCGGTGCGGCCCCAGGACGCGGGCCGCTGGCGCCGTTTGAGCGATCTCAGAGGCCGGCGCGTGGCGACGCTCGGCGCGACGATGGCGTACGACCTGCTCCTCGCCGCCAAAGACTCGTTCGGCGTGATCCCCGTGTCCTACGACGACGACGTTCACCCCTACTCGGATTTGATTGCCGGACGGGTCGACGCCGTCCTCCTCGATCACACTATCGCGAAGCGGCGGTCATCACCCCGCTTCGTCATTCAACCCGAAGCCGTAGCGACGGGCTACTACGTCGGCGTCCTCGCCAGGGCCGACTCCACGCTGCGCGATTCGGTGGACGCCGTCTTGATCGCGGCGATGCGCGACGGGACACTGGAACGGATCTACCAGCGGTGGGACGTGTGGGATGAGAGCCAGGCGAGACTGTTTGGGAGGGTGGTGGAGGCGAGGCAGGATGTGGTAGGGGCGCAGCATGCTGCGCCCCTACAGAGCGCATCCGTGTGGGCCTACCTCCCATCCCTGGCCCGCGCTGCGGTGATCACGCTGCTCCTCTCCTTCCTTTCTATGGGCATCGCCGTGGTCGTGGGGCTCTCGCTCGCGGCGGCGCGAGTGTACGGGGGAACCGTGACGCGGATGCTGGCGACGGTGTACGTCGAGGTGATCCGCGGCACGCCGCTCTTGTTACAGCTCTTCGTGATTTACTACGGACTCGCGGGCGTGGTGCGACTGCCGGCGTTCCTGGCTGCGATACTCGCGCTGGCGTTCAACTACGCCGCCTACGAAGCGGAGATCTACCGCGGGGCGCTCGAAGCGGTGGCCCCGGCGCAGCTCGAGGCGGCGCGCACACTCGGCTTCTCCGAGACGCAAATCCTGCGATTGGTCCGCGGCCCACAGGCCTTTCGCTACGCGCTGGCGCCGATGACCAACGACTTCGTGGCGCTGCTCAAGGACTCATCGCTCGTGTCGGTGATTACGGTGGTCGAGCTGACAAAGCAGACTGCGATCTACGCGACGAACGTCGGGAGCTGGATCGTGCCGGGGCTCCTGTGCGCCGCCGTCTATCTGGCGATGTCGCTGCCCTTGGCGCGGCTGGCGCGTCGATTCGAGCGCCGCTGGAGCGTCGTATGACAGCGCTCCTCAAGATCGATGCGCTGGGAATACGCCGCGGCGATCGCGACGTGCTGCGCGGGCTGACGCTCGCGGTACAGCGTGGCGAGATCGTCGCGCTCATGGGCGCGTCAGGGGTTGGTAAAACCACCGCGCTCAGGGCCGTGGCCGCGTTACAATCGTTCGACGCGGGGCGGATCGAGGTGGATGGCTTCGGGCTCGCCCCGGGCCCCCTGCCCCGGCAGTCGCAGCTCGGGCCGCTCCGCCGCCGCGTAGGTCTCGTGTTTCAGGCCCACGCCCTGTTCGAGCATCTGTCGGCGCGGGACAATGTGACGCTGGCGCTGCGGCACGTCCGCGGTAAGACTGATGCCGAGGCGCGGGGCGTCGCGGACCGCCTGCTGGGCTCGCTCGAAGTCGGGACGCGGGCGGACGCGCTGCCGCGCCAGCTCTCGGGCGGCGAGGCGCAGCGCGTGGCGATCGCGCGGGCGTTGGCCCTCGATCCGCCGTTGCTGTTGCTCGACGAGCCGACGGCGGCGCTCGATCCGGAGCGGCGGGAATCGCTGGGACAGGTGTTGCGAGATTTGGTGAAGGATGCGAGCCGGGGATTACTCGTGGCGACGCACGATGAAGCCTTCGCGCGCGCCCATGCCGATCGAGTTGTGAAACTCTAGCTACGGAGAGACAGATGAATTGGCTGATGATCGTCTTGCGTCTGGTGCACATCGGGAGCGGAGCGATGTGGGTGGGCATGATGGCATTCATGACGTTCTATCTGACGCCCGCGCTCGCCGAGGTGGGCCCCGACGCCGGCAAAGTGATGCAGGCGCTGCAGAGACAGAAGATCATGATCGTCATGCCGGTGATCGCGCTGCTGACGATCATCTCCGGGATCTGGTTGATGATGCGGCTTTACGCGGGGCCGAGCGACTTCGCCGCGTCGCGTATGGGGATGGCGCTCAATGTCGGGGCGCTCTCGGCGATCGTGGCGTTCCTGATCGGCGTCATCTTCATGCGGCCGCTGATGGAGAAAGCGATGGCGACGACAGACCCCGCGGAGGCGCAGAAGCTGCGCGCCCGCGGGGGCATGTTGAGTCAGTGGGTGGCCCGGCTGCTGATGCTGGCCCTGGGTGCGATGGCCGTCGCGCGCTACCTCTAGGCCACGGCGCCCAGGAACTTCTCGACATCGGCGAGGCGGGTCGCGGGCTTGGCGCCGACGACCTCCTCGCTGATCAGCTCGGCCGACTCGAGGGCTTCGCGCAGGATCTCGCGGCCGCGCTTGGTGAGCACGGCGTAGCCCACCCGGCCGTCGCGCTCGTCGGTCTGGCGCGAGACGAGCCCGATCTTCTCGAGCGGGATGAGGATGCGCGTGACGGCCGAGGCGGTGAGGCCCAGCTCGCGGGCCAGGTCGACGCGGCGCAGGCGGCCGTCTTCGGCCCGGCTGATGTGGAGCAGCACGATGAAGTCGCCGAAGCTCATGCCGTGCCACGACCCCAGGCGGCCGTCGAAGCGGCGCGAGAGGACGGCTTGGGCGCGGAACAGGGCGATGCAGAGGCTCAGGGAATCGGAGATGGTGATCATAGATACCTAGATGGTAGTTGTGGGATACTTGATATGTCACGTATATAACAAGTATGACCCGCTAAGGGAAGGCGCCCAGGCCCAGTTCACGCCGCCCCCCACTCCCGCGCCTCGGTCCATCCTCACCCCCTTTCCCCCTCTCCCGGCGTCTCCGTGTGTCCTCACCCCCTTGCCCCCTCTCCCGGCGTCTCCGTGTGTCCTCACCCCCTTTCCCCCTCTCCCTTCGGGAGAGGGGGGACGATGGGTGGGGTTCGCGTTGTTTTGGTTACCGCGCGCCGCGCGGACCCTCCTACGATGGCTCGATGGATCCGCTGCGCCGAGTATCACCGGCTCAGAAGTTCGCCCTTGCACGCCAGCTCCGGTTGAACCCTACGCCTGCCGAGCGGCACGCGTGGTCGCTCCTTCGCAACCGTGGTGTGCTCGGACTCAAGGTCCGGCGCCAACATGTCCTGCACGGCTTCATCGTGGATTTCTATTGCATCGGGGAACGCCTGGTCGTGGAATTGGACGGAGATGTTCACGCCACCGATCGGCAGGGTTACGATGCAGCGCGAGCCGCGTTCCCCGAAGCCGCTGGTTATCGAGTGATTCGCATCCGAAACCGGGAGGTCTCGCGCACAAACCTCGAGACGCTATTGAGAGAGCGGCTCAGGAAGCCGCTCATCGTCCCCCCTCTCCCGAAGGGAGAGGGGGACAGGGGGTGAGGACGGAACGGCGGGCGGGCCCTCACCCCCCTTACCCGGGACGTTTGCCCCGTCAGGCCATATCTTGGTCCCATGCCCGACCCCTCTACCCTCGACCTCCTTGCCAAGGCCCTCGGCCCCAAGTACGAGGTCAAAAAGCTCGTCGGCCAGGGCGGTTTCGCCGAGGTCTACGAGGTGTGGGACAAGGATCTGGAGCGGCGCCTGGCCGTGAAGGTGCTGCGCGCCGACGTCGCCTGGACGCCGGGGACGATCGAGCGCTTCCAGCGCGAGACCCGCGCCGCCGCGAAGCTCGAGCACCCCAACATCCTGCCGATTCACTTCGTCGGTCAGGGCGAAGGGCTCGCGTACTACGCGATGCCGTTCGTGGACGGGATGTCCCTGGGCGAGCTGCTCAAGCGCTCGGGAGCGCTGCCCGCCGAGCGGGCGCTCGCGATCATCATTCCGATCCTCGATGCGCTGGAGCACGCCCATCGGGCCGGGTTGCTGCACCGCGACGTGAAGCCCGACAACATCATGCTCGACACGCAGCGCGGCCGGCCCCTGCTCGTGGACTTCGGGATCGCGCGACGCATCGATGCCGATGCCGGCGCCAGCCTCACGCAGACGGGTCTTGTGATCGGGACACCGCATTACATGAGCCCCGAGCAGGCCCTGGGCGACCCCAACCTCGGCCCCGGCTCGGACCTCTACTCGCTCGGCGCCGTGCTCTTCCAGATGGTGACGGGTGCCCCGCCCTTCGACGGTGACTCGTCGCAGCAGATCGTCGGCAAACACATCGCCGACCCGCCGCCGAGGGCGTCGGACATGAACCCGAAAGTGCCCCGCGAGCTGTCGGAAGTGATTCTGCGCCTCCTCGAGAAGCAGCCGGCGGACCGGTTCCATTCGGCCGCGGAAGTCATCGCGGCACTCGAGAGCGACAAGCAGCCGGGCAACATGCGCTCGCGCGCGAGCGCGGCGGCGGCGGCGACCGAGTTGCTGGTGAGTGGGGCCAGGACGGCGCCGAGGACGGGCGCGCGGCCCGGCCGGACGGCCACACGCGGTGCGCCGCGGCGCATCGGTCTGATCGTCGCCGCGATCGTTCTCGTGGTCGTCGCGCTCAGCGCCGTCGCGCTGATGTTCCGATCCCCGACGCTCGTCTTCGAGAACCGCCTGGGCGGCATCGTCGTCGTGCAGGTGGCCGGGGAGGAGCGGCGCATTCTTCCAGGCGGGTCATTTACCCTGAAACCGGAGCGCGGACGCCGGCTGCAGCTGTCGTGGCGACTCGACCGGCAAACGGGCGCGGTGTTCGGCGATACGGTGACGTTCGAGCGAGCGGGGGCCGGGATGCGTGTCAGGGCGACCGCGAGTCCCAAGGGCGGCAATTACTTCGCGCCGCTGATCACGAACGAAACCGGCAAGCCGCTGACGATTACGATCAACGCGGGGCTCGCCGGGGCGATGTCGTGCAGCTGCACGGTGCCGCCGGGGGCGGTGCGGATGGAGATCGGCTACTACGCGTTGTTCGCGAACTCGACGGTGCGGGCCGAGGAGGTGGGGGCCCCGCGCACGGCGACGTTCAAGGACCTGGGCCCGCAGGTGGATGCGACGACTGGACGAGTGGGGCTGCTGTTTAGGGGGGTGGATTTGAGATAACCCAGTCCCCTGGCCGTTAAAACCCCCTCTTGACATGTTACTACTACACCTGTAAATCTACGCCTGTAGATCAACCACGAGGCTTACAGACCATGCCGGAGCGCCATCAACTCACCGAGCTGCAGCTCGCCATCCTCCGCGTCGTCTGGGACAAGGGCGAGGCGACTGTGCAAGACATCTGGGAAGCCCTGCACCCCGAACGCGGGCTCGCCCAGACCACCATCGCCACCATGCTGTCGCGCCTCGAGCGCCGCGGCGTCGTGACCCGCCGCGCCCAGGCTCGCCAGTACCACTACCGCGCGGCCGTGACCGAACCGGAAGTGCAGCACTCGATGGTCGGCGAGTTGACCGAGCGCCTCTTCGACGGCGACGTCACTGCCCTCGTCCAGCACCTGCTGCAGGGTGAAGACGTCAGCCCCGGTGACATCGCCAAGATCCGCGAATTGATCGAGCGCGCGGAAACGAACGCTCCGGAGGCCAAATGAACGCCTTCGCCTCCAGCCTGCTCGCGTGGCTGCTCACCTACGCCATCCACAGCACGGTGCTCTTGGGGCTAGCCTGGTTCGTCACGCGCCGCTGGCGCCTCGAGCCTTCGGCGACTGACCTGCTGTGGAAAGTCGCGCTGCTCGCTCCTCTCGTTACCGGCACGATCCAATCGCGGCTCGAGCTGTCGACGCCGGCGGCGGTGCGGTTGCCGGTGGCTACACCAGCGACACTGGCTGACCCCGGGCGACAGCCCGGGGTTGGGGCTCCGACTCTCACTGACCCGGCCTCGGCGGTCCCAGAAACCCCGGGCTACCGCCCGGGGTTAGCCAACCCGACTTCGTCCCCAGTGTCATTCCCCCTGGTTCTCGTGCTGGTCTGGGGCGTCATCGCCCTCGGATCGTCGCTCTACTACCTCGCGCGGCGGTTGATCCTGGTGGGCCGCTTGGCCGATCGCCGAGCGGTGAGCGACGGGGCCCTGGTCGCGACGCTCGCGGAGCTGAAGCAGACCACCGGATACCGGCGGCGCGTGCACCTCACGATGGCCCGGACGATCTCGAGTCCCGTGGCCCTCGGCCTCTCGGAGATCTGTGTGCCCGAGATGGCGGTCTCAGAGCTTGGCATGGAGCAGCAGCGCAGCATGCTGGCGCACGAGTTGGCGCACCTGGCGCGGCGCGATTCCCTGTGGCTCGCGGGCGCGACCCTGATCGAGCGTTTCTTCTTCTTCCAGCCGCTCAACAAGCTCGCGCGCCGCGAGCTCGAGACGACGGCTGAATACCTGAGTGACGAGTGGGCCATGCAAAAGACCGGATCGGCAGTTTCGCTCGCGAAGTGTCTGGCCACGGTGGCCGAATGGATCCAGGCCTCGCCGTTGGGCGTGCCCGTGGCGGGCCTCGCCGAGCGGCGCTCGCTGCTCGTTTCGCGCATCGCGCGACTGCTCGAGAGTCGTCGAGTGTCGAGCCCCGCGGCGCGGCTCGGTTGGGCCGCGGCCGCGCTGCTCGGGGTGGTCGTGACGATCGCCGCCGCGCCGAGGGTGTCCTCACCCCCTATCCCCCTCTCCGTTCCGGAGAGGGCGGACGAGGTACGTTCCCCCTCTCCCGAAGGGAGAGTGGGCCAGGGGGTGAGGACCGGAACGGGGGGTGAGGCCACCCCTCAGGACACGGGAGTCGTCAACGCGCTGATCGCCCGCCTCAAGGACGAGAACGCCAGTGTGCGTCGCGCAGCGGCGCAGTCGCTCGGACGCCTGGGCGACGCCCGCGCCGTGACGGCCCTGATCCCCGTGCTCTCGGACTCGGACGCCGAAGTGCGCGCGACGGTGATCGACGCACTCTCTAACCTCGAGGACCCCAGAGCCATCGACCCGATTGTCGCGTTGCTCAAGGACCCGGAGACCGACGTGCGACACAACGCCTTGAACGCTCTCTCGCACTGGGAACGAGGCGTACCCACCGCGCCGGTTATCGCTCTCCTGGACGATCCTGACGCCGACGTGCGGCGTGAAGCGGTCAACCTGCTCGATCACCTGGAAGCCCGTTCGGCGGGACCCGCGATCGCCAAGCTGATTCACGATCCCAATGCGGACGTGCGCCGCAACGTGGTCGAAGCCATGGGCAACATGCACGATCAGAGCGGCGCCGCTGCCATCACCGAGGCGTTGAACGACCCGGACCCGGACGTGCGCCACGAAGCGCTCGACGCCCTGAACGAACTGAAAGCGCCCATCGCCGAAGCGACGCTCTTGAAGATGATGGCCGACGTGAACCCCGACGTGCGCCAATCGGCCGCCCATATCGCCGGCGATCGCTCGGTGATCGCGGCTATCCCCGCGCTGCGGCGCCTGATCGACGATCCCAAGAGCGACGTGCGCGAGAGCGCGACCGAAGCCCTGGGGAACATCGCCGACCCCGCGGCGCGATCGGCGCTGCGCGCTGCGCTGCAGTCGCCCGATCCCAAGGTCCGCCGCGCCGCGGCCGAAGCACTGGGGCAGGAGCCATGATGCGGGCGCTGCAAGTCTTGATCATCGCGCTGGCGGCGGGCGTGACGTCCTCACCCCCTGGCCCCGTCCACGCCTTCGTCGGTCCTCACCCCCTGACCCCCTCTCCCTTCGGGAGAGGGGGAACGACGGAGCGGCCCGGTGCCGATTCCGTTCGAGTCGCCTCGTTCCTCAGCGCGCTGGCGCGCACCGATCCCGTGATCTGCGACCTGATCGGCGATCAACTCGGCAACTTCTGGTGGGGCGGCCAGCCGGCGCGCCTGGGGCGTTTCGACGACGCGGCCAACGTCCAGGGCGCGAAGGATTCCCTGGCCGGCACCATCACCGATCCCCGCGCGGTGTCGCTGCTGGTCGCGACGCTCGGCACCGACAACCAGTGCGTGCGGCGAGTCGCGGCGAAGCTGCTGGGGCAAAGTGCCATTGCTGCCAAGGCGCTGAACGATTTGCTGGACAACGCGTCGCCGCGGATTCGCGAGAGCGCGGCCTATGCCGCGGGCGTCGGTGAGCGGCGCGAGACCCGCGCCGCGCTCGAACGCCGGCTCGCCGATACGGCGACTGGCGTAGGCGCCATGGCGGCGTGGGCCCTGGGTGAGATGGAAGATCCCGCCGCAGCGCCCGCGTTGCAGGGTGCCCTGCACTCGACGTCACCGCGCGTGCGGTTGGCGGCGGTGTGGGCGCTGGGGAAGTACGAGGACGCGAGTTACGCGAAAGACGTGCTGCCGTTCCTGCGGGATCAGGACCCGGTCATGCGCGCCACCGCGGCGGAGGCGCTCGGGGAAATGAAGGGCCCGCGCGTCGGTGCCGCGCTGGTCGGTCTCCTGACCGATCGTAACGATGCCGTACGTCTCGCCGCGGTGGGCGCGCTCTCCAATATGGAAGAGCACTCGGCGGTGGGACCGCTCGAGGGGCTGCTCATCAACGACTCCGATCCCGAGGTGCGGCGCGAGAGTGCTAGCGCTCTGGGGAACCTGAGTCTACCGCGGTCGCTCGAGCCGCTGGCCCGGGCCCTCGGCGACCGGGACGTGGAAGTCCAGCGCGAAGCCGCGGATGCCATCGAGAGTCTCGATGACGTCACCAAGGCGCCGGCCGCGCTGGTGCGGGCGACGACATCGACAGATCTCGAGCTGCGGCGCAACGCCACCAAGGCGCTGGCCCACATCGGCGACGTCGCGACGCTGCAAGCGTTGGTCGACCGCCTGGCAGACGCCGACAAGGAGGTCCGTCTCGCGGCCGTTGAAGGCTTGGGCGAGATGGACGTCCCGTCCGTCATTCCGGCCTTGACGCGGGCGTTGAACGACCGGGACCCCGAGGTGCGGCGGGCGGCGGCGGAGGCTCTGGGGAAGACGCAGGACAACTGATTAGGTTTCTGGAGGATGCAGCAACGCGCCGTCATCCTCCTTTCCGGTGGCCTCGACTCCGCCACGACTCTCGCCATCGCCAAGCGCGAGGGCTTCGCGTGCTACGCGCTCTCGTTTAGATACGGGCAACGCCATAGCGCCGAGCTCGAGGCCGCACGGCGCGTCGCGAAACACTTCGGTGCCGCTGAGCACGTCATCCTCGACATCGACCTGCGGCAATTCGGCGGCTCGGCGCTTACGAGTGACATCCCCGTCCCCAAAGACCGCCCGCTCGATCTCACGCGGGATAGCATCCCCATCACGTATGTGCCGGCCCGCAATACGATCTTCCTCTCCTTCGCGCTCGCCTGGGCCGAGGTGCTGGGGGCGCAGGCGATTTTCATCGGCGTGAATGCGCTCGACTACTCGGGCTACCCCGATTGCCGCCCCGAATACATCGCCGCGTTTCAACGCATGGCCGACCTCGCCACCAAAGCAGGTGTGGAAGGTTCGCAGCGCCTGACGATTCATACGCCGTTGATTGAGATGACGAAGGCCGAGATCATAAGGAAGGGGCTCGAGCTGGGCGTCGATTTCGACATGACGCTGAGCTGCTATGACCCCGACGAGCTCGGCAACGCGTGCGGCCGCTGCGATGCCTGCCAGCTGCGCGCCAAAGGATTCGCGGAAGCCACCGCATGACCTACGCGGTGAAGGAGATCTTCTACACACTCCAGGGCGAGGGCGCGAACACGGGCCGGCCGGCAGTCTTCCTGCGGTTCGCGGGCTGCAATCTCTGGTCGGGTCGCGAAGAGGATCGCTCCACCGCCGTCTGCCAGTTCTGCGACACCGATTTCGTGGGCGGGAGCAAGTTCGCGAGCGCCGAGCAGCTCGCCGCGGTGGTCGCGGCCGAGTGGTTGGGTGCGGGTGACCGCTTCGTCGTCTGCACCGGTGGCGAACCGCTCCTCCAGCTCGATCGGCCGCTCATCGACCGGCTGCACGAGCAGGGCTTCGAGATCGCGGTCGAAACGAACGGCACGATCGAGGCACCGGCGGGAATCGACTGGATCTGCGTCAGCCCCAAGGCCAGTGCCCCGCTGGTACAGCGCAGCGGCAATGAGTTGAAGGTTGTGTATCCGCAGGACGGAATAGACCTCCAGCACCTCGAAAACCTCGCCTTTACGCACTTCTTTGTTCAGCCGATGGACGGACCCGACTTGGATCGCAACGCCGAGTTGGCCGCAGCCTATTGCCTCGAGCACCCGCGCTGGCGGCTCAGCCTGCAGACTCACAAACTCCTGGGGATCAGGTGATGGAAATCCGGAAGTCGTTCATGGTCGAAGCCGCGCACCGGCTCCCCAACCTCCCGGCCGGCCACAAATGCGCGCGGCTACACGGGCATTCGTTCAATATCGAGATCGCGGTGGGCGGCAAGATCGATCCGGTGCAAGGCTGGATCATGGACTACGGCGACATCAAAGCGGCGTTCCAGCCGATCTACGACCAGCTCGACCATAACTATCTGAACGACCTCGCGGGACTCGAGAACCCCACGAGCGAGCATCTCGCGCTATGGATTTGGGAGCGTTTGAAACCGGAGCTCAACAATTTGACCGCGGTGATCGTGCACGAGACCTGCACCACGACCTGCGAATACCGCGGCCCTACTCTCCCCGACTAGCCTCGGCCACTATCGCAATGCCGCCTCGCACATTCTGCGTCACCCACACCTTCACCGACTTCGGCTTGATCGCATAAACGACATCGTCCGCGATCTGCGCCGCAAGCGCCTCGCAGAACGCCCCTTCGTTGCGGTAAGACCAGAGATAGTACTTCAATGCCTTCGACTCGATGCACAACTTCGCCGGTTCATATTCGATGGTCACCGTCCCGAAATCGGGCTGGCCTGTCTTGGGACAGAGCGACGTGAACTCGGTACCCGTGAGGGTCACGAGCTGCGTGTTGGGCGCGGCAAAGGCTTCGGCCTTGAGGACCTCGCGCGCCTCGCGGGGATTCTCGGGGCGCTTAGCCACTGCGCCCAAACTGCCTCGTGTACTTCACGATCAATGACCGAGCCTGAGGCCCAGTCCACCGGAAGAAGCCGTCCGCGTTCTGGCCTTCGTTGAACACGATGAACAAGCCGTTGCCGGCGGTGCTGAGC